>Ga0306926_10005654_pt1 | contig 13337 bp, 12 predicted proteins | sample flu12Cox44000178_FD_203759 | JGI IMG/M metagenome (GOLD analysis project Ga0306926, IMG submission 203759) | Lab enrichment of tropical soil microbial communities from Luquillo Experimental Forest, Puerto Rico - flux8day.12C.oxic.44.000.178 (v2)... | ecosystem: Environmental > Terrestrial >... | reverse complement strand
GCCACACGAATGCCAGCGATGATCGACGGGAGAGCCAGCGGCAGCTCGACCAGGCGCAGCCGCTCGCCGTCGGTCATGCCCATCGCAAGAGCGGCTTCGCGGATGGCAGGATCGATCCCGCGCAATCCCGCGATCGTGGTTCGGACGATCGGCAACAGTCCGTAGAGTGTGAGCACCACGAGCGCCGCGCGGGCACCGACGCCCCCCACGAGCGGCACGGGCAGCAGGAACCCGAACATCGCCAGGCTCGGAACCGTCTGGACGACATTGGCGATCGCCGTCAACGGCGCGCCGAGCCGCGGGCGCCGCGCGGCAAAAATGCCGAGCGGCACGGCAACCGCCACGGCCGCCAGCGTCGACACGGCCACCAGGAGCACGTGTTGTGCGACGAGCGCCACGAGCTCGGCGCGGTGCGCCGACCAGAACGCGATGAGTCTCACGGGACCCTCGGCATCGCATCCAGCAGTCGCCGAACGCGCGGATCGTCGCTCCGGGCAATCGCCTCCGGTTTCTCGTAGGCCAGGAGCGTCCCCTCATCGATCACGCCAATCCGATCGGCAAGGACGAACGCCTCCCCCATGTCATGGGTGACGATCATGACGGTCTTCCGAACATGTTGCTGAATCCGGCGAAATTCGCCGTGCAGCTCGGCGCGGGTGATGGGATCGAGCGCCCCGAATGGCTCATCCATGAGCAGGATGGGCGGATCGAGGGCCAGGGCGCGGGCGACGCCGACGCGTTGACGCTGACCGCCCGACAGCTCGTCCGGCCACCGTGCTTCGAACCGGCGCGGCGGCAGGCCGACGAGCGACAGGAGGTCGGCCACTCGTGCGTGGATCCGCTCGTTCGGCCAGCGCTCGAGGCGGGGAAGTAAACCGACGTTGTCCGCAATCGTCATGTGCGGAAACAGCCCGACGTCCTGGAGCACGTAGCCCGCGCGACGCCTCAGCTTGATGGGATCCCACTCGCGCGTCGGCCGGCCCTCGACCGACACTTCCCCATCGTCGGCCACCATCAGGCTGTTCACCAGCTTGAGGATTGTCGTTTTCCCGGCGCCGCTGCGACCCACCAGCGCGACGACTTCACCGGACCCGACGGTCAGGTTGAATCGGACGAGCACTCGCGTCCCACCCGGCCGCGTGAGCGAGACGTCACGAAACTCGATGGCAGGGGTGGCGGACATGATGGTTCAAAATCTCATGAATATCGACGCTGTCGCTGCCGGCGAATACCGCGCGCTCGAATCGAACGCCACACCCTTGAGGCGTACCGCGAGCCCCGCGTCGCCACGGATACCGTAGCCTTTCAACCAGGAGGCAGCGTTCGTTCGCCGAGGGAAGAAGTATTTGACGCCGCCGCCTACTCGATACATCTGTCCGGTGTCGACCAGCGTATTGCCTTGATGGAGCTGCCTGAGGTACGCGGCGCTGCCATCGACGAACGGTAGCAGTCCCGACGCTCCGATTCGGAAAGGCAGGTACCACAGTATGCCGCCTCCGATCACGTACTGCGTGATGTCGTCCGTCGCGACGACCGGCGTCATCGCCTCGATGTCGTTCGTGATCGTTGTCCGGAGCTGTGGCTTCGCGCGCGACGCCACGACTTCGGCTTCAAGTGCATTCGTCACACGAACGCCGACGTGTGCGTGAAGCCCGACTGCGCCGGCGAGCACGCTCGACGTGCTGAACAGCACGGCCGGCGAGCCCGTCGGGGTCGTTTCGGTCGCATCAATCGCCCCGATCGACGTCTGGCCGAGCCACTCGATGCCAACGCCAACTTCAATGCGGCCAGTCGAAGTTGCGCCCGTCGGGCTTGCGGCCTGCGCGGCCGCGGTCTGAGACGCCGTGCTCGGGAGAGTCGCGCTCGCCGCAGTCACGGTCTGCGCTCTCGCGCCCGCCGCCGATGGACCGAGAGACAAAAAAGTGCACAGCAACACGCGCGATGGTCGGGCCATCCCGGTCATTTGGCGACTACCGGCAATTCCACCTGCCCGGAATCCCCTCCCGCCGGCACAACGACCAGACGGCCGAACAGCAGCACGCGGAAATCGACGTCGACCGCCTGCGTCGCGCCGAAAAAGCTGTCGAGATCCGCGTCGTCGAGCGGCTCGACACGCACCACTTTCGGTCCCGGCGACAGGCCGCCGATCGAAAACTCCCCTTTGTCGGTCAGCGTGAATCCGCCGACCAGCGCGCGCGTGGCCGGATCGAAGGCCACAATGTGGGCGCCAAAGACCGGGTTGCCGTTCTTCGTGACCCGGCCCGACAGACTGCCTTCGCGCGCGAATCCTGCGCCCGGATAGATGTCGGAGATGCCGGCGATGTCGTCCGCCTTGAGGGTTCGCCCGGCGACGCTCCCGGCTGAGAAGGCAATGGGAAACATGATCGCCTCGGCCGAGATCACGCGATATCCCCCCGGCGTCAGCTCAGTTTCGCCGAGGGCCGAATGGCCCAGACCACCGAAGTGACCCGTCTCGTGCTGCGCGATGCTCTCGAGATCGTAGCGTCCCGCCTCGCCGTTCGGCGCAACCGACCACGCAAAGGCCGTGTTGAAGAAGATGTCCGACTCGATGAGAGCGCCCGTCACCGAATCGACGAGGTAGCTCGTCGACGCCAGCACGCCATCCTGCTCGGGGTGGCTCTCGAACCCAAGCGTCGACAGGCCGTCGTCTTCCCCCGGATGTGCGGCGGTAAGGCCAACGAACCGGTAGCTGACGGCGGCGGTCGAGACTGCCTGCCACTTGGCGAACGCGCGCGCCACGGCGCCCTCGAAATCACTGAGGCTGACGCCGGCGACACTGCTTCCCTCAGACACGTAGTACGGCACCGGCGTCCGCGCCCACTTGAGGGTCACGACACGATCGGCGGCGGGGACGCCGAACTTCATGTAGGCCGACGCCGGCCGCGGCTGGGCGAGGCAGAATGCGACAAGGACGACATAGCCGACAGGTTTCACGACAATCTTCATTTCGGGCCTCCGACCAGGGCCCGGACACGTTGCTCGAAATCGGCGAGCGGCAAAGGTCGTCGCGAGACGTCGCCGCGGACAATCAACGTGCCGGTGGGAGCCGGGCCAGATCTGGAGGCCGGCGTCGCGGCGGCATCCAGCACCGGCGGGGTGACCAGCCAACCGCTCCCGTTGATTGCCGGCACGATTCGGTAGACTCCCTGATTGAAGCCGAGGATGTACGGGACCATCGGACCGTTTGAGCCAAGAAAGACAATGATGCGATCGTCGACCGCGAACGCGGGCGCACCGACGACGACGCTGCGAAAGCGACCGAGCTCGCCCCCCGGCACACGAAACCGCAGCGTCGCGCCGAGCGATCCTTTCAGGTAACCGTCGACCTCCAGCATCACGATCGTTTCGATGGTCCGTCGGTCGTCGGTCCATCGCCCCTGCACGGCGGCAACGCGCCCGCGGGCGATCGCCATCGCCCCGCGCGACATCGCCGGCAAATCGGTCGGCACCACCATCGTGGCCTTTGTGTTCACGACGGCCATGACCAGCACGATGAAAAGGACCGTAGCGCTCGTCCGCATCAGCTCCTCCGAACAATTCCAAGTATGGCCTGCGCGGCGCGGCGGCTGGCGCCGGCGCCGCCCAACCGCGCGCGCACACGGGCGAGCCCGTCGCGGATCCGCGCGGCGCGATCCCCGTCGGTCAGCATCGACACGGCCTCGTTGGCAACGCCGTCGGGCGTGCACTTGTCCTGAATCAGCTCGGGAACAATCTTCTCACCGGCAATCAGGTTGACCATCCCGATGGCATCCACGCTCACGAGACGCCGCCCGAGCTCATAGGTGAGCGGAGACATTCGATAGACGATGACCATCGGCGTGTTGTGCAGCGCGGTTTGGATGGTCGCCGTGCCCGAGGCCGTCACGGCGACGTCGGCGGACGCGAGCACGGTGTCGGTGTCCCCCTCGACCACCACCGCCCCGGTCAGACGGCGAACAGGATCAAACAGCCGGTCGTCGAGATTCGGCGCGCGCGCGACGATGAACTGCACGCCGGGAACGGCCGCGCGAATCCTGACGGCGGCCTCCGACATGACGGGCAGGATCCGAGCCACCTCGTTTGCGCGGCTCCCCGGCAACAGCGCGACGCATGCCGCTGACGGGGAGAGTCCATGCGCGCTGAGGAATGTCTCGCGCGAGGCCGTCGTCGACGCAAGATCGAGGAGCGGGTGACCGACGAACTCGACCGGAACGCCGCCGTTGCGATAGATCGCCTCCTCGAAGGGGAAGATCACCAGGACGCGGTCGGCGAACGCGCGGATCGACTTCAGACGCCCCTTCCGCCACGCCCAGATCTGCGGCCCGATGTAGTAGACGACCGGCACGCCAAGCCGCCTGATCCGGGGCGCGAGGCGGAAATTGAAATCCGGCGAGTCGATGACGACGAGCGCGTCAGGTTTATGGGTCCGCGCCGACCTCACGAGCTGCCTGAGCGTGGCGAGCGACTTCGGGATTTTGGCCAGCGCTTCGGTGAGTCCGGTGACGGCAATGCCGCGATAGTCGGCAAGGAGCTCGCCACCTGCCTCTTGAAAGCGTGGACCGCCGAGGCCGGCCACCTGCGTACCGGGCGCGAGCGCCCGGAGCTCACGCGTCAGGGCGCCGGCGTACAGATCGCCGGAGGCCTCCGCGCACGACAGTAACAGACGAACGCTCAAGAAGGACGCTTGAACAGTGCCGCGTCGAGAGAACGGTTGATCTTGATGTCGGTGATACGCCGGGCGATGGTCCGCCCGCCGCTTCTGCGCCAGGCCTGAAACGCAATCTGAACGCCGGCGACGCGACGGTAGTCGGTGAACTCGTCTTCGACGATCGGGCGTGCGGACGTGTCGGCGACAAACGTCAACTTGTCGATCTGGGACGTCTCGGGATTGATGAGCAGGACCACCGGATTGAAATCAGGCGCCGACAGCTCCAGAGCCCGGCGGACGTAGCCGGTAGCGTCCTGGACATCGGGCAGGACGCGGGGCGTTACCGATCCGTCGGTGGCCGCGAGCAGCAGCGCAATGGGATCCCGCCGGAGTGTCGTTCGCGCGTCGCGCAGGATCTCCTCGGGCTGCTCGCGGACGCCGCGTTGATCCTTCCCCCAGACTCGGGTGCCATCGAAGACCTGCACGTTCACGCCGCCTTCGGGAGATCGTGTCTCGGTCCGGAACTTGTTCGGATATTGAATGAACGTCGTCGTCCGGAACCCCTGGTCCCCTTCCAGGTCCGGATTGCTCAGCGTCTGCTTCACCACGATCGTCTTCACGGCACGCAGCGTGTCCAGCCCGCCTTTGGCCGCCACCGCTTTTGCGAGAAGGGCTTTCGCTTTCTCGACCTCGTCGGTCGCCTGCGTGGCGGCAAAGCCGCTGGCCGGAGCCTGCACATAGGCGACGGCTGACACGAATCCTGCCCTGCCTGCCCCTCCCACACGTGCCGCCCATGGCGACCGCCCAGTGCGCGTGGCCGTTCGCTTGAAGGTAGACGACGTGAGGTCCAGTTCGCCCAGTTCGATCGTCTCGTATTTGGCGAAGCCAACGTTCTGGAGCTGCGACGTGAACGCGGCCGCGTTCCCGACGAGCACCACCGACAAACGATCCGGGCGAAGGTAGGCGCGGGCGACGCGCTGGATGTCGTCAACGGTGATGGCGTTCACCCGCTCGCGGAGGTTCTGAAGTTCCTCGAGCGGGAGCCCGTAGAACACGGCATTGACCACCTGCATGGCGATGGCGTCGGGCGTCTCGATCGTGAGCGGAAAGCTGCCGGTCAGATACGCTTTCGCATCTGCGAGCTCGCGTTCACCGACGCGCTCCCGCTGCAGCCGCCAAAACTCGTCCACGATGAGCCGCAAAACCTCGCCCGTCGCCTCCGACCGCGTATTCGTCTCGGCTTCGAAGTCACCCGTCACCTTCAACGCGTCCATGTTGGCCTGCGCGCCGTAGGTGAGCCCGCGCTCGGTCCGCAGGACCTGGTGCAGCCGGTTGCTGCCTTCGCCGCCCAGAATGCGAATCGCGAGGTTCACGGCCAGGTAGTCCGGATGGCCGCGTGGAATCCCGAGGTGCCCGACGCGAACTTCCGTCTGCACGGCGTCCGGCTTGTTGACGATGACGAGTCGCCGTGTCGGGTCCGGTGGATCGATGAACGTGTCGGCCGGCAGGTCGCGCTTTTCCCAGTCCCCGAACACCTTCTTCGTCATCGCAAACGCTTCGGCAGCCGTGACGTCGCCCACCACGGCGAGAATGGCGTTGTTTGGATGGAAGTACCTGGAGTGAAACGCGATGAGGTCGTCGCGGCCGAGCGCCGCCAGGGTCTCGGCCGTTCCACTGTCCGGCATGCCGTAGGGATGGAAGCCGTAGACGAGGCGATCGAAGACCGCGTTGGCGATGTACTCGGGATCCTGGACGCTGACCTGCAGCCCCGAGAGCATCTGCTGGCGCTGGCGGTCAATCTCCGCCGGGTGGAACGCCGGATGCCGCACGATATCGGACAGCATCTGCATCCCGGTCTCGAAGCTGTCCTTCATGACGACCATGTTGACGTGCGTCAGATCGGTGGCCGCCCCCGCCCCCATGGCGCCTCCGATGAAGTCGATCGCGTCGGCGAGCTGTTCCGCCGATCGCGCAGTGGTTCCGGGCGCTGCCTGAACGCCCTGATTGAGCAGCGATGCGACGAGCCGCGCCGTGCCGAGCTTGTCTCTCGGATCCGACGACGAGCCCGCCCTCACCAGCAGGCGCATGCTGACGAGCGGCTGCTCGTGGTGCAGCACGGCAATCACCTGCAGGCCATTCGGCAGGGTCTGCAGCTCGTAGGGAGGAAACTTGATGTCCCGCGCCGGGAGGGGCCGCGGCGGTCCCTCGGACGGCCAATTGCGGACCTGGGTGGCGGAAACGGCGGCGCCTCGCCCCAGGAAGAGGACCGACGCCAAGACAAGAATCACCCGTCGTGCCGGCGTCATCACTGCCGCCCCGCCTGACCGTTGGGCAACAAGGTGAGGACGAGCCGGTTTTCCGGCGTGAAGTACGTTCGGGCCACTCGCTGCACGTCGGCGATGGCGATGTTCTGAAAGATGTCGAACTCGCCATCAGCGGTTTTGATGTCGTTGTGAATGACGACGGCGTGGGCCAGCACGCCGGCCTTCTGCTGGTTCGACTCGCGATTGAGTATGTAGTCGCGCGCGAACTGGTTCTTCGTTCGCTGCAGCTCGTGCTCGCTGATCGGCTCGGTCTTCAACCGATCGATCTCCGTCATGAGGGTGTTCGCGACCTCGTCCGGCGAGTGTCCCGGTTGCACGATGGCAACGGCGTAGAAGAGGTTGGGGTCTTCGATGAGGTTCGCGGAGCCGAACGCGGCAACCGCCATCTGCTTCTCGTAGACGAGCTTCTTGTAGATGCGCGAGCTGTCGCCATCAGACAGGACTTTCGCGGCTATATGAAGCGGATAAGAGTCCGGGTTGCCGTCGTAGGTGATGTGGTAGGCGACAACCACGGCGGGAAGCGGCCACGGCTCCTGCAGCGTGACGCGCTTCTCCTTTGTCTGCGGCGGCTCTTTAGGAATGTCGCGCGGCACCTCGCGCGACGCCTTCGGGACGCGGCCCAGATACTGGATCACGAGCTGCTGCGCCTGGACGGGATCGAAATCACCGACGAGCGTCAGCGTCGCGTTCGACGGCACGTAGAACGTATTGTAGAAATCGCGAACATCCTCGACCGACGCCGCCTCGAGGTCCTCCATGCTGCCGATGGTCGGATGCTTGTAGGGGTGGACTGTGAACGCCTGCGCGTAAATGATCTCGTTCAGACGGCCGTACGGCTGGTTGTCGACGCGCATGCGCCGTTCTTCTTTCACAACCTCGCGCTCATTGGTGAGCGTGTCCTTGTCGATGCGCAGCGTCGCCATCCGATCCGCCTCGAGCCACAGAATCATCGGCAGATACTGCGACGGCACGGTCTCCCAGAACACGGTCTCGTCGTCGGTCGTGTAGGCGTTGCTTTGCCCGCCGACCGACGCCACGTACGACGTATGGGCCTCGGGCAGCACGTTCTTGGAGCCTTTGAACATCAGGTGCTCGAAGAGGTGCGCGAACCCGGTGCGCCCCGGTTTCTCGTTTTTCGATCCGACGTGATACGTCAGGTTCAGGTGCACGATGGGCGTCGAGTGATCTTCCGATGTCACGACCGTCAGCCCGTTGGGGAGCGTCGCGATCTCGTACTGCAGTTTCGGCGGGCGGACAGCCGCAAACACCTGCACGCCGGCGCCGCCCGGCAGCATCAGGCCGAGCGCGGCAAGGGACAGCGCTGCCAAGACGCGGGTACCTCTGAGCATAGTTCGATTATCCAACGATTCGGGCCATCGCTTCTTGGAGTTCGGCCAGCCGCTGCTCCAATTCGTCTACACGTTTTTTCAGGTCCGGAAGGTGTCGAACGAGCACCTGCGCTTTGCGCCACTGGGCGTTCGGAATGCCCGGGTAGCCCGAGATGAACGCGCCCGCCTCGACGTTACGAGTGACGCCGGTCTTGCCGCTCGCGATGGCTCCCTTGCCGATGTGAATGTGCCCGTTGACGCCCACCTGCCCCGCCAGCGTCACGTCGTCTTCAATGACCGTGCTGCCGGCGATGCCGACCTGAGACGCCAGAAGCGAGCGCCGTCCGACCCGCACCCCGTGCGCAATTTGGACGAGGTTGTCGATTTTCGTTCCGGCTTGGATGCGCGTCTCGCCGACGGCGGGCCGATCGATCGTCGTATTCGCCCCGATTTCCACGTCGTCTTCAATCACCACATCGGCGTGCTGCGGGATCTTGAGATGCGAGCCGTCGGGCTGCCGCACGAAGCCAAAGCCGTCGCTGCCGATGACCGCTCCGTCGAGAATCGTCACGCGATTGCCGATCACCACATGATCGCGAATCGAAACGCCGGCGTGCACCACGCAATCGTCGCCGATACGCGCTCCCGCGCCGATCACCACGTTGGGATAGATCACCACGCGAGCCCCAAGGGCCACCCCCGCGCCCAGGACGACGAACGGGCCGATAGAGGGATTGGCCCCGATGGCCGCATCCGGAGCAATGGCGGCGAGGCGATCGATGCCGGCTGGCGGAATGGCCGGCGACACGAAGAGCCGCAGGGCCTGCGCAAAGGAGAGGTAGGGTTGACGGCTGCGGAGGATCGCAAACGGAGCCGCCCCGTCGACGCACTCCGCCTCGCCTACAATGACGGCCGACGCGCGCGTGGTTGCGAGCTGAGCGTGGTACTTCGCGTTGGCGACAAACGTGAGATCGCCCGGCATGGCGTGGTCGATGGCGGCCAGACGGCGAATGTCCACGCGGCCGTCGCCTTCCAAACGGCAGCCGAGTTGCTCGGCAATTTGGCTAAGCAGCAAGATGACCCCAGGAGTTGAGGATCCGAGGAGTTGAGGATACCATCGCGCTCACCTCGAGCCCAGTTTCGCGACGGGCTCAGCCCGACGCGCAGGCCCGCCTCTGATTATCGCGGCTTTCTGTTATCGAGATTTTCTGACCCGCTGCACCGGGCGGACGTCCTCGGTCTTCAGGACGGGCCGGCCGGCGGCTTCCCACGCTCCGATGATGATCCCCGCCGTCGCCGCGATCGACTCCGAGAGCCGTTGGTCGAGAACCGGTTTTGTCTTGACGAAGAGCTTCTCGAAGTAATCATCGTCATAGACGGCTTTGCCGGTCGCTGCCTCCGTGTCCGCTTTCAAGAGCGGTTCCACGAGCTTGTGGCTCTCGAGGAGCACGTCGAACGCCGCATCACGCGGGTTCAGAATGGCTTTGGGCGGGCCAGGTGCCAGCGTGAGCCGCGACTCGAACCTCTCGATGAGATCGCTCTCGAACCGGGCGTGGATCCCGAGATTGCCGGTGAGCTGGCCATCGTAGTTGTTCGTCGCATGCAGCGGCTGGTGGGCGTCCTGAATGTAGTGCGCGGCCACAGCTGAAAAGAGCACGACGTCGGTCCTTGCGAACGGGGTCTGGCGTGTGAAGCTTTCGAAACCCCTGCGGAGGTTGCCGTACATCTCCGCCTCACGCCACGGCAAGAGCCCGATGCGCTTCATCTCGGTCATTCCGAACTTCTCCACCGCTTGCGTGTAGTCTCGAGGGAGCCCCGCAAACGGATACGGCCCGAGCGAGGGCAGCCCGAAATCAACGAAGTGATTGGGCGCTTCGTCCCAACCAACATTGCGCCACAGGTCGGGATCGACCACCCGGATGACGATCTCGTCCCGAAAACGTTCGAAGAACGGCCTGAGCTCCTGAGGGAGCAGCTCGATCGCGCGCGCCATGATCAATCGATGCCCCGTAAGACCCCAAGCGCGGGCCGGCGCCGGCACGAGCAAGGAGCCCGCGAGAACCACAGCGACGCATGAGGCTCTACGCATGCTGCTATATTAGCGAGGAATCGGCCGGTCGTTCGTGGACAACCTGACGCACACGATGTTTGGGGCCACACTCGCGCGCACTCCGCTCGGGCGCGCGGGGCGCGGCGCCACTGCCGCGCTCATCATCGCTTCGAACGCGCCCGACGTCGATTTCGTCGCCGCCGCGGGCGGTGCCTCCAAATATCTCGAATGGCATCGAGGGATCACGCATGGCCCGTTGGGGATGACGGGTCTTGCCGTGCTGACCGCAAGCCTCATCGTTGCGGCGCGGCACCTCAACCCCAAATGGCGGCACCCCGACGATGCGCCGTTTGGGATGCTCGTCGCGGTTTCGTTCGTGGGCGTGCTCGTTCACGTCCTCATGGATTTGCCCACGTCCTACGGGACGCGGCTGCTCAGCCCGTTCAGCTGGCGATGGTTTGCCGTCGACTGGATGCCGATCGTCGACGTCTACCTGACGGTCTTGCTGGCCGCGGGACTCTTCTTCGGACGCGCGTCGCCGGCGGCCCGGCGGAGGAATGCCGCGATCGTGCTCGCCTTTACTGCCGCCATCTACGGCGTCCGAGCCGCGGCGCATCGCCAGGCGCTCGATTTGGCTCCAAGGCTCTACGGTCCGACGCTGCCGCCGAGGTGCGATGCGCGCCCAGAGCCGACGACATGGGTCGACTCGTGGCCGAAAACGACGCTCCCCCTGCCGCAAACGGGTCAGCGATGCCTGGTGGAGCTTGCCGCGTTCCCCACGTTCGCATCGCCGTTCGACTGGCGGATCGTCGCGCAGATGTCCAACGCCTTCGAGCTCCGCGAGATCAATGTCCTCGACAACAGCCTCCGGGAGACCAACCCTCAATCGAACGGTTCCTGGAGGCGGGCGATTCGATACCCGAATGTCTGGACGCCAGCGGTGCAGCAGGCAGCCGCGACAGGCCTCGGCCGCATGTTTCTTGGTTTCTCTCGATTCCCGGCGGCGCGGGCGGCCACCGACGCCAGCGGTTCCGCCACCGTGCGCTTCACCGACGTTCGATTCGTCTTGGGACCGGCGGTTGCCGATCAGCCGGCGCCGCCCGTCCAGCTCTTCACGGCCACGATCAAATTGGACGCCGAAGGCCGTATCGTTTTTGCGCGACTGGGACCGTAGATCGACTGGCATGCCGCGGCTGGGTGCTCACATGTCCGTCGCTGGCGGGCTCCCCCGCGCGGTCGACCGCGCCGTCGCGCACCGCTGCCAGGCCCTCCAGATTTTCACGAAGAACGCCAACCAGTGGCGCGGCCGCTCGGTCGGGCGGACGGAGATCCAGGAGTTCCGCGCGAAGGTGAGAGCGGCACGAATCGGTCCGGTGGTCTCGCATGCCAGCTATCTCATCAACCTGGCCGCCAGCCCTGGCGTGCTTCGGCGTCACTCTCTGGAGGCGATGGACGATGAGATCGAACGAGCGGAGGCCCTCGGCCTTCTCGGCGTGGTCCTCCATCCCGGATGTCACACGGCCGGCGAGCCGGCCGGCGCTCTCGCGCTCGTCGCCGAAGCCCTTCTCGAGCTGTTGCGGCGCCGCGGCTCGACGATGATCCTGCTGGAACACACGGCCGGCCAGGGGACGGCGCTCGGGGCCACCTTCGAGCAGCTCGCCTCGATTCTCGCAATGACCGGTGGCCACAAACGCGTGGGCGTGTGCCTGGACACGTGCCATCTCATGGCGTCGGGCTACGACATCGTCTCCCATGAAGGCTATGCCGCCACGTTCGAACAGTTCGAGCGCCTGATAGGCTTCGATCGCTTGAAAGCCTTTCATCTCAACGATTCGAAGAGACCTCTCGGCAGCCGCGTCGATCGTCACGAGCACATCGGCCGCGGCTTTCTCGGCCTCGATCCCTTCCGGCGCATCGTCAACGATCGCCGATTCAAAGAGTTGCCGATGTTGCTCGAGACACCCAAAGGCGGCGGCAGAGCGACGGGGGCGATCACCGTGGATCCCCAGGACAAGAGGAACCTCGACACGCTGCGCGGGTTGCTCAAGCCGACGCGCGCGCAAGCCCGCCGATAGGGGAGGAGCGAGTCAGGGCCCCGGCTCCGAGAACACTTCGGCCTCGAACCGCCAGAGTCGCGCGCCTTTCTGCCACGCGTCGCGGGGCAGTCCCGCCTTTTGACACGTGTGGGCGAGAAACGCTTCGCGATTCCACTTCCATTCGGTCGCCACCTGCGGCAGCAGCAGCCCGCGGCGCCAGCCGAGCTCGACGACGAGGCCGTCGCGCCCGATTTGAATGTCGGTCGACTCGCTGATCGGCACGAGGGGCCCCAGAAGCGACAACTCGATTGCGAGAGCCGGTAGCTCGATCTCGGTGATGGCGGCGAAGCGTGAGTCGGCGCTGCAAGCAGAAACTGCGCACCTGGGAATCACGCGTCCGATCGCATCGTCTGGCTCGATATGGCCGATGCACCCGCGAAGCGCGCCGTGGGCATGGAGTGTGACGAACGCCCCACATCGCACGGCGAGCGAGCCGACGAGGGGTGGGTCCGGAAACGCGCGCCTCTCGACGTGAGCCGCGATCGCATCGCGAGCGAGCCGCAGGAGCACAACGCGGTCGGCTTCGCTGGTCATCGTGACGTGAAATTGCCGAGCGCCGCGGCCAGATATCCGACGACCGACGATGTGTCGCCGGACACGTCGCCCGAGTCCGCGTAGTTCAGGACAACGGCGTCCGAGGCGCCCAGTGCCTTGGCCGCGCGCATGACGGCCACCGCTGGCCCGCCGCCGCAGGCGTGTTCCGGACGCCGGTCAAGCGCGTTCTGGAGACCGTCGGCGTCGAAGCGCGTCACGCAGTCGATGACGGTCGAGTCCAGCCGCGCCGCCGTCTCCCGGTCGTGGTAGTGCGACAAGTCGGTGCTGGCGACGAGCAGCGCGCGCCGCCCGCGGACGGCCTCCGCCAGCGCCCGGGCGAGCGCCTCGGCCGTGCCG
>Ga0306926_10005651_pt1 | contig 13340 bp, 16 predicted proteins | sample flu12Cox44000178_FD_203759 | JGI IMG/M metagenome (GOLD analysis project Ga0306926, IMG submission 203759) | Lab enrichment of tropical soil microbial communities from Luquillo Experimental Forest, Puerto Rico - flux8day.12C.oxic.44.000.178 (v2)... | ecosystem: Environmental > Terrestrial >... | reverse complement strand
ACGGCCATGGCCCCCGCAACGACGTGAAACCCGACCATTCCGAGAAACAGCGGAGAAACCGAGGGCACCTCGATCCCGGCCACGATGATTGCCTCAGGGGCCACGGGTTCCCCACTTCACCGGCAGATCATACAAGTCGACCCCAAGCCAATTTCGAGATGGGGCGGTGTTAAGAATCCATTCTCAGGATTTGTCCAGTGCTTCCAAAAATCCAGTGACGCGCGGTAACACGAGTTCGCTTCGAGTGTAGGCATCGCAATGGTTGAGGCCGGGCAACGAGAAAAAGGTCACGCGGGGTATGAGTTGGCTGCACGCTTTGACCTCTGGGTAGATAGGATCGACCTCGCCTGCATAGAGGAAGCACGGTATCAGCATCGTCGCGAGGATATCGTCGAGGCCGGGCCGGTCCTGGGCGAGCGCGAGATACGCCTTGAGATCCGCAGAGAGAAGTCGCTCCTTGCGCTCCGCGGACTCTGGGCCAAACATTTCCTCCATGCCCGCCACGAATGCTCCGCCGCCCTGCGCTATCCCCCTTTGAACCATCTCCCTGAGAGCGCCCATGCTGCGGGCATACGGATGTTGTCCGCCAATTACCAGAGCCCTAACTCTTTCCTTGGCATACTTGGCAAGTCCAAAGCCGATCCACCCGCCCATTGAGTAGCCCCAATAAAGGGCCTTTTCGATTCCCAAAGCGTCCAGCACCGCGACAATATCCGCCACCCTTCGGTTCAGCACATACGCGTCGGGATCGTGCGGCTTATCACTGTCCCCATGTCCTCGCGCATCTATGAGGATGAGCCGGTAGTCGGGCTTTAGCGCTTCCACATAGCCCGCTTCGTACCAGTCCACCACGCTCTCGGTGAAGCCATGTTGGAGCACAAGCGGGGGGCCTTTTCCCTCCACCTCGTAATGAATCCGAACACCGCCATTGTGGGCGTATGGCATCGCACTCTCCTTCGGAGACCTTCGCGAATTATGTCAGTCCGCCAGACCGAAAACTAAACCTCTTTATCGAAAGATGCTTGATCTGCCGAGGGCCAGGCCCGCCCGAAGCGATGCGGCACTGGATCACGATTTTGCATATCCGACTCGTCGCGACGCTCGCGCAGTGAGTCAGCAGCCAGATTCGCCCGCATAAATCACCACCGCAGATCTTCGGTTCTTACCTTCACAGGATGGTACCAATTGAAGGAAAGGTGGTGGGGTCTTCTTCGACGCGGAACCAGAAGGAGGTAAGCGGAGCGACGAAGGCAAATGGAGAGTCCTCAAATACCGCCTCGAATTAGCCGGGTATGGTATTTTACCGGCCCGACATGGAGAGCCAAGATGCCTGAGGAACCGCCGTCCAAATCACTTGATCGAGAACTCACGACTAAAATTGTGGCGGCTTATGTTCGGCGCAATCAAGTAGGGTCCGACCAACTCGCCGCTCTGATCTCGACCGTTCATCAGGCATTCGCGGGGCTTGGCAAACCTGTAGCAGAAGCCAGCGTCGAGCGAACACCCGCGGTGCCGATCCGGCGATCTGTCCATCGCGATTATGTCGTTTGCCTGGAATGCGGGTGGCGCGGTCAGATGCTCAAACGCCATCTCGCCACCGGCCACGGATTGAGCGTTGACCAATATCGTGCTCACTGGAACCTCTCGCGTGACCATCTAATCACAGCGCCCGGCTATTCGGAGAGGCGATCGGGGCTGGCGAAACAGATCGGCCTTGGTCGCTCTCGTTCCGGCGAGGTAGCGGAGGCGGTCGTCCCCGAAACCCCGCCAGCACCGCAGCAGCGTCCTCGGCGGCGGGGAAGACCTCGATCGGCGAGGACTTCGAGCTAACAGATTCGACGCCAAGACACCTGACGGTCTGCTTGGATGGCTGGAGGGTTATTTCCTGTTCGCCTGTCCTGGCCGATGATGGTTTATGTCTGCATCATGTCATATTTGGTCTTTTATGAGGTCTTGTTTAAGGCTTTATTTTATGGCAGCGCAATGTAAAACTCGTTGGCACGTTTTTTCGAACGTTCGCCGAGCGCCAGAAAACACCCACCCGCCGCAGTGATTGCGGGTGCAACGAGCTTGGAATACGGCTGGGTTGGAGATCAAATGGGAGCAGACGAATCAATATGCCTTGGTCATCGTTCCTGCTCAGTGTAGATGCAACGATTATCGGCGCAAATTTATTACGCCCGCAGCCGCCAATTATAGCTTACCGCGGTTCGGCTTGAAGCGGTAGAACCATCCATTGGGAGTGAGCATCGCTCAATTCTACGGCTTACCCGCTGACAATCACCAGTCCGGCACTGACTTCGGTTCTCGGCACTTGTGATCTCGTGTCAAATACTCCTCACTTGGTACACGCACCGGGCGGAACGCCAACCCGGCTATCGATGGTAATGCGAGACCATCTGCGGAGCGGGATCAGGCGGCGGCGATCAACTGGGTCGGATGTCCAGGATGCGATAGACCGACGCCCTGCCGATGCCGAGTCTACGGGCGATATCCACTGGGCGCACCCCATCAGCCTTGAGCGCGTTGACCTCAGCAGCCCGTGCTCGCGCTGTTGGTTTCCGGCCTCGGTATTTTCCCTCGGCCTTAGCCTTGGCAATGCCCTCTCGCTGTCGCTCCAACATCATCTCGCGCTCGAAGGTCGCGACCGCCGCGATCATAGTGAGGAGCAGCTTGCCGGTTGCTGAACTGGTCTCGATGTTCAGATTCAGAGCATGGAGATCGGCCCCTTTGCGCTTCACGAGGCTGGCGATCTCTAAGAGATGCTGGGTGGAGCGAGCGAGCCGATCGAGCTTGGTCACCACCAGCGTATCGCTCTCGCGAATGAAATCGAGGCAGGCTTCGAGTTGCGGCCTTTTCTCGACCGACGAAACTTGCTCATGGAATACTTTCTCGCAGCCAGCGGCCTGAAGGTCGCGAAGCTGGGCCTCCATCCCGGCCCGTTGATCCAAAGTGCTTGTTCGCCCGTATCCAACCCTCAAAGCCCTCTCCTGTCTCGTTGACAACCTACACATCATGAGACAGCCGTCTCAAAAAGTCAACCATAACGTGTATGAGACGGGTGGACTGCTCGCGATAACTGACCCGCTAGGGCAAGCCCTTATGAGACTACATTGTAGGGTCGGGACATCGACCAAGTGGTACCACTCGGCCGACCGGATGTGACTGCCGATCAGGCTGCGGATTGATCGAGCAGTGTCTCCGCGATCTCGTGTCCCCACGCGTACCAACCCGGCGAAAGCTTGCGGGCAAAGAGTTCCAGTCGGGGGCCAGGACTGGCTCGTTCGATCATCTCGCGCACTACATCGGGTTTTTCGCTATGGCGACCCCGTGGAGCCTCGATCCAACTGCGAAGACCTCGATTATCGAACCGATCATCCTCGCCTCGCGCAGCCGTAAGGAGGACTTCATGCGCCATCCTCCAGTAATTGCCCCTGCCAGCCTGGGTCTTGCACCAAACAAACTCCGACACGACGCGAAAGCCCCAATGCTCCACGAGATCATAGGCCGTGCGGTGATAGAAGTTAGGAAGCGTCCACAGATGGAGGTGACACCGCTCCGCCGCGAGTTTTCCGACAGGCAGTGCCTTCAGTTCATCCACCTGGACATCCATGTACGGCAGAACCGAGCCTTCGATCGGCCATGGCGGGTCGATCACCATGCAGCCTATCTTGGGTCCGGTGCGGGCAAATTCGATCAGGTCCGCTACCCTACCACCAACGATCCTTTGGCGGTTTCTCGATGACGCCTGCCGTCGCTCGGACAACGAGAGCAAATGCCGCGTCGTAATTTCCCAACCCTCACGCTGGGCATCTCGGAGATACGCTTCGAAATCCCTGGCTGGCACGGCGGCGATGCGCTGTGAGCGATGCGAGATTTTCCGATCGGGCACCCCTAATTCGGACAGACTCGGGAAAGTGTTCTCGTCGGGAACACTTTTCGGGCGACCATGCAGCCTGGGTGCCGTGGTCAGGAGTTGCCCAAGCTTTCTTTCGGCGCGAAGTCTTATTTCCGCACAACGATTCTGGGCGACCATCCCGAGCTTGGCCCGCCGCGCATAGACCTCCAGGGCTGCCGCCTGATTGGAGAGCGTGATAAGTTCGTCGGGCGTATTGGCGGACGCAAGGGCATGTAAGGCCGCGTCAACGCTGATCAACGGTTGGTTCATGAGCACGAGTTCCGAGCACCTTGGTGCGCAGTTTCTTGCATTTCGCCGATCGACTCGGAGATATCGTAAAGATAATCAGGTGGTTTGGCTACCTACAAATTGGTCGACGCGATAACGTTATTTCTCGTATTCAAGACCCAGCAAAAAAGTCTGCGTCTATATTTTTCTTATTGTTATCGACGAAAAATTATCAGTCCAACGGAGGCCGCGACGCAGCGAAAGATTCTGATGGATCGGAATCTCTCCTGGGCGGACGATCGTGTGATGCGGGGGGCAGTCGAAACGGTGAGGATGAGCGCGACGACCGGCTGTATTGGCCGGGCGACCTTCCGGCGAGCCGGGTGCGGTAAACTGCAACGAGATCGCGGAAGTTTCATCATCGAGAGGAGGAGCGATGACAGACGAGCGTGAGGAAGCACTTCTCCGACAGTTTTTTGAAGCCAGCAGGTCCCGCGGTCTTTTTTTCGTTATTTCTTTTTTGAATTGAAAAAGCCGACGATCCCGCTGAGACCATCCTCTCGGTTGTTTCCAACCGCTACATCCACAGTTCCTCAACACGAGCGGAACACACGGCGACGTATGCTCGTCGATTAGTACAAAGAGGATCTGACGCTGTTGTGGCAGCGCGCCCGAAAGAATAGCTCGGCCTGCCCCTTTTTTCCCATTGGCCTCGATGTGATCGGTGAGGCAGCGGTACACTCTCTGCCACGGCGTTCCGAATATTTATCGCAGTACACCAATACAGTATCGCCACCGTCCGACTCGCTGACCTACCGACATTGGGTTTCGAATGGGCTGGGATCTGCCAGCCCACTAGCGGACCTATCCCCGTGACAGGTCAACAGAGATGCGGCTGAGAACCAAGAAAAGGCCGAGAGCGAACGCGGCAGCGCAAAGGAGTAAGCCAATGGTGAGAGTTTGATATCGGGAGTTCGTTCTCTGATGAGGAGATGCTCATGACTCACCGACAGACAGAGGTGACAGACAACACCCTATAGGGTGTTGTTGTCTGTCACTCGGCTGTTCTGGCCAAGTGACAGACAAAATCTTGTCACTTTTTGTCTGTCACTCAATATGACTAACTCACCCCTCCATTGGGAAAAATGCTGTCCAAATGATCCTTTACTTGATCATGGACGCTCTTCGTGATTCGTTCTACCTCGCCATCCCGCAACTCTTTGATTTGGTCCTCGATCGTCTGCTCGGACCCTCGCATGTAGGTTGGCAGGCAAAACATGTCGCCGTCGCGAAGGTTTTTATATCGATCTTTGTCGCCCTTCTCCTTGTCCCGATCCAAAGCTTTCTCGACTCCATTGATCGTGATGTTCAACATTGCGGCGACCTTTTTGGCAACGTCCCGCTTGGTCAGGGCACTCCCATTCGGTGCCACTGCTCGGATTGCTGCTAAAACGTCCTCATAGTGCATCGGCTTCTTTTTGGTGATATCTCTCTTGCCAGCTTCCTCGTCGATCGGATCGAGCACAAGGCTTTTGCCATCGGGGATCTCGACCTCACGGCTTTGAAACCAGTACCGTTTGCCGGTCACACCGTCTTTCTGCTTCTCGACGGTTAGTTCCGATGTGTGTAGCAGCGTGTCGGGATCTTGCGTGGTATCGACAGCGAGCACCGTGTCACACCCGGCGAAATAACCTGATGAACCACGCAAACCTCGGGTTCGATCCTTGCCGGTATGGGCAATCGTAAGGCTGGTTCCGCCGATGCGATCTTTGATCTTTTTCACATTGTTGAGGTATTTGGCGGCAATGTTAGCCTTATCTTCATCCTGGCCGTTTAGCGCCCTGCTCAGGGTATCAATAACAAAGAGAACCGGTACTTTGCCTTTCCGATCGCCCAAGTGATATTCAATATCTAGAATACATTCCTCGACATCCATGTCGTCGATCATAAATGTACCGTCGCCAATCCACACATCTTCGACACCGAACGGTACCAACCCATTGTCGATTTCCCACGCAGTCAAGCGTTTCTTTTCCATACTGCTTCTTCCTTCAGAAGAGAAATAGAAGACGACGCCTTTGTTGGCGATTTCAAACTGGCCAAAAGCCGGAATGCCGGTTGCCAGCGAAGCGCCCATTGCCAAAGCAAAGAAACTTTTGAGACTTTCTGAATCGCCGTAGATCACGGCGTCGGCACCGACCTCGATTAGGTCTTGGATCAGATAAACGGGCGGCGGGAGATCGCGGGATTCGGCACGAGTGCGGAACCGGGTCTGCCGTTTTGGTTTTTCTTCTTTAGGTCGCTCCTCAACACTCCGTTCAGTAGAAGAGTTATCATCGATGTCGTATTGCGGTTCCTCCTCATCGAGATCGATTTCATCCGCGCGACCCGGACCATCAATCTCCGCCATCTCGCGCCTTATTCTGGCATCCTCAGCGTCCCAATAAGCCTGAGCTTCTGCTTTCTTTTTCCAAGCTGGATCGTCACCAACCCGTTGTTGCGCAATCGGGATTGCCGTCCCGGCGAGATATATCAACTCTTTGGCAGAATAGAGACCGTGGGGCGGATTATCCGCCTGTGCTCTTGCCAAAATGTCTCCGAGGTCATCTTCCCCAACGTCGTACCCCGCATTGATGGCTGACATGGCGAGCGAGACCGCCAGTTCAGATAGCGCATGATGTCTTCCACTGGATAAACTCCGATACTCGTCTAAGATATGATCGTAGTGCCATTCGACATCTCGCTTCAGATTGAGATCAGGGAGAGGCGCTGTGGGGATTCCCTGCGGGGTTTTGATACCCGACCGAGCAGCCGTCTCGCGGAGTTTGCTGAGCGCATCATCGAGGTCGACCTCAACATCATGATTGATCGCGGCAATCCGGGCGAGGCGGGGTTCATCCTTTTTGTGCCACGATCCCGGCCACCGTAATGGATGCACTGGTGGTTTTGCTGTCGGGTCGCTGCTGACGATCAAGGAGGCGAGTTCGCGGGCCTCTCGGAGCTTGTCATGGTCTGCACGCTCTCGGGTCGGCTGGATAAGCCGCCAATAGAGATGTGCCTTGTCCTGTTGTTCCTGCGTTTCGGGATCGATCCAAATCCCGCCCGACATGACGACGATGGTGGGGGTGCCAAGCACGTGCGTGAGAGCCTGCTGAGACAGCACCGGCTGGTGATCGCATTCGACCATGATCGCAACACCTTCGCAGGTGTCCTCCATCCTGGCCTTATCCCGGCCGGTAAACGTGCATACGGGCGGGCAGAAATTGACCTTATCGTCTGAAAGCGCGGCTTGGCTGGCGAGAGTCATGGCCCAGTAGAGTAGTAGCCCTCGATCTGAGACCGGCGCTGCCTTCCAGGGATACCCCCACGGCTTCTTTTCCTTGCCGTCTACGAACATGCGAAACTGTACGTAGCCGTTCGTCGCATGGAGAAAGATCGTACTGATAAACTGGTTGAGAGCGATCGGATCGGCGAGCCACTGCATGACCTCATAGGCCATATCGTTACCTTCGCTCGTCTTGATTTCCGCGATAATCTTGCGGAGTTGGTCAAGCGATGAGCGATCAAGCCCTAGCTGTAAAAGCGGGTCAACTTGACAAACAATGTCGTTTCGACTATAAATATTATCGGCACTCATTTAACGTATAGCCTCTTTGCTGTCGGATATCGTATTTGGTGTTACTGGAAGTCTCTGAAAGTAGGTACTGCGTCCCCCGCGCCTCGCAAGCGCGGGGTTTGTTTTATAATTTACTTACGACAGGTCTCTAGTATCCGCCTCTCAATGGCCTCCCAGTCGTAGAAACACTTGTTTCCTAACCTTACGGGAGATGGGACGAGGTTGTTCTTCGCCCATTTCCTCAAGGTCTGATCGTCGAGACCAAATCTTTGCTGTACAAGTTTCGTACATTCGTAAATGCGACCTTGCAATGTAATTGAATCCTTCATTATCTCTATATCTCCTCTACTTCAAACATTGTTTGCGCCGCCCGAAGACTGCATGACTCTGATAGCGACTACCTCTATTTAGGGGATATGTCCCCATCTTCGAAGAGATCAAGGAAAACGAAATAAGAAATCCACTTGATATCGGCAGGAATCGGGATAGATAAGTGATATACACAGCGTAATCGTTTGGAGCTAGAGATGAAAGTACGCAAAATATCAGATCGTATTGAACAAGTTCTTGAAGACCCGTCGATCTTCGGGAAGATCAAGGTGTTCTTGCATGATGATCGACGGCGATGGCTATCAGCGGCGACGAGACAGGATAAAGAAGCTAGAGTGCGGAGAAACTGGCGCACTTACCCATGGCCATCTGATCTACAGCGGACGGTTCGCGAGATTACAAATCAAGAAGGCCAGCGAGATGACTGAAGTCTTTTCGTTTATTGAAAAATTATCAAAAAAGGGGTGACAACATGAGTAAGCTGTTAGAACGATACGAGAACTTGAAAAAGAAGCTGCAAACGCGCACTAAAAAGTCATTAGACTATACAGGGTGGCGATTGCGGCGAGAAATCAATGCGGTCAGTGAAGAACATTTGCGGCGGTACTATGAGAAATCGGGCGGAAAACCCGACACTCAATACACGGTGAGAACGATGTGGGCACACCACATAACAGTAAATGCTCGTAGTGAAGAAGAAGCGAAATATCTGGTTATGCAATTGCCGATCGAAGCATTTCAGATGAAAGATCTAGTGGACTACGATATCAGTGATATTCAGCGGGTTCTCAGTGACGAAGAGGAAGACGCTATACATATCGCCCGCGCTGAAGCTGAGAAGCGGGTGTTTCTCCGCTACCACCAACTCCAATAGGCAGATGTTTAAAATGACGAGGGAAGCGAAGATTAGACCGATGCTCCGGGATGCCGAGGATCGTGTGGCATGGTGAAGTCGGAGATGCCAACCCGTGCAAATGAGGCAGCGGTTATTGATCGAGCGATGTAGCCAATGGTTATGTCAAAGGCAATGTTTTGGATTGGCTCCTGATTCGGCGTATAAAATGCGCCATTCTGTCAAGCGCTAAACCGGTATGTCAGCCGGGGAATTCTCCGGCTGACCATCGATTGTAACCTTTATTCGATTATCAATAACGGTTTTGCAGTGTCTTGCACGACGACGGCACACTGCACTGAAGCGACGACGCTGCCGAATCGGCGGCGAGACTGCTGCCCGCGGTGATGAAGATCCGACCGCGATGAGAGGGGACCAGGCGGTCGGTGGGCCGTCAGTGGCGGGGAGAGCGGCCCCAGTCGGCTCCGGTTCGCCGACATCGTCAGGATCGCGCGCAAGTCGTCGTCGGTCGAGCCGATCACTGTTCTGACTTTTGGTTATCGTCTGGCAATCCTGCCACGGCATCCGGGTTGCTAATGGAATCTCCGTATCCGTTTCTCAAAACGGAATTTAAATAGCGGAAATTACCCATTGGCCAAGCGGTAACCGTGGCGCGACGACGCACACAAACAACGATTTCAGTTGTCGAAGGGCATACTAGAGATCTCGCGTAACGGTATTCTGCTTGGCAGCTTGAAGGGGTAGCCGGGCACGCGCCGCGTGCCGCCACTCGCGCCATAAAGTCACGGATGAACTTCTTACCGGCGTAGCGTCGAGCGGCATCACCACCGCGTCGCGGCCAAAGTGCTGGTAGATCAGCCGCGGATCATCCTCTCCGGAGTCGTCCTTGCCGGTGCAACGCAGACCGGCTCGGCGGGTTCGAATATTTTTGACCACTTTATCAATTAAAAGATTGCGCCGATGCCGCCCGAACGGTCGCGGAGCCGCTTGATCCAGCCTTGGTCGGTAACACGGCGGGAGCCGAGCGGAGTCGTCGGCTCCTCCAGCTTGACCAGCGGCGACAAGACAAAGGTGACGCCAAGCTACTCCCAGATGGCGCGATCGAAGCTTGTTCGATCGCGAATGCCGTAATTTCGAGACGCCACCTCCTGAACTTGATCTGCTCCGGGTGGGGGGTTGTAAATGTAAAGAGAGCCAGGATGGTACAGGTGCGGCCCGATGTAATGCCGGAACAGGTCCGACCGCGGCTCCCACACGAGCTAGTTCTTGAACAAATTGATCGCTCGGCCACCGAGATCCTTGTTTCGCTCGATCACCGCGAGCCTCTCGCTACGGGACAAAATCGGGGAGTCAACCCAACTTGGACTATGCAACTCGGCGACATCGCCAGAATCGCCCAAGTCGTCGTCGATCGAAGTCGGTCACTGTTCTGACTTTTGATTATCGTCAGGCATATAGCCACGCTTGACCAGTTCTTCGTAAGCAAGCCGCGCCTCGGCGACTGCCTTTCGATAGCTGTCGCGTGCCCAAATGTAATCCCTAATGAGTTTTTTCCGTTCCCAGTCACTCATATATTGACCGTAGGAGCGTACTGACCTAAATACACTGTAAGACAAAGCAATTTAACCTCTTTTCAAGCCCGCCTCACCAGGGAGGCGGGTTATTTTTTATGTTTTATCAATTTAGGTGATGGTTCGGACCTGCTCCTGACAACGTGCCAGAATGCGACTTTCAAGGGCTTGCCTGTCGTAAAAGCACTTGTTACCGAGGCGCACTGGCGAGGGCACGATATTGTTCTTCGACCATTTTCGTAAAGTCTGGTCGTCGAGGCCAAATCGTTGCTGGACAAGTTTTGTGCACTCGTAGGTCCGACCTTGCAGTATAATTGAGTCTTTCATTATCGCTATATCTCCTCTGCTTCAAAACCTATCTGTTGTCCGAAGACCGCATGACTCTCGTGGTGACTACCTCTATTTAGGGATCTATTCTAATCTTTCGGGATATCAAGGCAAAAGAAATAGTAAATCGACTTGATCTCAAGAAAAATCGGGATATTTGGGTATTATCAGCGTAGCAGTGCGATGACCACAAAACGCTCGATCGATCATTAACGTAATTCTATTAGGATCAGTACCTCATATGAAGATTATTACAAACAACTCGCCTCGTCGTTCCATTTTGAATCCGACTCCTCCCGAACGGGAAAATCTCTGTCCCAAGGTGGCAAGCCAAGCTTGGCGACACGCAATTATCGCGGGTGGAGCGATTCGATGATCCTGTACCACTACACCAACCTGAACCCGTTTTTTGGGGACGATGAGCAGGCAGAGGCGGCTCTCGAAGCGCTCCGTAGAGGGGAGCAGCCTCCGCCTGCTTTCACCGTACTGCGCCCGAGCAGCAGGCAACACCCGGAGTGGAAGCCGGTCGTCTGGCTCACCAGTGAGCCAGATGTTGACCGTGGCCGGGTTCCTGACGAGCAGCCGATCATCTACGTCCGCATTGCGGTCTTCGCAAAATCGACGGATCGGCGCTTGATGCCGAGACAAAAAGCGTTTCGTCAATGGTTCCAAGCGATGCACCCAGGCGAGCCTTATCCGGGCGACCCACCCTTTGCTGATGACCGCTGGCGGCACTGGTGGGCCTATGACGGCGAGATCACAGCCTGGCGCGAGGTTGGGATAGTGGCGGGCGGTGGGGCATGGTGGTGGTTGATGGACTAAGGGGCAACTCCTGAGAGTTTCGAGACCTTAAACAGGGTTACAACCTGTGGACGCACGACTGTCTCTGCCTCATTGCTGACAGGAACGCGGATCACCGTATTCCGCGGACCGACTACCAGCAGCGATCCCTATTATCCAGAGATCTAACACCAACCTGAGTTGACGCTGCCGCGCTGCCACCAGACATAGCCCGTCCGCCCCTTTTGACGACCCGCGCCTCGTCCTGGCTGAGCTAGCGCAGCGCGGCTGGCCGGGATGGATCGCCAAACCCTTGCGTGACTGGGTTCACCGCTAAACGCGGAAGGGGTCGCTGGGCTGTGCAATCGGCCAACTCGCGATGGACGGTGCGGACGACGATCCCGAAAGTTTCTCCTTTTGGAAGATCAAGAACGGTATCCGGTGGACCGGTATGCCGTCATGGAAGTGAACATTGACCTGTTCCACAAGCATATAGACAAGCTTCCGCCCGCCGCCGAACAGGTGTGGGCAAAATGTTGTCAACTGAAGCGGATTGTTATGGAAATTTTCGGTCCACAGCCTTCTCGAAGGCGCAAAGCGAGCGACCGGTACGGTGGCAGTCATCGACGTTTTCCGCGCTTTCACGACCGCCGCCGTCGCCTTAGCGAATGGAGCATTGAGTATCGTGATGGTTCGCACGGTCCAGGAGGCCCTGGCTCTCCGCGATGCCGGAATCGGCCAGATCTGTATGGGTGAGATCCGGGGCCGAGCGCCAGATGACTTTGATTTCGGAAACTCGCCGTTCGAGGTCTCAGGCGTCGATTTCAGAGGCCAGACGATCATCCAACGGACGAGCGCCGGGACGCAGGGCATCGTCGCCGCAAGCAAGGCCGAACGACTCTACGCGGCCTCGTTGGTCACGGCAGAGGCGACCGCCCGCGCCCTTCTTTCGGGTTCGGCTGATCACGTCTCTCTGGTCGCGATGGGCGACAATGGCATCAAGCGAACCGATGAGGATGAACTGTGCGCAATCCACCTGCGCAATCGGCTTGAGGACAGGCTGAGCGATGCAGACGCCATTCGTCGGCTCATCCTGGCAGGCGGCGAGGTCGAGCGGTTTCGTGATCCGGCCCGACCATATTTGCACCCCGAGGACGTTGACATCGCGCTCGACATCGATCGTTACGATTTCGCGATCAGGGTCGTGTTCGAGAAGGGGCGACCGGTTGCCCGAATGGAAAGACCACGGTGGTGAGGCAGGACTCTGTGATCTAGTCTCCTTCATATTCTAAAAATGGTAAAACGCACACGCGCCGATTCTGCTGTGCCCGCGCGATGCACTGGTGGTTCTGAAGTCGCCGCATCTGGAGGACGGCAGGAAACGATAAAACCGCCTCAGCAGCGGGCTCGCGATTGCAAGGGAGGTGAACGATGAGACGCCGTGATTTTGTCATCGTGCTTCTCGGCGCGTCCATGCTTTGGTCACGAAAGGCTCGGCCAGAACAGCGTTCGATCGGTTTCCTGAGTGCAGGCACCCCCGACGCGTATGCCTCTTTTGTGGCCGCATTCCGTGCCGGGATTGCCGATAAGGGCTATATCGGATGGCCATAACGTAGCGATCGAATTTCGTTGGGCGGAGGGCCATTATGATCGGCTCGCCGAACTAGCGAACGATCTGGTCCGGAGCCGGGTTGAGGTGATCGTCACGAGCGGTGGCGACGTTGTGACCGCTGCCGC
>Ga0306926_10005650_pt1 | contig 13341 bp, 14 predicted proteins | sample flu12Cox44000178_FD_203759 | JGI IMG/M metagenome (GOLD analysis project Ga0306926, IMG submission 203759) | Lab enrichment of tropical soil microbial communities from Luquillo Experimental Forest, Puerto Rico - flux8day.12C.oxic.44.000.178 (v2)... | ecosystem: Environmental > Terrestrial >... | reverse complement strand
GCCGAAGCGCGCGAGCACTGGCAAGCGTATGTGAAACTCGACCCCGCCGGTCCCTGGAGCAGCTACGCTCGCCAGCGGCTCGCTTCTCCGAATACGGCAATCGCGGCTGGAAATAAATAGGCCGCGGCGCGATTGAAATGAATAATTACGCTTCCGCGATTACTTCCCGGTCAAGAATTTGTATTGTGCCTCGGACAGGGGGACGACAGAGAGTCTTCCTTGGCGGACCAAAGGCGAATCGGCGAAAAGCCTGTTGGCTTTCATCTCCGCGAGCGAAACGGGTTTGGGCAGCGCCTTGCCGGCTTTGATTTTGATGCGGGGATGCTTGGGATCGGAGACTTTTACGGAAACCACCGAAGCCGTTCCCACCGCGGACTTGTGATCTCCCGTTTCGTAAATGATCAACTGATCTCCCGCCTTCATGGCCCCCAGGTTTCTTAAGGCCACGGGATTCGCCACGCCATCCCATTCCGTCGCCTGGTCTTTCTGGAGATCCGCAAACGAGTATTCTGCGGGTTCGGTCTTGAGCAGATAATGCATGTTCGTATCCCTTTCTCTTGTGGACAAAGACGGTTGGATCGCTTCGCAGTTCCAAGCTAAACCAGGAGCTAGGGTCTGAGCAATACTATGGAGCCTACATCCAGAAACCTACTACTCTTCCTTCTTACTGGGTTGATTTGGGAAGTGGCGCGCCGTCTGCAAAAAAACGTGGCCTGTGAGGAAAAGCGCATCGTTTCGCCTCAACCGAGAACGCTCTCAACTCAAAAAACTTGATGTCGCCCTGTTCGACGGCTTTCTTTTCCAGTACTTCACGCGGAATTCTTCTGAACGCAACCTCCACGCGGGACTCGGCTGCGACCCTGCCGGGCGGTCTCGTCTAGCTCGAACGCGAACTCCCAACCAAGGATGTCAGGGGACCCATTTGCTGGAAGAAGCCTTATCTCCCAGGGAAAGACATTTTCTTGGGTGCCAAGCAAAGTGAGCGTGCTGGTGCCGCCATGCAGTTTGCTGAGAGCTCGGCATCTTGCTGAAGTTGCGGCGTCTACCTCGAGGTCAACGCGTTTCGATTCAGTCGGTTACAAATGGTACTCGCGTCGCACCGACCAGCGTAGCAGGGGCGGGCAAATGCGAGTCCGGCAAGAATTCCAAACAGAAAGGACCCCGAAAATGAAACAACAATCGAAGGGAATCGCAGTGGTCACCGGAGCGTCTTCTGGAATTGGTGCTATCTACGCCGATCGCCTAGCGCGCCGCGGCTACGACTTGCTTCGGGTCGCCCGGAACCGGGAACGCATGGAAGATCTCGCGAAGAAACTTGTCGCTGACGCGGGACACAAGGTTGAGCTCCTGGCCGCCGATCTACCCGATTCCAAAGATTTGGAAGGAGTTGAGCGTACCGGAACCGCGCTTCACGAAGGCCGGCACTACTGCGTAGGTAAGGCGTGTCAGCGCGTTAACGTTCAGCGCGATGATCCGGCTCATTTCGGTGACATCCGAATTCAGTAACGGAGCAGTGGAGGCCATACCCGCATTGTTTACCAGCAGGATAGTCCTCGAGTCCTCGCGTAGGTTTCGATCATCAACATCGGCTCGGTTGGAAGAAGGCTGGTACTCCAGTTGAAGAGCTGCCGCAGGAAATTGTCATGTCAGCGGAGGATATGGTGGACGCTGCGCTTGCCGGTCTCGACCAAGGGGAGTTCGTCACCATCCCGGCGTTACCAGACGCTGGACAATGGCAGAATTACGAAGCCGCACGCCAGGCGATGATGCCCAACTTGTCTCGCACGGAGCCAGCGACCAGGTATGGCATCGTTCGCGCCGCACGAGCATGGAATGTTGAGGATTCAAGGACATTCCGACGGATGCGTCAACGAGTTGATCCTCAGTGGCCGGATTCAGGAGGATAATATCGGCTGCATCCGGTCCGCCATGAGCGACGGATGCACGCGTATGGTTCTGAACCTGACTGAAGTCACCGTGGTGGATCTCGATGTGGTTCGTTTCCTGATTCGCTGCGAAGACGAAGGTGTTGAATTGGTTCAATGTCCTTTCTATGTTCGGGAATGGATTCGTCGCGAGCGCGCCGAAGGAGTGCTGCCCGAGAACGTATGACCGAACCGGTGCACCCCGCAGTTACGGTCCGCCGGTATCAGACTGTATAATCCGTCAGGACGGGGTTCATTGGAAACGCCGTATGTGCACGAGTGAGGAACAGGGTCAGGCTCCTTTGGAAGTCCGCGCTTTCATCGACGGCGGTCTGCTCTGCCGGATGGCTCTGGAGACACGGGTGCTCGAACCACTCGAAAACCCGTTCGGCCCAAAAATGTAACCCATGTCTCCGGTACAAACTGTTACCTATGTCTCCGGGCCGGACCCTCTATTAAGTGGCGCGCCCAAGGGGACGATCTTAGAACTTTTCTTAGCGAATTTGTGTCAATCCTGCCGCAGGTGGAGGTTCCTATTGAACTTCACCTTTAACATGATTTGAGCGTAGAGAAGTTGTCCGGTACTGCAATCCGGCACGCGCAAGGACTGTTTACGGCACATGAAATAATTTGGCGCCAAGCACGAAAGCACCCGCCACCAATGCTGCCAATGCCCCGAGCACGCTCCAGAGCTGACCGGCGTTCATTCTTCCGACTAGTTCAGCCACGGTCAGTTGATCCAGCGGCTTCATTTCCTTGGGAGAAACCATGGAGCTCGAGGCGGCTCTCTGGATCAATTTTTGCTTCCAACTCGAAAGAACACCATTAAACTCTAGCGTAGTTAGTGCCGACGTTGTGACATCGACCCACTGGACGTACCATTCAAAACCTCGCTCAAGCAGCCCCTCACCTTGGAGTCCCTTCTCAACTATGATCAGGAGCGGATGGCCGCGAGTATATGCCATAGCCGCTTCTACTTGATTCCAGCAGGTCGGATATCGCACGTCGGAAAGAGTCTTCTCGTCTGGTCCTCCGCGCTTTTCTTGACCAGTGCGTAAATATGTCCGTTCAAGGGCGATCACAACTGTCCCGCAGCATTTATCCATCAATTCAGTCACGGTCTTCAATGGAGAATCCGAAGCAAAGGTGTTTCTTCCGACTGTGTGAGGAACGATGCCTTCGCTGCGCAATCGGTCCTCTACCGCCCGCACAAACTCCTCCTGATTGGCCGTTGCCGTTCCCCCGACACTCACGAATACTTCGAGGTCTTTCATTTATGCCTCCTGACTCGTGGTGCCAAGGTGGTCAAAAGCCGAACACCACGTCGTTTGATTCGGGATGATCCCAGTTGGCCCTCTCGAACGAGGTTCGAGGCAGTGGGAAGGATACTGCCGTAAGTAATTCAATGCAAAAGATCAAGAACCTGGTGCGCCCGGGGAGATTCGAACTCCCGACCCTCTGCTTAGAAGGCAGACGCTCTATCCAACTGAGCTACGGGCGCGCTGCTTAACTGCATTGTATCACTGAGTTAGCAGCCTCGGTTGCGGTGGGTTTTCGTGGGTGCCTTCAGTGTGCCCAATTTTGTGCCCACCTAGCCGCGAGATCGCGTCGAGCACGGCATCCTCGGAAGGATGGACGTATCGGGATGAGATGCCGATTGAACTGTGCCCGGCGATCCGGGCGAGCGTCCAAACATCGCACCCAGACTGCCCCAGGCGCGTCAGGAACGTGTGCCTGAAGGCATACAGAACGAACGGGCGAACCGGCCTCTCATTTCGCTTCGCTGCTTCCTCCACGATCGCCTCAAATGCATTCGCGTGCGGTTTGCGAAGGCTCGACGGCTCAAAGTGGCCGCTGCGCGTATGGGCGGGCCAGACCCATCTCCCTTCCGGCTTTTCGGCTGCGTTCCATCTCGATTCGAGCACGGCGCGAACGCGGGGAGTCATCGGAATTACCCTCCGAGCCGCTTCCGTTTTGCCACGCGTCACCAACAACGCGCCGTTGCGTCCATTGACCCACGTCACGCCTTCCCAACACAAACGAAAGCATTCTTCCGGCGCATCCCTGTATCGGCCAGCACGGTTGCGATCGAGGCGAGTGGTTCGTGCGTAACTGCAAGATATTTGGCTTCCTCTTCGGGTGTGATGACGCGCTCGCGCCGACGCTCGCCAGGGAGCACCTTGATTTTGGGAGCCGTGGCCAGCACTCCCCATTCGACGGCCAGATTGAGAATGCGACGCAAGACCCGCAGGGAATTGTTGGCAGTGCTTACCTGCATCCCGTCGCGTAAACGGTGCGCGGCAAACTCGGAGGCCAGCTCGCCGGTAATCTCTTTGAGGCGTGCCCAGGCGAGCGGTTTGAATCCTGTCAGGGCGCGAATGCCCGTCCGATACCAAGTCCAATTCTTAAGGCAAGACCTCTCGAAAGTTGCCTTCGCCCACGGCTCAACACGGTCGGTGCAGAACTCCCCGAGTGTTGGGACTGCCTTCGGCTCACGGATGCCTACCTCTCCCTCTCCGAGTAACGTCCTGTGCGCAGACTCCATCTGTCGAGCAACCTTGTCGTTCCCCTGCTTGGTGGACTCCCGGACGAGCTTCCCCTGCCACATGAACTTGTACCAGTAGACACCGCAGCTCCCCCGCTTACCGCACTTTTCGCACCTTCCGTTGGAGTCGAGCTTGCACTTCGCGCGCTTGTAAATCATGGCTACTTCTCCTTCTTTTTGCCCGGCGGCCTACCGCCCTTCTTTCCGTTCTCCCTTGCGATCTCGCGGATGCGCTCGATACCGAATCGTCGCAGCCGCGTGCGGTAGCTGCGCTGCCCCATGAGGCTCGCTGCTCTGCTTACAGGTGTGGGTCTCATTCATATATCCTAAACGTTTAGGCTTAGTTGTCAAGGCGAAACTCAAGGTGCGCAGTCACCGTCACCTACACGCCCTCCCGCGCCAGCTTGCGATGTATATGTCGAGGCAGCTCACAGGGGCCACGCTGCAGGAGATTGGCCGCCAGTTCGGCGGCATGCATCACTCGACGGTGCTCCATTCCATCAACAAGATCGAACGCATGCGGGGGTTGGACGAGGAACTGAACGGTGCCATCACCCGGTTGATGGCCCTGCAGCAATGAGATCATGACTCCGTCGCGATCTTCGCGTCGGCTGCTATGCGGCGACGCAACTCTTCGACCAGAGATCCTCCGGGCCAGGCCGGGGCCAGCTGGGATGGAGCGGGCTCGTTGAAACCAGCCCTGGGACCACCCGCCTCGACGCCGCGCCGCGACAGCTCTTTAGCCGCGCGAGGTGTCGCTCCCGCTTGCGCCGTGCCACTGACTCGCGCTCTGCCTGCCACTTGGGATTGGTGGGAAAGTTCGCCCGGGAGCTGATCGGTGAGCTTTGCCAGGCGCTGCGGCAGCGCGCACAGGCGTGCGGCGGATCAGGAGAATTCGGTCGCGGCGTCCACCGCCAACCACAACGCATGCAGGTGTGTTTGCCTGTTCCCTTGTCAGATTGGATTGGCTCGATCCGGTTGATTCGATGTTCACTCACGGCATTAAGTCCTTTCCGACTCAGTCAACGTTCCTGACGATCTTAAACCCGTTTCGTACCCAAACGACGATAACGGTTAAGCCATAAACAAAGGCTGGTGGCACCAAAATCAGAGGTAGAAAGATTCGCCAAAACGCGACTGGAAACATCCAAAATCTACTCAACGACAAATTGTTCAGTGTCTTTCTATAATTTTCGTCCACCCTTTGGTAACAGTCCTTCGTCATATCCCATTCGGGCCGCTCCCGTACCAGCGTGTCGCAATTCTTATTGTCTTTGGTGTCCGTTGCGAATGCCTCTTGCTGTCCGTTCCACGGGTGGCACAAAGGTTAAGCGATGCCGGGGAACCACCGCCAGCGGACTTCCTGAAGATACGCCGCGTAGCCCGGGTCCTCTCGAAGGAAGCGCTCTTCAACTGCTCCTCTGACCATCAGCAGCGCGATAAGGACTAAAGCCATCGTCAAATTCAGCACCGAATAGCTTCGGAGGACGAAAGCGAACAATGAGACGAACGTACCGGTGTAGATCGGATGCCTCACAAGACCATAGGCACCTTTCGTGACAACCTTACGCTGTGCTGGAATGAATCCGATGTTTCTACCAAGGCTCAGCAACGCGTAAACGAGAATCATCAAGGATACTATCGCGAATGCATTCCCCACGATCGGGGAAATCAGCGATACGCCTTGCCCGGCAAATGCGGAAAACCCAAGTGTTGCGTAGGTCGTGACGAAGGCCAGGAGCCAGAACCAAGGATTCGGAGTTACACGAACGGGGGCCGTACGTAGCACCATCATGACAATGATAATCAGAAGCTGCAAGCCGAGAACGGCGCGCGGGAAGTTCACATGGCCGACCGCCCAACGACGGTATAACTCGAAAGCAAACGGCAGGGAGGCCACGATAGCGATGGTCTTGTCGACCCAGGGGATCACCAGCAGGTCCATGAATCCACGTCGAGCCATTGAGCGACCTATTCGTCCATCACGAGAACCACGCGGCCGGCTGGACGCGCGTTCTCCAATTCTTCGAGAGCGTCAGAGGCTCGGTTGAGGGGAAACCGCCGAGTATGTGGACGGATCCCTTGGGCGGCGGCCAAGTCCAGGGTGGCGCGCAATTCCTTGCGCGATCCTGATGAAGATCCCATGATCTGCTGCCTTAGCAGGACGAGGGCGAAGGAATCCACAGTAATCGGAACCGGCGCCAACAGGACAAATGTCCCTTCGCGGGCGAGACCCCGAAGCGCCGCATTCGCCGAATCGGGCGATGGCGCAACATGAAGAATGATGTCGGGACCGCCCTCCCAGGAACGCAGGGATTCATCGATGCGTTCGGTCCCCTGATGGATGAACTTTTCAGCGCCGAGTTCGCGCGCCTGGACTTCTTTCTGCCGCGTGGATGAAACTACCGCCACGCGTCCGCCCATTGCGCGCGCGAACTGGACAGCCATCTCCCCCAGGCCGCCAAGTCCGATAACTGCAACTTTGTCGCCTGGTTTGAAACCGGCGTGAAACAGACCACCGTACACCGAAAGACCCGCGCACAGGAGAGGAGCGGCGTCGGTAAAGCCGAGGGCGTCCGGGAGAGGCAAGACATGATCCGCTCGCGCTAACATAAACTCCTGATAGCCGCCATCCCGCGTCATTCCGACGTACTGCCCGTCGGCACAGAGGACATCGTCGCCATTAATGCAGTGTTTGCAGTGGCCGCAAGCAGAAAACAGCCACGGCACTCCAACACGTGTGCCCGTCTTTGGATGGGTTACGACTGAACCAATACTCTCCACCACGCCGACAACTTCGTGACCCGGAACGATCGGAAAGCGAACAAACGGGAACTCGCCATTCCGTACCATCAGGTCACCATGGCAGACACCACACGCACGGATTCGGACCAACACTTCTCCAGGTCCTGGCGTAGGAATTGCGCGTTCCTCGATCTCAAGATTGCCTTTGGGTTTTCTTAGAATGGCGGCTCGCACGGCACGTCAAGCCTCCCCGTCGGTTGAGCGGCACTCTACCACGGAATTGGACAACACAGGAAGCGAGCAAGGCAGCGGAAGCAGAGTCACCCGGACGAGTGACGGGCAACTCTTCCGTAATTGATAAGGGAAGGTTAGCCGACCAACCGGCACTTGACCGATCACGGCAGGCCCCTTTTCTTCATTGACGCATTCTCCTTTCCGATACTGTTGCCAAAGACTTTTTGCTAGGCTTTGTTGAACATGCCTATTCAGCGCCGATGGCCTGCGCCCTGGGTCTTCAGCGTGCTCATTCTGCCCCTCGGAATGATTTACGGCTTCAACTTCACCGCGCTGCCCTTCTTGCTTGCAAAAGCGGGCGTTCCTGTGGATCGCATCGCGAGCGTCAGTGCGATCAGCAGTCTGCCTGGCGTTCTCGGGCTGCTCACTGCTCCTCTTGTCGATATCAAGCTGCGGCGAAGAACGTGGCTGGCTGTTGGAACCTTCGGGACGGCGATCGCGGCTTGCACTTATTTTCCTCTCATTGGTGCCTCCCATTTGATTCTGATGACAGCGCTGATTTTTGCTGGAGGCATGGTCACTTTTCTCGTCATGGCCGCGTGCGGTGGGCTGATGGTCAGGATGCTCACTTCGACGAATCAGTCCAAAGCATCCGCTTGGCTACAGGTGGGAATATTGGGCGGGGGTGCACTCAGTGCAGCGATGGTCCTATGGCTCGTGGCGCGAATGCCGCTTTTGGCGGCTGGCTTTTGTTTCGCCGTCGTGACTGCTCTCGTTGGATATCTTCCCTTCACCATTCCTGAGCCCTCTCCCGAACCCTCCCCGTGGTTTCGCGGGCGTCTCACCGCCATCGGCAAGGAGATCGGGGCCTTGGCCCGTTCACGGGAACGCCGGTGGAGTTCATTGCTTCTTCTATCGCCTTGCGCGACGGGAGGGGCGCAAAGCCTGCTGCCCGCCATCGCTTCGCAGTACAGTGTTGGCGGGAGCGGCGTGATGTGGATGAACGGCATCGGAGGAGGCGCTGCGCTGGCGCTCGGCGCGCTGTGCAGCACGCTCGTTCCGGCTAACTGGGATCGTCGCCTCACCTATGCGGCTGCGGGAGTTACGAACGCGCTCGCAGCCATTTTCCTGCTAGCTGCATATCGACCGGCGGTGTACTTGGCCGGTACGGCTTTCTATCTCGCTACAGAAGGTCTTTGCGCTGCCCGAAGCGTGGCGCTTCTCGTGGAGATCGTAGGGCCAGAGACCCGAGACGCCAGCACTTTGTACTCTTTGCTGAATGCTGCCGCAAGCCTTCCATTCCTTTATGTGACTTGGCTCGATGGCGTCGGCTTTCGCTACTTAGGGCTGCGAGGACTGTTGTTGACGGATGCAGGGCTCAATTTCGTTGTCTTTGGCCTTGTTGCCATAGTCTTCATAACTTTCTGGGCTTGCGGAGCGTTTCGCAAACATCGGCTCTAGAGACTCGGACGCCACACTGGCGGAGTACATCTCCAAGTACCAAACAGACGAGGCCTTCCACGTTGCCGAGATTTATGCATTCCGGGGTGAGTCCGACCGGGCGTTCGAGTGGCTAGAGCGCGCTTACACCCAGCGCGATGGCGGTCTCGCTGAGATGAAAGGTGATCCGCTGCTGAAGAACATCGAACACGACCCGCGCTACGTCGCCTTCCTCAAGAAGATGCACTTGCCGCTGTGAGCGAGTCAGGGGGCTCGCCGCTTACAAAGACTTCCTCACTCTTTGGAAAGACGCCGATCCCGACATCCCCGTCCTGAAGCAAGCCAAGGCCGAATACGCGAAGCTGCAATGAGAACAGCTCAAGCCATCAAGCTGTCGCGTTTTGGGGTTTTGTTAGATGCTCTAAGAGGGAAGAAAGGTCTCTCCGCCGAGATCACTGTTTATCGAACACCACGACGTTGTGAACGTCCTTGCCTTCCGCATTCTTACCATGCCACGTGGACGTCCGCGTCTTCCCGTCTTTGGACACCACGCTAGTAATGGTCATCATCACTTTGCCGTCTTTCTTTTGCACGGTTTCGATAGTGCTTGCATCGATCCGCTTTACGGAAACAGTGTCGACATTCGGAGCCCCGGTAGCTGGATAGTCCGTGCCATCAAATTTCGCGCTGAACTGGACATGCATAGGCTTTCCGTCACCGTCGGTCCCGGTTGCATCGATCTTGTAGTTGTTGTCATCACACTCGACTACGACCGTGAGACTTTTTGGTGCTGGTCCCGGACTGTACTTCGACTTTTCTGCATTCATCTTCCACGTTCCTGAGGCCTGGTCGGCTGCCGCGGATTCCGCGGTCGCCACAAACAGCGTCAGTACACCAACCAGCATCCCGAGCGCACAAGCAAGTAGCCTTTTATTTTTCATAATTGTCCTCCGCTGGCGAGATTTTCGGTCTGGCCCTTGGTCCTCTTTATGTTCCTAATCGCGCAAAATGTCCAGCAATTCAATTGAGTACGCTCGTGCCGTTACTCCGTCTCCTTGGTTCGCAGCACACCGGTAGACATGGTGCCGAGTCAGCGGACCTGCAGTGGCCCTCAATTGATTTAGACGACCTGCCAGTACTCACACTGGAATCCTGAAACATGCGCAGTGCTGGGTCAACTCCTTGTAAGCTGCAGCTAAGCGGAAATGAAAAAGTGAAAAAATAAAATTAGCCAGCGGGCGTGGAAGGGTGTTCTGCGTTCGCAGGGGTGCCATGGACGGACAACTCGGAGTTACCGAATAACGCTGCATTCGTTGACTTGCCTGAGTTCCGCAAACTAATATGGCGCCACTATGGCGGATACCGATACCCTCATCGGCCAAATCGTCTCGCACTATCGTATTCTCGAAAAACTCGGTGGGGGCGGGATGGGTGTGGTGTACAAGGCTGAGGACACCAAGCTGCACCGCTCGTTGCCTTGAAGTTCCTTCCTGACGGATTTGCACCAGACTCACAAGCTCTGAGCCGCTTCAATCGTGAGGCACAGGCTGCTTCCGTCCTGAACCATCCCAATATTTGCACCATCCATGAAATCGGAGAACACAATGGTCAGCCCTTCATTGCGATGGAATTTCTCGATGGGAAAACGCTGAAGCACTTGATAGACGGTCGGTCTCTGCCCCAAGAACAAGTTCTTGAAGTGGGGATTGAGATAGCGGAGGCGCTTGAAGCAGCCCACGCCGAAGGCATCGTCCACCGCGACATCAAGCCTGCCAACATCTTCGTCACCAAGCGTGGACACGCCAAAATCCTCGACTTCGGACTGGCCAAAGTCACCGGCTCGGATGCCTCCTCCTCAAGCCCCGATTCACTCGCCACGATGGACCTCGGCCCCGAACAGCTCACTAGCCCCGGGAGCACGCTGGGAACAGTTGCCTATATGTCTCCAGAGCAGGCCCGGGCAAAACAACTGGACTCGCGCACGGATTTGTTTTCCTTTGGGACGGTTCTCTATGAAATGGCGACCGGCCAGTTGCCTTTCCGGGGCGAAAGTACGGCGACGATATTTGACGCCATTCTGAATCGCGTTCCGGTGCCTCCCGTTCGGCTTAATCCTGACCTGCCCGCGGAGCTGGAACGAATCATCTATAAGGCTCTGGAGAAAGACCGCAATTTGCGCTATCAGCATGCGTCAGAACTCCGGGCCGACTTGCAACGTTTGAAGCGAGACACCGACACTGGACGTTCGATGGCGGCAAGTGTCGTCGGGGGGGAGAGTGGAACAGAGACAACTGCGAGGCCATCCAGCACAGAACTGAAAGCCGCTTCGGGGTCCCCGCCTGTCGTTGGTGAACAAGGTCGCAAACTGTCATGGAAGATTCTGGTTCCAGTTGCCGCCATGGTCGTTGCCCTGATTGCTGGAGGAGTGTACTGGAATTATCACAAGGCAGTGAAGCTCACCGACAAAGACACCATCGTGGTCACCGACTTCACCAACACGACCGGCGACCCAGTGTTCGACGACACCCTGAAACAGGCGCTCTCGATTGGTTTGCGGCAGTCGCCCTTCCTGAGCATTCTCTCGGAGCAAAAAGTAAACTCAACGCTCTCCTTGATGGGACGTCCATCGAATGAAAGACTGACCAGCCAGCTAGCGCATGAGGTTTGCCAGCGCACAGGAAGCGCCGCGTTCATGAAGGGGTCCATTTCCAGTCTCGGCAGTGAATACATTGTCGGGCTTGAGGCCGTGAATTGCCGGACAGGAGACGCCTTGGCGCAGGAACAAGTGCAGGCTTCCCGGAAAGAAGATGTACTGAAGGCATTAGGAGACGCAATCGCCAAATTGCGGCCGAAACTGGGCGAGTCTCTCAGCACCATCCAGAAATATGACGTTCCGCTGGCCGACGCCACGACCTCCTCTGTGGAAGCGCTCAAAGCTTACAGTCTGGGTCGAAGCGCCCTGGAACAGGGGCAGGAAGCAAGCGTGTTCGTACGCCACTTTAAGCGGGCCGTCGAATTGGACCCGAATTTTGCCCTGGCCTATGCGTCTTTGGGTGGCGTGTACGCTTCCAATCTCCAGGAACCCGGCCTGGCTGCAGAGAATCTGCAGAAAGCTTACGAATTGCGTGACCGCGTGAGCGAAGCCGAAAGGTTTGCAATCTTGGTGAATTACTACGGTCTAGTAACCGGTGAGTTGGAGAAAGCCGAGCAGACTCTCAAGGACTGGGCGCAGGCTTACCCCAGAGACTCCTTTCCCCATATTAACGTAGGCTATCTGTACGGATATGAAGGCAGATACCAAGAGGAAGTCAGCCAGGAGCATGAGGGAATCCGCCTGTCGCCGGACGAGTCGGGGCCGGGGTACGCAAACCTGATGGAGGGATACACCGCGCTCGGGCATCTCGAGCAGGCTAAGGAGGTAGGACCGGGAGGCGCTCGAGCGCAAGATGGAGGGGCAATTCCTCCGCGATGATTTGTATGAACTTGCCTTTCTTCAAGGCGACACGGAGGAGATGAGGCGGGAGGTCCAGGCCGTCGCCGGCAAAGCAGGAGTCGAGGATATTCTCTTATCGGCGGAGTCGGATACGGCCGCGTATCAAGGGCGGCTAGAGAAAGCACGGGAGCTTTCCGGGCTGGCGGTCAAATCGGCCTTGCGTGCCGAGGAGAAGGAAACTGCGGCCCTGTGGCAGCTGAATTCCGCGTTGCGCGAGTCCGAGGTCGGCAATCGGGAGCGGGCACGCCAAGAGGCCAATGTCGGGCTGGCTGTGGCTTCGACTCGTGACGTGCGCACACTCACGGCCCTGACTCTGGCGTCCGTCGGCGATTCCGTCCGCGCGAGGACCATGGCTGACGAACTGCAAAAGGAGTTTCCCGTAAACACGATGCTTAAGTCACTACTGGCTGCCTGTAATTCGAGGCTACATCGAGTTTCGCATCGGGCGCCCTGAAGCGGCCCTCGAATTCCTCAAAGAGGCGGTACCCTATGACCTGGCTTTCCCCCTTCCGCAATTCAGCGAAGGCGGGACATTGTATCCCCCTTACGTTCGCGGGCAGGCGTACCTGGCGCTGAAGCAGGGCAACCAGGCGGCCGCGGAGTTTCAGAAATTCATTGACCATCGCACCATTGTCGCTAATTTTCCACTGGTTCCCCTGGCGCGGCTCGGCCTCGCCCGCGCCTATGCCATGCAAGGCCACACAGCCAAGGCCAAACCCGCCTATCAGGACTTCCTCACCCTCTGGAAGGACGCCGACCCCGACATCCCCATCCTGAAAGAAGCGAAGGCCGAGTACGCGAAGCTGCAGTGATTCGTTACGAGGATGTATAAAGAATCTAAATCAGTGCCCGGTAATTTCCAGAGCTTTGGCTAGGCAACGGTTGTCAGTCAGAGCTTTGCCGAGCAACTCAGCGACGGGAAGCTGGCCAAGGCTTCGGTCTCGTCCTCAAAGCTAGGG
>Ga0306926_10005646_pt1 | contig 13343 bp, 3 predicted proteins | sample flu12Cox44000178_FD_203759 | JGI IMG/M metagenome (GOLD analysis project Ga0306926, IMG submission 203759) | Lab enrichment of tropical soil microbial communities from Luquillo Experimental Forest, Puerto Rico - flux8day.12C.oxic.44.000.178 (v2)... | ecosystem: Environmental > Terrestrial > Soil... | reverse complement strand
TGCACCCGCACCTCGACCGCCTCGCCGAAATCGCGCGTCGTCACCGTGAGCGTTGGCCTGTAGTCGGGCCCGGAGCCGTCTCGCTGCCGCCTGCTGGCCGCATAGAAGCCGTTGCCGAACAGGTTGAGGAACACGCGCGTCATCTCTTGCGGCGCCAGATCTATCGGCGCGAGGCCGCGGTCGAACTCGCGCTCGAGCGTGATGTTGAACCTCGCATCCTGAGCGCGCGCACCGTGATAGGCGAGGTTCAGCGCCTCTTCGATCAGTGCGTTGAGGTCGACCACCCGGCGCTCGCCCGAGACCCCGCGCGAGTGTTCGAGCATGCTCTTGACGATGCCGTCGGCGCGCTTGCCGTGCTCAGCGATCTTGTCGAGGTTGCCGCGCAGCATGTCGACGATCTCGTCGACCTCGGCGCGCGTGGCGCTGTCGAGCGCGGCCGCCATCGGCGCCGTCGTCTCCTTTAGCTCCAGCAAGAGCTCACCCGACAGCTCGGCGAAATTGTTGACAAAATTGAGCGGGTTCTTGATCTCGTGCGCGATCCCGGCGGTCAATTGGCCGAGTGCCGCCATCTTCTGGGCATGCACCAGGCTCGCCTGCGCCGTCTGCAATTCGCCGAGCGCCTTCTCGGCGGCGTCGCGCGCGGCGCGGATCTCGGCCTCGGCGCGCTTCCTCTCGGTGATGTCGCTGTAGATCAGCACTGAGCCGCCGCCCGGCACCGGGTTGTTGCGCACCTCGATGACTTGCCCGTCAGGGCGCGTGCGCTCGGTCGACCATTGCGTCCCGGCACTCTCCGACAGCCGGCGCACCTCAGCTTCGACATCGACCGCCCCGTACTCGCCGTGCTTCGCGAGATAGCGGACAAAATCCGCGATCCGCGGCGGCTCGGCGAGCAGCGCGTCGGGCAGGTCGAGGATCCGTTGGAAATTGAGGTTCCAGGCGGCAAGCCGCAGCTCACCGTCAAACATCGCCACGCCGTCGCCCATATTGTCGAAGGTGACGCGCAACTCGGCCTGGCGCTGGCGGATCTCGTTCAGAAGCCGCGCATTGTCCATCGCGATCACTGCCTGTGCCGCGAAGTTTTCCAGCAGTGCGATCTCTTTTTCCGAGAATGGCCGCACCTCTCGCCGAGCAGAGGCGATCATGCCGAGGAGCGTCTCGTCTCTGCGCAGCGGAATGCAGAGCAGGGTGCGGGCAGCTTCGAGTTCAGCCCCGCTTCGCGTGATCCTGTATTGTGTCTCCGACAGATCACGGATATGGGTGAAACGGCTGCCCTCCAGAAGTGGCCCTGTTGCCGGATTGTCGGGCGCCGGGTATCCCCGCCGCAGCATATCGGCGAAGGTGTCCGACAATCCGCGAACGGCAACCGCACGGAACCGCTCGCCGTCATAAAGCTCCAGACTGCCCTGCGCGATACCGCAAAGGCTGTGCGCCTTTTCCAATATCGCGTCGAACACCGGCGCGAGGTCGCCCGGGGACGAGTTGATGACCCGCAAGACCTCGGCGATCGCCTGTTGCTGCTCCAATGACTCGCGTAGTTCGGTGAGCAGGCGCGTGTTCTCGATCGCAATGACCGCCTGGTCGGCGAAGGTACGCACCAATTGGATCTGCCGCTCGGTGAACGGCTCGACCCGCTGGCGGGCAAGCGTAATAGCGCCAATCGGGTCGCCCTCGCGCAACAACGGGACACTGAGACCGGAGCGCGACTTAGCGACCGCAACGGCCTCGTGTATTGCGGAATCCGGATCGGCGGCAGCATCGGTGACGTGGACGGGGCGCCGCTCGAGTATGGCCCTTCCGCCGAGGGTTCCGCGATTGATTTCTCGCCCGCCCAGAAGCATTACGGCGTCCCGCGCATCACCGAAGGCCGCTGCGCACGACATGAACTCGCCGTCGCTGCGCCAGACCACCCCTTGGTCCGCGTCGCACAGCCGCGCGGCGGTTTCAACGAGCGTATCCAGCACTGGTTGCAGGTCGAAGGTCGAGCGGCTGATGACCTGGAGGACATCGCTTGTCGCAGTCTGGTATTCGAGCGATTCTTCGAGATCGCGCGTGCGCGCGTTCAGTTCGTTGAACAGCCGGACATTCTCGATCGCAATGACGGCCTGATCGGCGAAGGTCTTGAGCAGATCGATCTGCGCCTGCAAAAACGGCGCGACCTCGCGGCGCACCACGGTGATCGCCCCGACCGGATTGCCGTCCTGCAGGATCGGCACGGCGAGCGCGGTATGCCATCCCGTTTGAACGATTGCCGGTAGTGCGAATTCTGGATCCGCGGCAACATCGGCAATGTGCACGATTTCGCGCGTCTGGATCGCGCGGGTTGTCGTGCTTCGCCTGTCGGGCGGAGACGGAAAGCTGTGCTGCATGGCCTGCAGCAGATCGGGCGGCAGCCCGCGGCTCGCGACGAAATGGATCAGCGAGCCGTCGAAGCGGAATACCATGCCGGCCGCCGCACCCGAGAGGGTCGTGGCGTTGGCGGCGATCGCGTCGAAGGTCGGCTGCACGTCGGTCGGCGAGCCGGAGATGACGCGCAGGATCTCTGCCGTCGCCGTCTGCTGCTCCAAGGCTTCGCGCGTCTCGGTGATGAGCCGGGCATTGTCCATCGCGATGACCGCCTGCGCCGCAAAGTTCTGCAACAGCGCGATCTGATTATCGGTGAACGGGCGGACCTCCTGACGGTATATGGTGAAAACGCCGAGCACCGCGTCATCTTTCCGCAGCGGCACCCAAACCGCAGTTCGTGCGCCACCGAGATCGACAAGCGCGCGGCGTTGCGGGTCGCCAACCCGGTAAGCCTCGCTATCTGCAATATCGGCGATGTGTACGCAGGGCTCGCCTCCGGCGGCCCGTCCAAGTCCTGAGTTCGGGGCAGGCAGCAACGGCTCCCGCCTCATATACTTGGCGAAAGCAGGTGGTACGCCGCGCAATGCGCCGGGGTAGAAGCGGTCGCCATCGCGTTTCCAGAAGGTCCCGAAATTTGCCTCGCAAAGGTGCAATGCCTTGTCGAGGATCGCGTCGAACACCGGTGCCAGATCACCGGGCGAAGAATTGATGACCTGCAATACCTCGGCGGTCGCGGTCTGCTGCTCCAACGCCTCACGCGTCTCGGTCAACAGCCGCGCGTTCTCCATCGCGATCACCGCCTGCGCCGCGAAATTCTGAAGCAGTGCGATCTGTTTCTCGCTGAACGGGCCGCGCTCGAGGCGATTGGCGCTGATATAGCCGAGCAGCCGGCTGTCCTTCCGCAGCGGGAGCATGAGCAGGGCGCGGAGACCAGCCTCCCTCGCGGCGCGCGCTCTCGGGCTGTCCCACGCCGGCCCGTGCAATATCGATGCATCGGGCATATGAACCAAGCGCTCACCGCGCAACAGCTGGTCTTGCGGCCAGCCCGGTTCCGGCCGAAACGGCTGCCGCAGCAGATCGGCAAACGGCGCCGGCAATTCGTGTGTCGCCACGGCGCGGAAGTGCTCGCCATCATAGGTCACCAGAGCCCCGTGAGACGCGCCGCACAGCGCATGCGCCTTCTCCAGTATCGCGTCGAACACTGGCGTGAGATCGCCGGGCGACGAATTAATGACCTGCAATACCTCGGCGGTCGCGGTTTGCTGCTCCAAGGCCTCGCGCGTCTCGGTCAATAGCCGCGCGTTCTCCATCGCGATCACCGCCTGAGCGGCGAAATTCTGCAATAGCGCAATCTGCTTCTCGGTGAACGGTCGCACCTCCTGGCGATAGATTTGGATGAAGCCGAGGACCTCGTTATCCTTCCGCAGAGCCACAGCCAGGTTGCTGCGAGCACCTCCAAGATCGACAATCGCCCGGCGATTGGGGTCGCCCGACTGGTAGACCGGTTCGGCTTTGAGATCGTCAGAGCGGATGACGCGCTCGCCGGCAAGGATGCGGAAGGGCGTCGTCCCGGGCCCGTAGTTCGGCGGATTGCTTCTTCGGTACTCGGCGAACGCGGCGGGTACGCCGCGTATCGCTGCGGTAAGGAACCGCCCGCCGTCATAGATCCCTAGTTGCCCGAACGCCGCCTCGCACAGCCGCATCGCCTTTTCCAGCATCGCGTCGAACACCGGTGCGAGGTCGCCCGGCGAGGAATTGATGACCTGCAAGACCTCGGCCGTCGCAGTCTGCTGTTCCAGCGCCTCGCGCGTCTCGGTGATCAGCCGGCTGTTCTCGATCGCGATGACAGCCTGGTCGGCAAAGGTGCGGACCAGCTCGATCTGCCGCTCGGTGAACGGCTCGACCCGATGGCCGTGCAGCACGAGAACGCCAATTGGCTCGCCTTCGCGCAGCAGCGGGACGCCGAGCACCGTCCGCAACCTCCCGAGGTTAACCGCCTCCGGATGGGCATGTTCCGGATCGCGTGCAACGTCTGCAACATGAACAACGCGCCGCTCGAGGATCGTCCGCCCGCCAATCCAATCACGACTTGGCATCATTGGAAGCTCACGCGCGAACGTCTCGAATGCGGACTGTAACCCAAAGGCAGCCGCCACCCGATAGGCCTCGCCGTCTCGAGGCGCTATATAGACGCTGTCTGCAGTGCACAGCCGCCCCGCGGTTTGGACCAGCGTGTCGAGCACTGGCTGCAAATCGAAGGTCGAGCGGCTGATGACCTGCAGCACATCGCTTGTCGCGGTCTGGTATTCCAGCGATTCTTCGAGATCGTGGGTGCGCTCGCGCAATTCGCCGAGCAGCCGGGCGTTCTCCATTGCAATGACGGCCTGCGCCGCGAAATTCTGCAATAGCCCAATCTGCTTGTCGGTAAAGTGCCGCGGCTCACGACGATAGATGGCAAAGTTGCCGAGGACGGCGTCGTCCTTGCGTAGCGGCACGATGAGCAGGGTGCGGACCCCGCCGAGATCGGCGATGGCGCGGGGGATCGGGTCGCCGTCGCGGTAGGCCTCAGTCTTGGTGATGTCGGGGATTTGCATGAGCGGCTCGACTCCGCTTAACACGCGAAGTTGCGGCCGGGCCGGCGGGTGTGGCCCTTTTGCGAGGAACTCAGTCAGCTGCCGCGACGCGCCGCGGACGGCCGCGGCGTGCACCATTTTGCCGTCATAGATCCACAGCGTGCCGATATCGACCTCGCACAGTAGCAACGCCTTTTCCAGCATCGCGTCGAACACCGGAGCGAGGTTCCCCGGCGAGGAGTTGATGACCTGCAACACCTCGGCAGTTGCAGTCTGCTGTTCCAAGACCTCGCGCGTCTCGGTCAGCAGCCGCGCGTTCTCCATCGCGATGACCGCCTGCGCCGCGAAGTTCTGAAGCAGCGCGATCTGCTTCTCGGAGAACGGCCGCACCTCCACGCGGCCAGCGGTGATGGCACCGAGGAGCGCGCCGTCCTTGCGAAGCGCCACAAACAGCGAAGTTCTGACGCCCGCGAGTTGGACGACGCTACGCGTTGTTGGATCGTCAGTCTCCCCGAGATCGGCCACATGCGCAAAGCCGTCGCCCTCGACCAACCGCTGGATCGGATGGTTGGCGCCGGGCCGCAAGCCTTGGCGAAACCGCTCTGCAAGCGCCTGCGGATAGCCATGTGTCGCCCGAGCGCGGAACGTCTCGTCTGCACGAAGCAGCAAGCTACCGTAGGTGGCTTCGCAGAGAGTGTGCGCCCTCTCCAAGATCGCGTCGAAGACTGGCGAAAGATCGCCGGGCGAGGAACTGATGACCTGCAATACCTCGGCGGTGGCCGTTTGCTGCTCGCGCGCCTCGTGCAACTCGGCGGTCAATACCGCGAGCCGGGCTTCGAGCTCGGCGTAGGAAGGCGGCGACGGGCGGGTGGCGGTCTTGGCGACCGCGGTACGAGGACTGCGGCTCATTGACGAACGTCCTCCGCTAGCGCCAAACCCGCCCCGGGCGCGCTGCGCCGCGGCAGGCGGATCGTGAATTCGGTGAACGCACCGACCTCGCTGTCCACGGTGAGCGTCCCGCCATGCTGCTGCGTGATGATGTCCCAGCTGATCGACAAGCCGAGCCCGGTGCCTTCACCGGTCGGCTTGGTCGTGAAGAACGGCTGAAACAGCTTTTCGCGCGCCTCGGGCCCGATGCCGGTGCCGTTGTCGCGCACCCTGACCTCGACCTCGGTACCAAGCTCGTGTGTGATCACCTTGAGGCTCGGCTTGAATGCCGGATCACTCGCCTCCTTGGCGCGCTTGTTCGCGGCGTAAAACCCGTTGCCGATCAGGTTCAGGAAAACGCGTAGCATGTCCTGCGGCACCACCTCGATCGGCGCCGCCAAGCTGTCGAGATCGCGCTCCAGTGTGATATTGAAATTCTGGTCCTGGGCGCGCGCGCCATGATAGGCGAGGTTCAGTGCTTCCTCGACCAGCGCATTGATGTCGATCTTCTGCCGGTCGCCGCTGGTGCCGCGCGAATGCGCCAGCATGCTTTGGACGATGCCGTCGGCGCGCTTGCCGTGCTCGGCGATCTTTGCGAGGTTGCCGGTCAGCATTCCGACGATCTCGTCGATTTCGGCGCGCGTCTCCTCGCCGAGCGATGCCACAGCGGGTGCCGTTGTCTCCTTCAGTTCGTCCAGCAGCTCGACCGAGAGCCCCGCGAAATTATTGACGAAGTTGAGCGGGTTCTTGATCTCGTGGGCAATGCCGGCGGTCAGCTGGCCGAGTGCCGCCATCTTTTGGGCATGCAAGAGGCTGGCCTGTGCCGCCTGCAGCTCGCGCAGTGCCCTCTCGGCGGTGTCGCGCGCCGCCCGGATCTCTTCTTCGGCGCGCTTCCGCTCGGTGATATCGGCGTAGATCACGACAAAGCCGCCGCCCGGCACCGCGTTGCGCCGCACCTCGATGACACGACCGTCGGGTCGCGTGTGCTCGAAGCGCAATTCCCGGCCGAGCTCCTCGAGGCGGCGGCTCAGCTCCGCTTCGATGTCGTCGCTGCCGTATTCGCCGCGCCGGGCGAGAAACCGTATGTAGTCGGCATAAGGAAGACGTTCCGCCAGGAGGGCCTCGGGCAAATCGAGGATCCGCTGAAAATTCAGGTTCCATGCGGCAAGCCGCAGCTCCGCGTCGAACATTGCGACCCCGTCGCCCATATTGTCGAACGTGACACGCAACTCGGCCTGGCGCTGGCGGATCTCGTCCAATAGCCGCGCATTGTCCATCGCAATGACCGCCTGCGCCGCGAAGCTCTCGAGCAGCGCGATTTCCTTGTCAGTAAAAGGCCGCACCTCCAGCCGATTCGCAGCGATGTAGCCGAGCAGCTTGTCCTCCTTGCGTAGAGGCACCATCAAAACGGCCCGGAAACCCGCCGCACTGGTAGCCTTTCCCACCGAGCCGAGCAGCTCAGGGGCCACAGCCAACATGTCGGGGATGTGCACGTAGCGCTCCCCCCGCACCAATCGTGGATGGACGGATTTGCCGCGCAATGGGAGCTTCGCCACCTCCAGCAAATATTCGGGTAAGCCGCGGGTCGCAACCGCGCGAAAATGCTCGCCGTCGTAGGTTGCCAGCACGCCGTGGGCCGCCCCACAAAGGCTGTGCGCCTTCTCTAGGATCGCGTCGAAAACCGGCGCAAGCTCTCCGGGCGAGCTATGAATGAGCCGCAGTACCTCGGCAGTCGCGGTCTGCTGCTCCAACGCCTCGCGCGTCTCGGTCAACAGCCGCGTGTTTTCGATCGCAATCACCGCCTGGTCGGCAAAGGTGCGCACCACCTCGATCTGCCGATCCGTGAACGGCTCAAGCCGCTGCCGCCCGAGCGTGATCACACCGATTAGATCCCCCTCGCGCAGCAACGGAACGCCGAGGCATGAATTCAGCCTTCCGAGGCGGATCGACTCGGCCAGCGCGTATTCCGGATCGGAGGCGACGTCGTGGACATGGACGATGTCGCCCTCCAGCAGAACCCGCGCAGTGACGCTTCCGCGTCCTGGAATGAAGGTTAACGTCTGCAGGAACGCGTCGTATTCGGGTGAATCGACAGCGAAAGTACCCACGGTCCGATAAACGCCGCTCTCGCGCGTCACGATCAGCGCGAAATCAGCCACGCACAGCCTTGCCGCCGTCTCGCAGACAGTGTCGAGCACCGGCTGCAGGTCGAAGGTAGAGCGGCTGATGACCTTCAGCACGTCGCTGGTGGCGGTCTGGTATTCGAGCGATTCTTCGAGGTCGCGCGTGCGCTCGCGCAATTCGCCGAGCAGCCGCGCGTTCTCGATCGCGATCACGGCCTGCGCGGCGAAATTCTGCAACAACGATATCTGCTTGTCCGAGAACGGTCGGACTTCTTTCCGGAAAACCGAAAACACGCCGGGAACTGTGCCGTCCTTCACCAGCGGCACGAACAGAGCAGCGCGTATGCCGCCGAGCTCGACCGCGGCAACCGGCAGCGGAACCCCTCTGCGGTAGGAATGATCGGCGGCGATATCTGCGCTGTGAAGGATTGAGCGCGTTAGGATCGCGCGGCCGAAAAATGTGTCCGGCCCGGCCCCGGGCGGCTCGCGCTTGAGGTAATCGAGGAACGCGACCGGCACATCGCGCGAGGCCCGGACATAGGCCTGCTCGCCGTCAAACGTCCACATCAGACCGCTGGCGGCGTCGCACAAATCGAGCGCTTTTTCCAGCATCGCGTCGAACACCGGCGTGAGATCGCCGGGCGAAGAGTTGATGACCTGTAAGATTTCGGCGGTCGCGGTCTGCTGCTCCAGCGCCTCGCGCGTCTCGGTGATGAGCCGCGCATTCTCCATCGCAATGACCGCCTGCGCCGCGAAATTCTGCAGCAACGCGATCTGCTTGTCGGCGAACGGCCGGACCTCTAGGCGCGCCGCGGAGATCAGGCCGAGAAATGCGTCGTCTCTGCGCAGCGGAACAAACAGCACCGTGCGGATGCCCGAAAGCTCGGCCGCGCTGCGAAAAACCGGATGGTCGATTTCCATGCAGTCGGCGATCCGGATAAACGGCTGACCCTCAATCAGCGCCCGGCTCGCCGGTGAATCGGCAGCACGATAGCCGTCTCGCAGGATCTCAGCGAATTTGTCCGACACCGCGTGCGTCGCGACGGCATGTAACTTCTCGCCGTCGTAGAGCTGCAAGCTCCCGTGGGCTGCGCTACAGAGGGTATGCGCCTTCTCCAGAATCGCGTCGAATACCGGCGCGAGGTCGCCGGGCGAGGAATTGATGACCCGCAATACTTCAGCGGTCGCGGTCTGCTGTTCCAATGCTTCACGCGTCTCGGTCAGCAGCCGCGCGTTCTCCATCGCGATCACCGCCTGCGCCGCGAAGTTTTGCAGCAGCGCGATCTGCTTTTCGCTGAACGGCCGAACGCCCTCACGGTACAAGCTCACGACACCGATAAACGCGTTCTCCTTGCGAAGCGCCACGGAGAGCAGTGTGCGGCAGTTGCCAAGATCCACCAACGCGCGCGCAGCAGCATTCCCCTCGCGGTAAGCATCAGTATCCGTAACATCAGGGATATGAACAAACCGCTCGCCTGCCTGAAGCCGCAGGAACGTGACGCTGGTCTCACCGCGCAACGGGCCGCGCCGCCGCTGCCACTCGGCTATCTCGGGCTTGCCGCGTATGGCAACGCGATGGAACTGCGCGCCGTCGTACTCCACGAAATGGCCGTACGCGGCCGCGCACAACCGCATCGCCTTTTCGAGCATCGCGTCGAACACTGGCGCAAGGTCGCCGGGCGAGGAATTGATGACCTGCAATACCTCAGCGGTCGCGGTCTGCTGTTCCAAGGCCTCGCGCGTCTCGGTCAGTAGCCGCGCATTCTCCATTGCGATGACGGCCTGCGCGGCGAAATTCTGCAACAGCGCGATCTGCTGGTCGGTGAACGGCCGCACCTCCTGCCGCTGGGCACTGATATAACCAAGCACCGTCGCATCCTTACGCAACGGTACGAACAGTACGGTACGAATGCCGGCAATTTCGGCAGCCGCGCGCCGTATAGGATGATCTTCGGACGCGGTCGGCGGTTCCGAACCGTCGAGGACGTGAACGAACGGCTCGCCGTTGAGAAATAGCCTGAAGGTTGGGGTCGGTGAGAATCCCTGGCGCGCGAGCGCGTCGTATTCTTGTGGATACCCCCTCGTGGCCACCGCGCGTAACCGATTGCCGTCGTGCAGCACCAATGAACCGAGCGGGGCGCCACAAAGCGAATGTGCCTTCTCCAATATCGACTCGAACACCGGTGCAAGATCGGCGGGCGAGGAGTTGATGACCTGCAATACCTCGGCGGTCGCGGTCTGCTGCTCCAAGGCCTCGCGCGTCTCGGTCAGGAGCCGCGCGTTCTCCATCGCGATCACCGCCTGGGCGGCAAAGTTCTGCAATAGAGCAATCTGTCTGTTAGTGAACGGCCGTACCTCCTGCCGATAAATACCGATCTGACCGACCATGACGCCGTCCTTACGGAGCGGCACCGCCAGCAAGCTGCGGGCCCCGCCAAACTCGACCAGCGCCCGGCGATACGGATCGCCTGCCCGATAGGCGTCTTCCTCCTTCAGGTCGGCGACATGCACAAAGGGCGCGCCAGAAGCTAGGCGCGGTGTTGCGCCGCCCGGCCCCGGTTGGTTGGCCGAGTTTGCCGCGAAGGCGGCGAACTGAGGCGGGATGCCTTGCATGGCAACAGGACAAAGGTTCGCGCCGTCATAGGTGGCCATAATGCCGAAAGCGGCCCCACAAAGGGCCATTGCCTTGGCCAACATCGCGTCGAAAACGGCCACAAGGTTGCCGGCCGAGGAATTGATGACCTGCAACACCTCGGCGGTCGCGGTCTGCTGCTCCAAGGCCTCGCGCGTCTCTGTGAGAAGCCGCGCATTTTCCATTGCAATAACCGCCTGCGCGGCGAAGCTCTCGAGCAGCGCGATCTGCTTGTCGTTGAAGGGCTGGATTTCCTGGCGGAAAGCGGTAATCACGCCGAGCACGGCGCCATCTTTGCGAAGTGGCACCATCAGCAATGTGCGGATATCGCCTATGTCCATGATGTGCTGAATAGGCGCTGGCGCGTTGCGATAGGAATCGTCAGCGCGGGCGTCGGGGATGTGGATGATCCGTTCACCGCTCACGAGGCGTGCCACAGCGCTGCCCTCGGGCGGCCGCCTCGGGCGCACCTGGCGCGCGGCTTCGACAAAACGCGGCTCCCCGTGGACCGCGGCAAGACGGAATTCTTCTCCGTCGCGGACGAGCAATACGCCGTATGCAGCGCCGCATAGTGTGTGCGCCTTTTCCAGGATAGCATCGAACACCGGCACCAGATCGCCAGCCGAGCGGTTGATGATCTGCAGGATCTCGGACATTGCCGCCTGCTGGGCCAGCGCCTCGCGCAACTCGTCGAGGAGCCGCCGGTTCTCAATCCCCAAGACCGCTTGATCGGACGCGATCGGGACAGGATCGAGCTCCATCGGCAGGCTCGGATCGGTCGCCCATTCGAGCAGCGAGCCGTCGTAGAGTTTCACATCAGGGCGGCCGAGCATCACCAGCGCCATCGCATCGGCGCTCGCCGCGATGCCGCCGCCGCAATAGGTGATGACGCGCTCCGTGAAAGCCCCAACGCGGTCAAAGCGCCGACGCAGCTCTCTTGCCGGCAGAAATTCGTTGGTCTCGGGGTCGAGCAGATCCTCGGAGGGGAGGTTGATGCTGCCTGTGATGTGACCCGGACGGCCATAGTGGACGCCACTGGTGAACCAATGCTGGTCCTCCGGCAGGGCATTGATCGTGCAGACGGCGCCGTCGCCGATCGCGGCGAGCACCTCCGCTTTGGTCGCGATCAGCGGGGTTTGCTCGCGTACGATGAAGTCGGCCGGCGGTTGCGGCCTGGCCGGACCGGTTTCGATCGGCCTCGCCTCGCGCCGCCATTTTTGCAATCCGCCATTCAGCACGGCTGCGCCGGCGAACCCGAACACACGGAAGAGCCACCAGACGCGGGTCGCCCAATAGACATTCTGGCCGCTGTAGAGCACGACGCGGGTGTCGTCTGTGATGCCATGGGCGCTCATCACCGACGCGAATTGCGCCGCTCCGGGAGCCATCAACGGAACCGGGTGGCTCGTGTCGGAAAGCTCGGTCAGCACGTCGACGAATTGCGCCCCGGGAATGTGTCCGCGCTCGAAATCCGCTCCGCCCGAGCTGATTTCGAACATCGTCACCGGATTGAAGGCGAGATGGACCGTGCAATCGAGAATCCGCAGGTCGGATTGCCCGAGATGCTCTGCCAGCCATTCGGTTCCGACCAGAAATTCGGGATGGACGAAATCTTCCGAAGTTGCTGCCATTTCCCGCCCCTAGCTGCTGGGCAAAGCGTCAGGTGACGTCACGCACAGTGGGCTCAATCAATTGCCGCCGGCGCGATGAACGAGGATATCCCTCTGCCCTTCGGGTTGCGAGCCGTTCCCGCGCAAGCCGTTCTTGAGCAAGCACAACGGCGTCCTCTCGGCCTTCGGCTTTGCGCGCCTCTTCTCGGCTGACCGCGCCGAACTCAGCGCTGATCGCCGGGCGCACCCCGCTCGGCGTGAGGTCGAGCGAACCGCTCGGATCGATGCGGGTGACCAGCCGGAACCGCTCGCAAAAGAGCGGCATGTCGGGCGCGAAGGAGCCCTGTCGTCCGAAGTCGTTCTGATGCGCTCCTGCTTACTAACCTACCAGTGAGAGTGTACCAGGGTTCGGCCTACCAGCCTTGCTCTGATTCAGACCTCGGCGAGCGCCTTCTTGTCAGCACGGGCCAGGAAGGCGGAGCGGTTCCGGGCGCGCTTGTTCATGCGGCGGAGCAGATCTATCGGAGGCCTCCTCGAAGCGACTCACGCCGGCCCAAGCATTATTGATTTTCAGACGCTGACCCGGTCCGAAAATCCCCAATCTCCTTTTTTCGCGGTTGCGGATTGCCAGAAAATCTCATCGAATACCTACCGCCTCTGCGCGATAAGGCTATTCAGTTCTATTCGTGCTTTATCAGCTACTCAACAAAGGATCAGCTGTTTGCCGATAGGCTGTACGCCGATTTGCAGAACAAAGGCGTTCGATGCTGGTTCGCGCCGCATGATTTGCCCATCGGCGCCAAGACCTGGGATGCAGTTGACGAAGCGATCCGCCTCAGGGACAAGCTGCTGCTGATCCTTTCGAAAGCGTCAATCGCCAGCGAGTGGGCCGAGGACGAAGTGAACAAGGCTTACGCCGAAGAGCGATCCAGAAAAGAGACCGTCTTATTCCCGATCCGTATCGACAACACAGTGATCTCTACCGCGGAACCGTGAGCCGTGAAGCTTCGCGACCAGCGCAACATCGTCGACTTTCGACTGTGGAAGAAGCCGGCGGAATATCAGAAGAGCCTCGACCGGCTCTTACGCGACCTGAAGGCGAGCGAAGCCAAATAGTTAGTCAAGCGACCTTTCA
>Ga0306926_10005645_pt1 | contig 13343 bp, 14 predicted proteins | sample flu12Cox44000178_FD_203759 | JGI IMG/M metagenome (GOLD analysis project Ga0306926, IMG submission 203759) | Lab enrichment of tropical soil microbial communities from Luquillo Experimental Forest, Puerto Rico - flux8day.12C.oxic.44.000.178 (v2)... | ecosystem: Environmental > Terrestrial >... | reverse complement strand
CAGGGCTGTCCCTCGACTGCCGCCTATCTCTCGATCCACAACATGGTCGCGTGGATGATCGATGCTTACGGTTCGAGCGAGTTGCGGCAACGCTTTCTTCCCGATCTCTGCAGCATGGCCAAGTTCGGCAGCTATTGCCTGACCGAGCCGGACTCCGGCTCGGACGCCGCGAGCCTGAAAACGCGCGCGCAGCGCCGGAACGATCACTACGTGCTCGATGGCACCAAGGCGTTCATTTCGGGCGGCGGCCGCTCCGACGTCTACCTCGTGATGGCGCGCACGGGAGAAGGGGGTCCGCACGGCATCTCTTGCTTCTTGGTCGAGAACGGCACCCCCGGGCTCACCTTCGGCGCGCAGGAGAAAAAACTCGGCTGGCATTCGCAGCCGACCGCCATGGTGATGTTCGAAGCGTGCCGCGTCCCGGTTGCCAACCGCGTCGGCGCCGAAGGAGAGGGCTTCAAGATCGCCATGAGCGGGCTCGATGGCGGGCGCCTCAATATCGCGGCCTGCTCCCTCGGCGGTGCGCAGTTCTGCCTCGAGCGCACCATCGCGTATATGAAGGAGCGCAAGCAGTTCGACACCCGGCTCGCGGATTTCCAGGCGCTCGGCTTCCGCGTCGCGGACTATGCAACCGAGCTCGAGGCGTCGCGCCTGATGCTCTACCGGGCGGCGGTGGCGCTCGATCGGCGCGAGGGAGCCGCCACGCGGCTCGCGGCCATGGCCAAGCGGCTGGCGACCGATACCGGCTTCGACGTGGTCAACGGCTGCCTGCAGCTCCACGGCGGCTACGGCTATCTGCGCGACCATCCGATCGAGCGGGTCTTGCGCGACCTGCGCGTGCACCAGATTCTCGAGGGCACCAATGAGGTGATGCGGCTCATCGTCAGCCGGGACTTGCTGGGCAATTGATGTCCGTAAGCGACGGTTGAAGTAAACGTGCTAACGCATGGAGAAATATGATGGAAACGCTGCCGAGGATTGCATTGTCCCGGGCCGAAATGATGAAGCGCGTCGCCCGTTTCAAGGACCTCACAGGGTTCGACGGCGGGTTGCCCGACAGCAAGATGCCGGGTTGCGAGCGCACGCTCTACAACGTCATCGGATTCCAGCCGCCCAGAGGCGAAGGCGGCGCGGTGACGTCGCCGGTCGGCGACGACGCAGCCCGGCTCGCGGCCATCAAGATCAGCGAGGGATTCAATCTCGGCTATTGCCGGGCCAAGCCCGGCCACGGCCCGATGATGCACAATCACGCCCGCTAGGGGGACACGGGCCGACAAATCACGACACCGAGCCAGCAAAAGACCCCGATTTCCCTTACCAAACACCCATTCTGTCGGCTATTGTCGCGACTCGGGGTAACACCACCAGACAGCCGATTTTGTTACTCCCGAGAGCCGCGGGGTAACGGATCATGGCCAAGCAACTGACCGCAGTGTCGATCGCCAATGCGCGGCCGGGGCCGCAGCGCCGGGAGATCCCTGACGCCGGCTGCCGCGGCCTCTACCTGGTCGTCCAGCCATCCGGCCGGAAATCATGGGCGGTGCGCTATCGCTTCGCCGGCAAGCCGAGGAAGGTCACGCTCGCCGGCGCGCTGACGCTGGCCGCGGCCCGCAAGGCCGCCGCCGAGGCGCTGCACGAGCTCGAGCGCGGCAATGACCCGGCTGCCCTGAAATCCGAGACCAGGGCAACCGCTGCGGCGCTTGCCGCCGACACGGTGGACAAGTGGGCGGACCAGTTCATCGAACGGCATGCGCGGCGCAAGACCCGCGCGCTGACCTTGGCGCAGTACGAGAGCGTCCTGCGGCGGCTGGTCCTGCCGGCTTGGCGTGGCCGTACCGTCCACGACATCAAGCGCCGTGACGTCATCGAGCTTCTTGAGCAGATCGCGCTCGACCGGCCGATCATGGCCAACCGCACGCTCGGGGTGCTCAGCAAGTTCTTCAACTGGCTGTGCGAGCGCGATCGCATCGTGGCCTCGCCCTGCGCCGGGGTGAGGCGGCCGAGCGAGGAGCACGCGCGCGAGCGTGTTCTCTCCGACGACGAAATCCGCCGGCTGTGGATCGCCTGCGACGACATCGGGGGGCCGGCTGGCGCATGCATCAAGACGCTGCTGCTGACCGGCCAGCGCCGTTCCGAAGTCTCCGGCATGTGCCGCTCGGAGATCAGCGGCGATGTCTTGTCGTTACCAGGCGAGCGCACGAAAAACAAAAAGCGGCACGACGTTCCACTGTCGAGGCAAGTGCTGGCCATCCTTGAATCGATGCCGGCCATCGCCGGTAGCGACTACGTTTTCACCTTGGGCAGAGCGCCACTCGGCCATTTCGATCGCAGCAAGCAGCTTATTGACGCGCAGATGAAGCCGGACGCGCCGTGGGTCTTGCACGATCTTCGGCGCACGTGCGCATCCGGCATGGCGCGCCTCGGCGTTCGATTGCCGGTCATTGAGAAGTGCCTCAACCACAGCAGCGGCACGTTCCGCGGAATCGTCGCGACGTATCAAAGGCACGACTTTGCTGCCGAGAAGCACGATGCATTGCAGCGCTGGGCCGACCACATCGATGCCATTGTGAGTGGCGAGCCGGCCGGGAAAGTCGTGTCGCTGCGGCCGCGGTCATGAAACCCGGCGTTATTTGGTTCAGTGGTCGCTTTGGAGAGATTATTGCGGAGCGCATCGCAGGCGTTGCGCCCGAGCAGCGAACCGACATTGCTCGGCGAACCATCATCGAAATTCTTATCACCCGGCCCGAGGTGCCGTTGATCGGCCTGCTACGGCGCTACGTGGCTATGGAGCTTGAAAAGGTGTGGCTTCCGAAGAGAGAGCGGCAAAAGGTCTACCGGCAACGTGAGCTAGAACTTATTGAGAGTGTATATTCGCTCGCCAAGTTTGGGAGGAAAAATAAGACTTGGGCGAAAGCGGGGAAGCGGCAACCCGAATCGACCTCTCTCGAAGCTGTCGCCGACTTTTTTGGGTTTCCGTCACCCGAAGCGCTGGCGCAATTTCTTAAACGCGAGCGGCGGGCCAGGAAAAAACCACGACCCTGAAAAGGGCATCGCTCCCACGGTCACCACCACCGCGGTGTCGACGTGTTCACGGCCGTGAACACCGGGGTGTTGGTTACCAGCACGCTGGCGATGACAGGCGTGATCGCCGCCTGTTCGATCGGGGGTACAAATTCGACGCGATTTTGTACCTTTCCCGGTGACGCGAGCTCCACGTACTTTCCGCGACGTGGCAACCAGATCGCGGAGCCAGTCTTCCATGTCACGCAAAAACCGAGAACCTGCTGCTGAGCGGGAGGCCACTTCGCTGGACCCGACCCGGGTCGTTGCGGAGCGACACCGGGTCAGCGTTCGCACGGTCGAGCGCTGGACCGATGCCGGAATCCTGCCGCCGCCGCTGCGGATCAACGGCCGGAAATTTTGTCCGGCCGGCACCACGGCGAAGACCGACGCACCCCCCTGAAATACCGAAGACCCCGCGCGGTGGGTTCGAACACCGGCAGGGCCTTCGTGTCTCGTTTCCGATCGGGTGCGACCACCGATCGGCAAAGCAGTCTGCGAGGGCTGCTGCGCCCCAAGGTCGCTAAACCAGGAGCAAAGCTATGCTCAATTACAGCCCCCAGTCCTTCCCTGCAAGCCCCGCCCTGGTTACCGGCCAGTTCTTGGCCAAGAATTCGCGCCAACAACCCACGCGTCGTCGGCGTCGCGCTCGCCCCACTAAAGCTGCTTGAAAAACGAAAGCCCTCCGCGTCGCTGGGTTCGAAGAACAACGACGCGGAGGACTTCTTTCTTTCCCTCGCTAGGAGGAGCCCCTCATGTCGGATTATTCTCCCGCTCGTCAAGAGCTTGCCGAGTTCGCTCAGCGCATCCGCTCCGCTCTGCAAGCCTCCCGCGCTGATCGGTGCAACGCGCTGCACCACGATCTCGAGGTCGGTGAAGCCCTGATCGAGGCGCAAGACCACGTCACAACCGGGTGGAAGAGCTGGCTGGGGGAGAACTGCCCCCTCAGTGTACGGACGGGAATGCTCTACATGCAGCTCGCCCGCCACCGGGCCGAGATCGAAGCCGAGATCGAGCGTGTAGGGGAGTTGAGCCTTCGGGCAGCGGTCCGGCTCGTCACCAAGAAAAAGCTACCGGAACCGGAGTCGACAGAGCCGCCGAAGCCGGCGGCCGTGGTTATCGCCATAAGCAAGGCGACCGACGCCGGCCTTTCCGGCGAGCGCGTCCCGCTCTCCGGCGCTGCTCGCGGGCGCTTCGGTGGCGACATCAGTGTGCCGGCGCTCGGCCGTGACCTGCGCGGCGAAGCCAAGTGCCGCGGCAACGGGCTTAGCCGCCTCTATGCCTGGTTAGCGGGTAGCGACTTTCTCGTCATCCGCGCCGACCGCAAGCCCTTGCTCGTCGTCGCCACGCTCAACCTCGCCGCCGAGGTCGTCGCGATGGCGGAACGCGCGAAAGGAACCACGCCATGAAGATCATCGGCGCAGACGAACGCCTAGCCGAGAAGCGCGGCGCCAAGATACTGATCACCGGTCCAACCGGCGTCGGCAAGACGAGCCTATTGCGCACAGTTGACCCTAAGCACACGCTGTTTATCGACGCCGAGGCCGGCGACTTGTCCGTGCGCGATATACCGGTCGACACCATTCGCGTCGATGACTGGCGCATCGCCGTTGACCTCGCATGCAGGATCGGCGGGCCGAACCCAAGCTTTCCACCGACAAGCGCCTACAGCGCGGCGCATTACGAAGCCCTCGGTGGGGCTCTTCCAAAGGCTGACACCTACGACACGGTTTTCCTCGACAGCATCACCGAGATCACTCGGCTCTCTTTTCGTCACGCCGAGCAAATGCCGGAGGCGACCTCCGCGCGCACAGGCGCGAAAGACACCCGCGCCGCCTATGGATTGCACGGGCGGCAGATGGTGCATTGGCTGCAGCAGTTGCAGCACGCCCGTGAAAAGAACGTCGTCTTCGTCGCGGTGCTGGAAAAGGTTGTCGACGAGTTCAATCGTTTCATCGAATGGCGGCCGCAGCTCGAGGGCGGCAAGACCGGGCGCGAACTCCCCGCCATCGTCGATCAGGTTATCACAATGAATTGGGTCGACTTCGGCGACGCCAGGCCCGTGCGCGCCTTCGTGTGCACCGTACCCAACCCGTGGGGATATCCCGCAAAAGACCGCAGCGGTCGGCTCGAACAACTCGAGCCGCCCGACCTCGGCAAGCTCATCGCAAAATTGATCCCGGTCGCAGCGGCGCCGGTGAAAGCCGCTTAAGCACAGGAGAATGCATGATGCTTTACGATTACAGCTCTGCTCCCCCGCCACGCGATCTTGAGCTCATCCCCATCGGCACGGTCGCCAGCGTGCAACTCCGCATCCGCCCCGGCGGCGCCGGCGAGGGCGGCTTGCTCAAGCGTTCCAAGGACGGCGCTTGCGAAATGCTGGACCTCGAATGTGTGCTCGTCGATGGGCCCTACGCGCGGCGGAAGTTCTGGACCAACCTCGTGCTCGAAGGCACGACCCCCGGGCACGCCCAGGCCGTGGAGATCTCTCGCGGTGTCCTGCGCGGCATCCTCGAATCGGCGCGCGGGATCAAGCCCGACGACCTCAGCGACCAGGCCCGGGCCCGCCGCACGGCCGAGCTCAAGGACTTCGACAACATCATCTTCGTCGCCCGAATCGGCGTCGAGAAGGGCAAGCCGAGAAACGACGGCTCGGGCGAGAGCTATCCGGACAAAAACGTCATCGCCGTGATCATTACGCCGGACAAAAAAGACTGGCACCCGGTTGATCAGCCGCCCCCTTTTAACGGCGGCAGCGGCGCTGGCGCGACCGTGGCGCCTTCGCCCTCGCCTGATCCAGCCGCACCGCCTACCCCGGGTGTCAAGAAACCGGTGTGGGCGTGATGAAGACCCGCACCATCCCGCAAGTCTCACCGGCCGCGATCGAGGATGTCTGGCAGCGGCGTGCTAGCGCCGCTGCCGTCGCCGGCGCGCGTGCGGTCGTCGAGGATGGTGGTCCGATTCCGCCCGGCACTCCGGTCGGCCGCCTCAGCGACATCGAATGGGGCTGGATCGTCGCCGCCATCCTATTCGCCTGGATTTCGATGCGGGCGGAGCAGGCAACCGCGGAACAACTCGACACCGACCGCACCATCCGGATGACCGCCCTCGATCCTCAACCCTGGGACGCCGGTGCGGTGGCGACGATTCTGCCAGAGCTCGCTGCCGCCTGTCCTGACATCGACTGGACGCAGCCGCTCGGCGCTTGGCCACGCGAGACCATGGTAGAGTTCCTGCTGGTCGCCATGCGGTTGATCCGCAAAGCCATGATCACGCGCGACTTCAGCGATAGCGGCATCACCCGAAAATCCAGCACCAGCGCCATCGCACGCCAGGCCAATGCGGCGGCGGGTGGACCACTGATGACTCCAGACGAATTGGACGACCCGATCGAGCTCTAGCCATGCTCAACCTCAATCGCGCCAGCCTTTCGCTCGAACCGATCAACGTCGCCATCAACGATGCGATCGAGCGCACTGCCGCCACAAATGCCGAGCTACCGCGACCATACCTCGGCGCCAGCATCGTCGGCGCGGAGTGCCTGCGCAAGGTTCAATTTGACTGGTGGTGCAAACCCACGCTGTCCGCCCGCGTGCGCGATATCTTCGGGCGCGGCCACTACTTCGAGGACGTCGCACGTCAGCACCTGATCGCCGCCGGCTTCAAGTTTGCGCCTTCCGAGGCGCTGGCGTTCTCCGCTGTGAATGGATGCCTGCGCGGCCACGCCGACGGCATCATCATTGCCGGACCAAACTTGTTGGGCGGCGCCTACTTCAATTATCCGTTCCTCTGGGAGCACAAGGCGACCAATAGGAAAAACTGGGGCACGATCGAGCGCGACGGGCTTGAGAAAGCATTTCCGCAATACGCCGCGCAGGTCGCGCTCTATCAGGCTTATCTCGAAAAGACCAATCCCGCACTGTTCACGGTCACCAATGCCGACAGCTGCGAGCGGCTGCACTTCTGGGTGCCGTTCTCTGCCGAGCGCGCGCAGGAATGGAGCGATCGGGCCGCCTTCATCATCCAGGCGACCCGAGCCGGTGAGCTGCTCCCGCGCGCCTACGACGACCCGCAAGATTTTCGTTGCCGCATGTGCAGCCACCATGAGCGGTGCTGGCGATAAGTAACGAACTGCTCGACGAGGCGCTGGCCATGATCCGCGCAGCCGCATTCGAGCCGAACATTGCGCGCAGTCGGCACTGGAAGATCAGCTGGGTTGACCGGCGAGGGCGCACCCGCCTGCTCGTGGTCGCATTCACGCCCGGCGGACGTAAGGCTCGGGCCGCAGTCGCGCGCCATCCTGCGGAGGCTGCTGGCGTCATGACCTTTATCGCCGACGAAAACATTGCAAAGAGGGTGGCCAGCCTCATCCGCAGGACTGTCATCGCGGAGTGATGGCGAGATCGTTGCCACGGCGCGTCGACTTGGGAAGCGGTCGCGCCGATCTGAAGCATCATGAATTCATCGACAAGGTGGCGGCGCAGACTGTGTGGGGAGACGAACCGACGGAGCGCATGCACAAGTATCTGCATTCCCTGTTCTACAAACTCGGAGCAAAGATCACATGACTGCGCAAGTCGACGAGGTGACGGTCCGGCAGTTCCTCGAGATCATCAACGCGCATGCCGCGCAGGTCATCAACGGCGCCGGTCCGCCTGGTGTGCTGCAGCTCTGCCGCATCAATCCCAACGACGAGAATTCGGTCGTGCCGAGCCGCTTCCAGATCGGCGACGTCGAGCACATGCTCGCGACCGCGCTCGGCGACGCCGGTGCCGGCCACAACGTCTACATCGAGCCGCGCACCGTGCGTGCCGATCTCCGCGGTACCAAGCGCGGTGGACTTGAAGATACGGCATGGGTGTTCGGTTTCGTCATCGACAGCGATGCCGACAAGGGCAAAGGCGGCCATGTCGTCGCCAAGCCGACGCTAGTGACCGAAACCTCGGCGGGAAATTTTCACCTCTGGTACCTGCTGACGCGGGCGATCGCGGCAGCGCAGGCAAGGCCGATCGGCGACGCCATCCGCGCGAGCTCCGGCGCCGATCAGGACACCGGCGTGGTCACACAGTGTTATCGTGTCGCCGGCACACCCAACTTTCCCTCGGCGGCCAAGCGGGCGCGCGGCCGCGTCAATACCGAACCAACCCGGATCGTCGAATATACCGGCCGGCTGTGGGACCCCGACGAGCTGATGGCCGCATTCGCCTCGCCGGTAACGGTGGGAACGCAGCCGAGCTCCACGACGGGTCATCCCGACGAAGCGACACTCCCGGACGACCTGCTCAACGTCATCCGCCATGGTGCCACTCCCGGCGCGGACCGCTCGAAAGTATTTCACGATGTGCTGGCGCAACTCCGGCGGCGGAATTGGACCGTCGACGCAATCACTGCATTGCTTGAGCGATATCCGAACGGGATCGCCAAGAAATACGTCAAGCGTCTGCGCAAGGAGGTCGAGCGGTCCTATGGCAAGGTCGCGGCCAGCGCGGCGCCGACGATTTGCACAGGTCCGGGGACGACGGCAGGGCCTGTGCCCGGGGCAGGCGCTGCTCCGCATCACGTTCTTCCAACCATCCGGCTCGTCCCCGGGAAGTTCACGCAGGCAGCGGAGGAGGTCGAGCGCGCGCTGATCGCCGGCGGCGCGCCGGTCTTCGCCCGGGGCGGAACGCTGGTCGAGCCGGTCAGCGAAGAGGTGACCGCAGCCGACAAGCGCAAGACCGTAACCGCCCGACTGCGGCCGCTGTGTCCAAACTCACTACTGCGGCCAATCGCCGATGCCGCCATTTTTCAGCGCTTCGACGCAAGGCGCCGGCGTTGGGTCGACGTCGATCCGCCACTGCAGCTCGTGCGTACGGTGCTGGTCAGCGAGCGACAATGGCGCTTCCCGCATGTGAGCGGGGTCATCACCACCCCGACATTGCGCGCCGACGGGTCGCTGCTGGCAATGCCGGGCTACGATCCACAGTCAGAACTCTACCTGCTGCCGAGCTTGCAAATGGCGCCCATCCCCGAACACCCGACGAAGGAGCAGGCCCGAGCAGCACTCGACATGCTGACGGACCTGTTGTCCGAATTTCCCTTCTCCAAGCCGGTCGATCGCTCGGTTGCCCTTTCTGGACTGCTAACCGCCCACGTGCGCGGCTCGCTGCCAACGGCGCCGGTGATCCTGGTACGCGCCGATACGCCCGGAACGGGAAAGAGCTACCTCATCGACGTCATTACCGCGATCAGTACTGGCCGATTCTGTCCGGTCATCACGGCCACGAAGAGCGCAGAAGAGACCGAGAAGCGCCTCGGCTCCGTGCTGCTCGGCGGAACGGCAGTCGTTTCGCTCGACAACGTCACCCACGACCTCGCCGGCGAGCTCCTGTGTCAGGTGACCGAACGTCCCGTCGTCAAGATCAGGATACTCGGCCGCAGCGAGATGCCGGAATGCGAGTGCAGCACCGCCGTGTTCGCGACCGGCAATAACGTTACCTTCAAGGGCGACATGGTCCGTCGCGGCCTCGTATGCAATCTCGAAGCGCTGGTCGAGCGCCCCGAACTGCGCGAGTTCAAGCGGGACGCCTTCGAATATGCCGCCGCCAACCGCGGCGCTTATGTTGCCGCCGCGCTCACCATTGTCCGTGCCTATCTTGCTGCCGGCACTCCACGGGTCTGCGGTCCATTCGGCAGCTATACGGCCTGGTCGCGGATGGTGCGCAGCCCGCTCGTCTGGCTGGGCGAGCCGGACCCGATCGCGAGTATGGACGCTGCACGCGAGGAAGATCCGGAACTCACCAACGTGCGCGAGTTCTTCTGCCTCTGGATCACCTACGACCTTGGACTCGACACGCCGCATGCGACCCGCCGAATCATCGAGATAGCCCGCGCGCGCGCCGGGGCCGGCCGGCTGGACCTCAATCCGCGACCATTCGAGGAATTCCTGCTGCGTGTAGCCGGAGATGGCGAACATATCTCGGCTCAACGTCTGGGCTGGTGGCTGCGCAAGATCAGCGGGCGAGTGGTCGATGGGCGTCGATTGGTGCGCGTCCAGCAACACGGCGTCGCAGCGTTCAAGCTCGTAGCAGTATGAAGAAAGGATGGGGGATTTGGGGATTCGGGGGATCTCTACATACCCCATGAAATAACTGTCAGGGTGACAGTTTGTATGAAGTGTAGAAACCGTTCCCCCAACTCCTCCAAATCCCCCGAACAGTAGGGATAAGAGACCGCCTGGTCCCCGATGAAATGGCCGCACCATCGTAACCTGCGTAACCGGCCGCCGACGCCATCCAAGGGCCGCGGTCCGGTGCAGGTGCGGATCAGGCGCGCTTTCGTAGCGAGCGGCGCTGAAGTGCTGAGTTCGACGCAAATTTATGACTGGACGCATTCGCGGCGGCGGCAATCACGCCGCAAGAAACTGCCGTTTGGGGTTTATTGGCGGACGCTCAAGACGCTCCGGGCAATGTGTGATCCAGTCGAACGCGTGCCGCCGTATGGCGCGTGGCTGTGGCGATTGCGCAACACCGCGGACGATTAGGCACTGTGTGGAAAAACCCCGCAACAAAACCGGCCTTTTTCGCAACCGCTTTTGATGTATGCTAAAACAGCTGTTTTTCCACGCAATGCATGGTATGGTTCGGCGTCTCAAATCGGGAGGCTAAGCCATGCGCCAAGCGGTTATCTACCTCCGCGTCAGCACCATCGAACAGACCACGGCCAACCAAGAGCGCGAGCTGCGCGAGATCGCTAGTCGCATTGCGGCATCACGGCACAGCTTGTCGAACGCCGGTCGCTTGTCGCGGCCTTTGGCGCCGCTGATGCCGTGGTCCCGGTAGACCTTGACAATCTCGCAACCCACGACGGGAATTCGACATGGTCATGGCGTGGTCGGTAGACCGGTTAGGCCGCAGCCTGCAGGATTTGGTCGGTTTCCTGTCCGAACTGCACGCACTCAAGATCGATCTATTCCTGCGCCAACAGGGGCTCGACACCACCACGCCTGCAGGCAAGGCGATGTTTCAGATGATGGGCGTATTTGCCGAGTTCGAGCGCGCCATGATTCAGGAACGTGTCCGCGCCGGGCTTGCGAGGGCCAGGAGCGAGGGGAAGCAGCTTGGTCGGCCGCCGATAGCCCCTGCGCTGGAAAAACGAATCCGCGAGGCTCTGGCGACTCCTGGGCGGCCTGGCATACGGGTCATTGCCGAGCGGTTCGGCGTCAATCCATCGACAGTGCAGCGCATCAGCCGCCCTTTCGACGGCGCAAGCGTCGCCGTGGCGTAGCCGCTAGGGGCGCGAAATGAGGCACTTGATCCCCTGGGGGCTTAGTCGTGTATTTCATGCGGTCATGTGAACCGCGCTAACAGGCCGAACACATGGGCGCACCGACCAATTCTGCATAGGCGCTAGCCCAAAAGGCCCGTCGGCTCTGACGCTGCAGCCGACCCAGGCGCATAGGCATGACCTCTCCGAAACTTACAATAAGGCCATTTCCGCCCATAAACATCAGCCGCAGACGGTTATTGACTTCAAAACGGCCCAAGTGCGGCGGCATCAGCAAAACCTTGAACGGTATTGCAGATTGCTTGCGACCGAGCTTACCAATCTGCAGCGGCAATACCTGCACAAACGGATTGCAGAGGAGTACGCGCAGTTGAAGCGGTTAGAAAAGGCGGCATCTCGGGCAACCGCATGGCAGGATGATACACGTGTCGAGCAGATGGCGAGTTCATCTGGGCTCGCGAAGGTGAGCGCAAGTCCGGCTTCGAAGTTGGGAACGAAGCCGGAAATCCATCACGGCGTGGCCGGGTCGCCGTCGGGAGTTTAACCGACCCGCAAGTTTTTTGGCTGCATTTCGGCGATGTGCAGATCGGGCCGGAAAACGCCGGTGGCCCGTGCGTGCGATCCAGAACCTCGTGACCGGCGAGCAGTACCTGCTCGATTGGAATGGCCGGCGCCTACGCATCGACCCGGCGCAGGATCCCTGCGCTGCTGTTCCGTTGTCATGCCTAGAAGACCCGACATGAACATCGTCCCGACGCTCGACACTGAAACGGCACAGAAGCTCGATGACGAACTCTGGTTCAAGGACGTCATCATCTATCAACTGCATGTTAAGGCGTTTCAGGATTCGAACGGCGACGGCGTCGGCGACTTCGTCGGCGCGCTTTGGCTGTTACCCTTCTACCCGAGCCCCGGCCGCGACGACGGCTACGACATCTCGGATTACGGCGACATCAACCCGCTATTCGGCACCATGCGGAATTTTCGCCGCTTCATGGCAGGACGCCAAGCGCCGAGGCCTGCGGGTGATCACCGAGCTGGTCGTCAATCACACTTCGGACCAGCACCCTTGGTTCAAGCGCGCCAAGCGCAGCTCGAAAGGTTCGAGCGCGCGCAACTGGTACGTGTCTGGGACGACACCGATCAGAGATACGCTGGCACGCGCATCATTTTCAGCGACAGCGAAAAATCGAACTGGACCTGGAACCAGGAGGCGCAAGCCTATTACTGGCATCGCTTCTTCTCGCATCAGCCGGACTTGAACTTCGATAATCCGCGCGTGGTGAAGGCGGTATCGCAAGTCATGAAGCGCTGGCTCGACACTGGCGTCGACGGATTCCGCCTCGACGCAGTGCCTTATCTCTGTGAGCGCGAGGGCACCAGCAACGAGAACCTGCCCGAAACGCATGCGGTGCTGCGCCGTCTACGCGCGGCGCTCGACGAATACGCCCCCAACAAGGTGCTGCTGGCGGAGGCCAATCAGTGGCCGGAAAACGTGCAGGCCTATTTTGGCAAGGGCGACGAGTGCCACATGGCCTATCACTTCCCGCTGATGCCGCGCATCTACATGGCGATCGCGCAGGAAGACCGCTTCCCCATCACCGACATCATGCGGCAGACGCCGGAGATTCCGGAGAATTGCCAGTGGGCCATGTTCCTGCGCAATCACGACGAGCTAACGCTGGAAATGGTCACCGATTCGGAGCGCGACTATCTCTGGTCGACCTACGCCGCTGACCCGCGCGCGCGTGTTAATCTCGGCATTCGCCGCCGCCTTGCGCCGCTGATGGACAATGACCGGCGCAAGATCGAGCTGATGAACTCGATCCTGATGTCGATGCCCGGCACACCGATCATCTATTACGGCGACGAGATCGGCATGGGCGACAACATTTATCTCGGCGACCGCAACGGCGTGCGCACGCCGATGCAATGGACGCCCGACCGCAATGGTGGCTTTTCGCGCGCGGACCCGGCGGCGCTTTACCTGCCGCCGATCATGGACCCGGTCTACGGCT
>Ga0306926_10005643_pt1 | contig 13344 bp, 8 predicted proteins | sample flu12Cox44000178_FD_203759 | JGI IMG/M metagenome (GOLD analysis project Ga0306926, IMG submission 203759) | Lab enrichment of tropical soil microbial communities from Luquillo Experimental Forest, Puerto Rico - flux8day.12C.oxic.44.000.178 (v2)... | ecosystem: Environmental > Terrestrial > Soil... | reverse complement strand
CTGCCTCTTGTCACCTAGTGACCGGATTGACCGTTACTATCTCGCAAAGTGGCTATCCTGTACTGGCTTACCTCGAGATCGTGGGAGCGGCAGAGCCGAGCCAGGTGGGGGGGTATGCCCGCGCATTCCCCTCCCGGCGCTGAACGAGTTTTACGCTGCCTGCGGCCACTCAAGTCGGCAGCAGGATAGGAGACCCAGATGGCGGTTGAATCCCCCGCCCCCCTCACCAGGACAGTCCCCGAGGCCAGGCTCCAGCCTAATGCGATCGGAGTGGCGCAGGACACCGTTATCGGAATGGCCAACGCCGCGCCTGCCGCATCAGCTGGGCTGACGCTGGCCGCGCTGGCCGCGGCGACCGCATACGCCAGCGGTCCTGCCCTAATCCTCGTAGCGCTGCCGATGATCGTGATCGCTAACTGCTACCGCCGCCTGAACATGTGGAACGCCAACTGCGGCGCGGCCTTCGAGTGGGTCGGCCGTGTGATCAACCCGTATCTGGGTTTCATGGTCGGCTGGATCATGATCATGGGTACCATCCTGGCGACGGTCGGTACCACCGTGGAACTCGGGCCGTCGATCCTCGCTGTCTTTGGCTCCACCTCCGCCTCTAGCACGTCGGCGAACGCGGCCATCAGCACTGCGGTGATCGTCGGCATGCTCGTGATCGCGATCGTCGGCATTCGGATCACCGCTCGCACCCAGGTCGGCATGGCCATAGTCGAGTACGGGATCCTGATCGGCTTCGCCATCGTCGGCCTGATTGCGGTCATCGGCCACCGGCACGGCACTTTCCCCATCACTAGGGGCTGGTTCAGCCTCAGCGGGATCGGCGGTAAGGGCAATCTCGCCGCGGGATTCCTGGTCGCGGTGTTCGTGTACATCGGCTGGGAGGGCACCGTCTACGTCAACGAGGAGGTCACGCACCGGCGCGTCAATCCCGGCCGGGCGGCCATGATGGCGACCGCCTTGCTCGCCCTCATCTATACCCTGACGCAGGTGGGCCTGCAGGGCGTGGTGTCGCCCGCCCGACTGCGGGCCCACGCGACCGACGCGCTGGTCTACACCGCTCAGGCGCTGGGCGGCAGTGGATGGGCCAAGCTCATGGCGTTGGCTCTCGCGCTGTCGGTGATCGCCACCACCGGCACTGTCATCGTGCTCACCGCCCGGATCGTGTACGGGATGGCCAGCCACCGAGTGCTGCCGCCGGTGCTCGGCAACGTGAACCGCAGGTTCGCCACCCCGGTCGCTGCGACCCTCCTGGTCGGCCTGACTCTGCTGGGGCTTACCTGGGCCTACCTGCTGGCCACCTCGCTGGCGAACGCCTTCGCCGACGTGATCGCCGTGAGCAGCTTGCTGTATACCGTCTTTTATATCTTTACCGCCGCCACCGCCGTCATCTACTACTGGCGCCGTATTTTCAGCAATGTTCTGGACGCGGTGATCCTGGGCGTGCTCCCGGTGGCCTCCGCGGGATTCCTGGGCTGGATCGTAGTTAAGACGTTGCTGGCTGCGCCATCGGCGCAGATCTGGTCGCTGATCGGGATCGTCGGCCTCGGGGTGATCCTCATACCCGTCGTTCGCTTCGTTTTCCGGCCGCAGTATTTCCGTTTGCGGCCGGAAACCGAAGGCCGGACACGCTAGCCGAGGACGAGCCAGCGCGATGCTAGGGCGGCATACGATACGGAATTTTCCGTCTATAACCGGCATACGCTGCCCGGTTAGCCGTTAGAGTGGCGTCGGCGCGCGGAATAGGTCGCTAGGGAGGGCGCCATGCTGAATGTATTGCCGGGTAGGCTCCCGGTACTTCTCAGGGCTGAGCGGCTCGGTCCGTACGGTACGTGGCGGTCTCGGCATCACACCGTAGAGGGCATCACGCGTATGCTTCCTGTCGTCGGCAAGATGTGAGTGGCATGCTAGGCGAGATCCTCTTCGTACTCCTGGTGCTCGTGGTAGCCGGTCTCATGACGGTGGACCTGGTCCGGACACGCGGCGAGAGCCAGCATGGGCACGCCGATACGCAGGCGCACGGTGCCGAACAAGCGGTCGCTACCGCCCCAGCCTTCGGCTCCGCGGCCAGGACGTTCTCCCCGGAGCCCGCCAGGGTTACTCCTGCCTTCCCCGCTGCCGCCGCGAGCCTGCCTCCGCGTGAGACAGAGCCGACGCGCGCCTTTGACCAGATGCACCAGGAGATGTCGCGGTCGGCCGTCAACGAGGCCGAATTCCGCGAGCGGCTGAACGCCATCTTCATAAACCTGTCACACCGTAGCCAGTCTCTGGTGGAACGCCAGCTCCGCCTGATAGACGATCTCGAGCACGGGGAGCAGGACACGCAGCGGCGGGCCAAGCTGTCGAAGCTGAACCGCATCGCCATGCGCATGCATCGCAACTCGCAGAACTTGCTCGTGGTAGCCGGTCAGCAGTCATCCCCGGGCTGGAACCAGCCGGTGACGCTGGCGCACCTGGTCAACGCCGCGCTGGCCGAGGTCGAAGACTACGAACGTGTCTCGTCTGAGGTCCAGCCCGACATCGCGGTGCGCGGGCCTGCCGTCAACGACCTGGTACACCTGCTCGTCGAGTTGATAGAGAACGCCACGTCGTTCTCGGCGGCAGAAATGCCGGTCCATATCAAAGGCCACATTCTGACCAGCGGTGGTGCTTTGGTCGATATCACTGACCGGGGCATCGGAATGACCGCGAAAGAAATGACCTACGTCAATCAGCAGCTGGATAATCCTCCGGCGGCAGATACCGACGTCCCCAAGTGGATGGGCTTGCTGGTGGTCGCCCGGCTAGCCGCCCGGCACGGGATCAGGGTCCGGCTGAACCAGGCCGCGTCCGGCGGTCTGACGGCGCTCGTCTGGCTCCCAGATGAAATCCTCACCCACTACGGCACCGCTGATCCCGGTCGCGCCGCCGCCGAGCAGCGGGGAGCCGCGGTCACCGCGGCAACCTTTGCGTCAGCGCGGATGAACACGCAGGACGTACCGGTGGCCCGGCCCGAGCCGGCCTGGTCAGCCCCCAGCCCGCGGGCCACGCTCCAAGCCGAACTGCCCGCGGCCGGCCGGCTCCCCGGCTCCGGCCGGGCTGACGCACCGGCCGCAGACGCCGACGTGGTCGTGCCTTACGGGGACAATCACGCGACAACGCGTGGGCTGCCCATCTTCGATGATGTCGAATTGCGCTGGTCCAGGGACGGTCGCGAGGCATCCGGCCCGGTCGGCCTGTCCGCGGCACCCGGTCCGGCGGCTTCCGGTCCGGCGGTGGGCGGCCCGGCGGGCACACTGCCCAGGCGTCCGTCGCCCGCGGCCCAGGGCACTCGCACCATCCCGGGCGTGCCATCCGGCACTCCGGGCCGCCAGGGCTGGACCGCGCCCGCCGAAGAGGGCAACCCCGGCGGGCCAGACGAATCCTGACCCGGTTCGCCCGGCTGGTGAGGCTGACCCGGCGCCGTGACACACGCGGCCCGTTCGTTCCTCCGATTGATCTTTTATGAAAGTGGCTACCCCCGAGGCCCTCGTTCCCGAGCCGCCCGCGGAATGACGGGCTGGCCGAGATCGGGCCACTGGTCGAGGGTGTACGCCATGTCCCAGAACATTCCCTCGAGCCGTGAGCTCATCGTGAAGATCTCGGCCAGTTGCTTGCGCTTGTCGTCGCTGATCGCCCCGTCCCGGGTCATGTCGTCGAACGTCTCACGCATGTTCATGACCAGATCGGCTTCCTCCTCCTGGAGGTAGAAAGCCACCCAGTCCGAGTACACGGGATGGTCGGCGATCTCGTCCTTCAGGCCCGCGGCGATCTCGATGTAGCTCCAGGAACACGGGAGGATGGCGGCGGTGATCTCCAGCGGGCCCCCGGCCGCCGCCGTCGCCAGCAGGAAGCTGGTGTAGGCCACGTTGGCCGGAGCCATCGCTCGCGAGCCGCCCCGGTCCGCCGCGCCCAGGCTGATCACCTGGTCCAGCAGCCTTCGGTTGCTCGGGATCTCCAGCCGGATGATCCCGTCCACCTGCCTGGTGAAGAACTCCAGATCCGCGTCGCTGGCTGACTTCGCGGCGCCCATGGCCATGCACCGGGCAAAGGCGGGCAGGTACAGCAGGTCCTGCTCGATGAAGAAGCGGAACCGGTCGAGCGGCAGGGTACCGCGGGCCAGTTCGCCCAGGAACGGGTGGGCGTGCAGGCCGGCCCAGATGCGATCGCACTGGGCGCGCAGCCGGGACGAGAAGGTCTCCATGACCCGCACCTTAGCCGGGTTAGCAGGTCACGAGAGCCAGGAATCCCGGGCGACGAGGTTACGGCCGCGGGTACCCCAGGTCGATTAGACCAGCTGGACGCGCAGCACCTCGGTCATCGCGATGGCCGCGTCGCGCTGGCCGGCCAGGGCGGCGCGCCGATCGTCGTGCATGTAGCCGTCCAGGGCGGCTTCGGAGGCGAACTGCAGGAACTGAACCTCGGTGGGCTCGCTGTCATCGCCCCTTCCGGTCACCGTCCTGGCCCGCTGGATCAGGTGCCCGTCGTGCTCGGCGAGCAGGCCCAGCACCCGGTCTTCGTAGGCGCTGAGATCGGCCTCGCGTCCTTCGTGCGCCCACAGCAGGACGCAGAGGTTCACTTCCATGAACCGGCACCGTATCGCATCCCGCCTGGAGTCTCACCTCACACCCAGAGATCGACCTGGCTGTTTATGAGCGGGGTGCCGCTGACAGGATGCGGCACCCCGCTCGGGACGGCGGGCGTCTGCGGGGCCAGCGCCGCACCGCGTGCCCGCCTTATGGTGCGTGCCTGGGTCCCGTCCCAACCGTCCCTTAACCCCCCAGACCGGTCAACTCATTTTCGTTACTGTGCGCGGCAGGGCAAACGCCGCCGCGGCGCCGCGCTCCTAGCAGCCACGTGCACGCTGCGTTCATCATGCCGTTCATGCTCTCTTCACGGTGAACCGGCATCCTTGAGCGGGTGAGCGTCAGGCCTGGGACGCATAGAACCCGCATCGTGCGCGCGGCCGCCTTGCTGGCCGGCCTCTGCGCCGTGGCTTGCAGCTCAGCACCGGCTCTGCCCGCCGCCGTCCCGGCCACCTCCCCGGGCCCTGCCACCTCTGCGGTCCGGGCTGACCCGGCGGCCACGAGCCGCGTCATCCCCCAGGGGCCCCCGCGCATCACCGTGTCCCGGATCCGCACCGCGGACGGTTCGGTCGTGACCGTGGCCGTTTTCAGCGGTCAGGTCCAGTACGTGCTGCACAACGGGAGCGAGGACCCCGGACCCGCGTACGCGGCGCTGGTCCGGGCCGGCCCGGCCGTCAGCGGCACCGAGCGTAGGCACCTGCTCGCCGCCTTCAACGGCGGCTTTCTGTTGCGCTCCCGGGCGGGCGGCTACGAGCAGGAAGGCCACGTATTCCGTGCCTTGCGGCATGGCCTGGCCAGCTTGGTCATCGACCGCACGGGCCAGGCCACGATCGGGGTGTGGGGCGTGGACGTGCCCGCCCCGGGCGAGGCCGTCTACAGCGTCCGGCAGAACCTGTGGCCGCTGGTCGAGAACGGCCAGCCCACCCGGCAAGCGGCCAGATGGTGGCGGTGGGGCGGTACCATCGGCCACGCCGAATACGTCGCCCGCAGCGCCCTCGGCCAGGACGCCTCCGGTGATCTCATCTACGCCGCGAGCATGTCCACCAGCCCCGAGGACCTAGCCGTAGCGCTGGCCCGCAACGGCGCGCGGATCGCCATGGAACTCGACATCAACCCCGAATGGGTCCAGCTCGCCGTCGCCCGCACCGCGGGCGGCACGCTCAGGACCCCCATCCCCGGCCAGGTCCGACCGCCCACCCAGTACCTCACCGGCTGGACACGCGACTTCATTACCGTCCTGAAGCCCCGCTGACGCTGCCCATCCCGAGTGCTGTTCATGATCGTGCGCAGAAACTGCCCGTGATCATGAAACGCGCCCCGGTTACGGGATGATGCCGCCCGAGCCGCCCCACGTGCCCGAGAGGTGATAGGTGGCGAACGCCAGCCCCAGAGAAATACATGCAGCGTGAGCAGGCGGCCCATGTTCAGCAGGGTGAGGCACTCGGCGACGAACAGCACCAGCAGCACGGCTCCGGTCATCGCGGTCAGGCGCTTGTTGCCCGCCGGGTTGGCGTGCCGAGTCGGCTCCGCCCGGACTTGCGGTTCCCGCGTGGTCACGGCCTCATGCTAGGCATCGCCTGTCCGCCGCCGACATGGGGATGACCGCCGTCTTCGGGGTAGACCTAGGTCCACCCCGGCCCTCGATCACCTGCGATCCGTCCGCCGCGCGCTACTGGCAGCGGTCCGCGCGGGCGTGCCGTCAGCGCCGGTCGCCGCGTTCGCGCATGGCCCGGATGTCTTCGGCCACCCGGAAGGCGACCACGAAAAATTCCAGGAGTACACGGTAAATCGCCAGGACGATGAGGATGAACAGCGGATCTCCGAAAACCAGGGTCAGGATCCCGAAGGGCACACTGGCTTTGAACACGATGACGGTGAACACCAGGGCGCTTAGCACGGTGCCGACCATGATCAGTATGTAAAGCACCCTGATGACCTTGGGCGTCACGAACGAGGTGAAGCCGAAATCGAACAGGGCGCTGAGGAAGCCCCGCGGGTCCGCGGCCTCGCCCGGCGCCTGATCACCGACCGCGGACACCGGGCGCCCGGCGTCCGGGCGCGCCGTCTCGGCCTCGGCCGTCGCCGGGGCGAAGGCGGCCGGCTTCGTGCCGAACGCGCTGCTCGCCGACGGCCCGAACGGGTCTGCGCTCCGAGACCCGAAGGGATCAGCGTCCCCGAAGGGATTGGCCTCCCCGAAGGGGTCGGCCGGCCGCGCGCCGTACGTATCGGCCGCCCGCGCGCCGTGCGTGTTGGCCGCGCCCGGGCCGTACGTGTTGGCCGCGCCCGGGCTGTATGTGTTGGCCGCGCCCGGGCTGTATGTGTCGGCCGCGCCCGGGCTGTATGTGTCGGCCGGCCTGATCCCGAATGCGTCGGTCATCCCCGCGCCATAGGAATCCGCCCGGGTCCCCAGCGGATCGGATTTCGCCGCGCCGGCCGTACCAGGCGCGCTATAGGCGTCGTCGGGCCCGGTTCTGGCCCGATGGGAGGCAGTCATCCCCGCACCGTAACCATCGGCTGCCCCGGCCGTGGAGAACGGTCCGCGGGCGGCGTGGCTGCCGTGATCCCAGTCTTCCGGCGGGCCCTGATGTGACGACCGATCCGGCATCGTGTCTCCCAGGAAATAAGCTGGTCGTGGCGCGTCACCTGCGGTGACGCAGGGCAGTCGCGCCTACCTCGAGGCTCAGATTACTTTCCGGGAAGCTGCGAAATACGCACTTTCGAGAAGATGACAGGGAATGGTAACGCATTACATGCCAATGACGTTTTTGAAACTTATGGGGAGACTATTTCAGCCGGCCTTAGCTGGCCCGCAGGCGCAGGCCGCGCGGGGTGGGGCGAAAGCCGGCCGCCTCGAGGGCCTGCGCGAGCGGGGAGCCGTGGATGCCGGACCCGACAGTAAGGCCGTCAGCCCGTTCCACGCTCAGTCGGCCCAGTGCGCCGTCCCGGACGGAAGCGGCCAGCGCCGCCGCGCTCGGGCCCAGCAACTCCGGATCATCGGTCCAGGACAGCAACGTCCGGCCGCCCCGCTCCACGTACAGCACGAGCGATCCGTCGACCAGCACGACCAGCGCGCCCGCCTTGCGTCCCGGCCGGTGCGACGACGGCGTCTCCCCGGGACGATCCGGCCAGGGCAGCGCCGCCCCGTAAGGCTGGGCCGGATCGGCGGCCGCGAGAACGGTGCTGACCCGGGGGGACGACCCCCCGGAGCCCCCCGCTGCTGAGGGGACAGGGCCCCCCTTGTGCCGGTCGCCCAGGGCACGCATCCGGTCCACGGCGCCGGGCAGGGCGAACTGTGCCGCGCCGAGCCCTTCCACGAAATACCCTCGTCGGCACTGGCCGGCCTCCTCCATGGCCCTCAGCACCGGGTACACCGCGGCGAATCCGCCTGGGATCCGCTCGGCGGCGACCGCGCCCCTGGTCAGTACGCCATGCCGTTCCAGTAGCGTCAGGGCCAGCGCGTGCGCGCGAACGGTCTGGGCGCCATCGCCAGCGGAAGGCTCTAGCCGATCCGGCAGCAGTGACCACCGGCCGCTGACGGTGGGCGGGCCGGTACGCGTCGGCATCGCTGGGCGGCCGAAGCCGTACCGGCGGCCGGGACCACCCGGCCGCGGCCGTGGCATGGCGGCCCGGGGGGCAGCGGCCGCCCGTCGCTGCCCGGAGCCGCCGAGCGCGACCCGCAGCGGGGCGAGCGTGTCGTTGGTGAGCAGCCCGGCCCAGACCAGGTCCCAGATTGCCGCGGCCACCGCGCTGTCATCGGCCGGAGAAAGGCCCCGCGAGCCGTCGAGCGGCCCCGCGACCCGGTCGCTGAGCATCCGGAAGAACAGTGCGCCGCCGCCGCTGAGCACCTCGAGCACGGCCTCATGCAGCGGGGTCATGCTCACTTCGCCGGGTTCGGGCAGCATCAGCGCGGCGCCGTCGGCAGGCGCCAGCACCAGCCAGCCATCCCCGCCCGGCAGCGCGCCCGCGCCAGACCAGACGACCTCGCCCGCGGAGGTGAGCTCGTCAAGCAGCGCGGGGGAGTAGCCCGGTATTCGGCTGGGCAGGACCAGCGTCTCCAGCGCGGATGCGGGCACCGGCGCCCCGGCCAGCCGCTCCACCACCTCCAGGACCGCTCCCGCGTCGGCCCGCCGCCGCCCGCCGCCCCCGGGGAGGGCACGCGCCGCGGCCGCAATCCCGTGCCAGGCGGGCAGGAACCTGGCCAGGACCTCCGGCGGGACCGGCTCCGCCTCCTTGCGTAGCCGGGCCAGGCAGCGGCGGCGCAGCAGGCGTAGCACCTCAGCGTCACACCATTCTGTCCCGCCGGCAGCGGCGCTGGTCAATACGGGGCTGGTCGGCAGGAACTCACCCTCGACCACGCGGCCGTCGGCCGCGAGCCGCCGCAGCGCCATCGTCACCACGGCGATGCCCAGCCCGTACCGCTCGGCCACCGCGGCGGTGGCGAACGGGCCGTGCGTCCGCGCGTACCTGGCCACCAGGTCGCCCAGCGGGTCGGCGACCGGCTCGGTGAACGCCTCGGGCACGCCCAGTGGCAGCGGTACCCCGAGAGCGTCCCGCAGCCGGCCCGCGTCCTCGATCGCGGCCCACATCGGCTGGCCCGCGATCCGCACCTCGATCACCCGCCGCGCTGCGGCCAGCTCAGCAAGCCACGCACCAAAAGCGTCGGAGACACACCGCGCGCCAACCTCCGCGGCAGTAAACGGCCCGGCCGTGCGCAGCAGGTCGTAGACGCCTTCCAGGTCCCGGCAGCGCCGGCTCTCCGACAGGTGCTGCAGGTCACGTTCGGTCTCCGCGACCACCGCGGGGTCGAGCAGTTCGCGCAGCCCGTCCTGGCCGAGCAGTTCGGCCAGCAGGGCCGGATCCAGCGACAGCGCCTGCGCGCGCCGTTCGGCCAGCGGCGCGTCGCCCTCGTACATGAACGCCCCGACGTAGCGGAACAGCAGCGACTTCCCGAACGGGCTCGGCGTCGCCGTCTCCACCTCTACGATCCGGATCCGCCGGGCGGCGATGTCCCGCAGCAGCCCGGTCAGGGCCGGCACGTCGAACACGTCCCGCAGCACCTCCCGGACCGTCTCCAGCACGATCGGGAACGCCGGGTACCGGCTGGCGATCTCCAGCAGCTGCGCGGACCGTTGCCGTTGCTGCCACAACGGGGTGCGCCGGCCCGGCTGGCGCCGCGGCAGCAGCAGCGCCCGGCTGGCGCACTCCCGGAACCGCGACGCGAACAGCGCGCTGGCTCCTACCTCGGCCGTGACCAGGTCGCCGATCTCATCCGGGTCGAGCAGCGCGAGCCCGCTCGGCGGTGGCTCGTCGGAGTCCGGCACCCGGATCAAGATCCCGTCGTCGGTGTGCAGCGCCTGCACGTCCATCCCGCCGTACCGCTCCCGCAGCCGGGCCGCGATGGCCAGCGCCCACGGCGCGTGCACCCGGTCGCCGTACGGGCTGTGCAGCACCACCCGCCAGTCGCCCAGCTCGTCACGGAACCGCTCCACCACCATCGTCCGGTCATCGGGCACGTACCCGGTGGCGGCGCGCTGGTCGGACAGGTAGCGCAGCAGATTCCGGGCGGCCAGCTCGTCCAGCCCGGCCCGGGCCAGCGAAGCCATCGCCGCTGACTCCGAGGACGCCGCAGACAGTGAACGGACGGCCGCCCCGATCGCCCGGCCCAGCTCCGCGGGCCGCCCCGGGGTGTCGCCATGCCAGAACGGCAGCCGGCCCGGCTGCCCGGGGGCGGGGGTGACCAGGACCCGATCCGGGGTGATGTCCTCGATCCGCCACGAGCTGGCGCCCAGCACGAACACGTCGCCGACCCGGGACTCGTACACCATCTCCTCGTCGAGCTCCCCGACCCGGCGCGGCTGCCGGCTCGTGTCCGAGGCCAGGAACACCCCGAACAGCCCGCGGTCGGGAATGGTGCCGCCGCTGGTCACCGCGAGGCGCTGCGCGCCCGGCCGGGCCCGGATGATTCCGGCCACCCGGTCCCAGACGATGCGCGGCCGCAGCCCGGCGAAGTCCTCGCTCGGATAACGCCCGGCCAGCATGTCGAGCACGGCTTCCAGGATCGGGCGGGTCAGGCCGCCGAACGGCGCGGCCCTTCGCACCATCCGCTCCAACTCGTCTACCGGCCAGTCGTCCACCGCGGTCATCGCCACCACCTGCTGGGCCAGCACGTCCAGCGGGTTGTGCGGGATCTTCAGCTCCTCTATCTGGCCGTCCCGCATCCGCTCGGCGACCACGGCCGCCTGGACCAGGTCGCCCTGGTACTTGGGGAAGATGATGCCGCGGGAGATGTCGCCCACGTTGTGCCCGGCCCGGCCTACCCGCTGCAGGCCGCTGGCCACCGACGGCGGCGCCTCCACCTGCACCACTAGGTCCACCGCGCCCATGTCGATGCCCAGCTCCAGGCTGGAGGTGGCCACCACCGCGGGCAGCCGCCCGGCTTTGAGTGCCTCCTCGATCTCGGCCCGCTCCTGCCGCGACACCGAACCGTGGTGCGCCCGGGCCACCTCCGCGGGTGCGCCCGCCGAGGCGCCCGCCTGGGCCATGATCTCGGCCGGCGTCCGGCCGTTCTGGCCGCCGCCGCGCGTCCCGGCCGCCCCGAAAGCCGAGAAGCCCGCCTCCACGGCGGCCTCGGCCCGCTCAGCCGCCAGTTCGTTCAGCCGCCCGCACAGCCGCTCCGCCAGCCGCCGCGAATTGGCGAACACGATCGTGGACTTGTGCTGCTCGATCAGATCGAGTACCCGCTCCTCGACGTGCGGCCAGATGGACCGCGTCGCCGCCGGGCCGTCCTCGTCGGAACCGCCCGGCGCGTCCAGCTCGGTCATGTCCTCCACCGGGACGACCACGGTCAGCTCGATGCGCTTGGGACTGGGCGGCTGCACCACGGTCACCGGGCGGTCACCGCCCAGGAACGTGGCCACCTCCGCCACAGGCCGGACCGTGGCGGACAACCCTACCCGCTGGGCTGGCCGCGCCGACCCGCGCAGGGCGTCCAGCCGCTCCAGCGAGAGCGCCAGGTGCGCGCCGCGCTTGTTCCCGGCCACCGCGTGCACCTCATCCACGATGACCGTCTCCACGCCGCGCAGGGTCTCCCTGGCCTGCGAGGTGAGCAGCAGGAACAGCGACTCGGGCGTGGTGATGAGGATGTCGGGCGGACTGCTGACCAGCTTGCGGCGGTCTTCAGCCGCGGTGTCGCCGGTTCGCACCGCGACCCGGATGTCCGGTTCGGCCAGCCCCAGCCGGTGCGCGGCGTGCTTGATCCCGGTCAGCGGGGCCCGCAGGTTCCGCTCGATGTCCACCGCCAGCGCCTTGAGCGGGGAGACGTACAGGACCCGGGTGCGCCGCTTCGGGTCCTGCGGCGGCGGTACGGCCGCCAGCCGGTCGATGGCCCACAGGAATGCGGCCAGCGTCTTACCCGACCCGGTCGGCGCGACGACCAGCGTGTCTTCACCCTTGCCGATGGCCCGCCAGGCTCCCGCCTGGGCCTGCGTCGGCTCGGCGAACGCCCCGTCGAACCAGGCCCGCGTGGCCGGGGAGAACCCGCCCAGCGCATCCGCGGTACCAGTCAGCGGAGACTCTTCTGCCATGCTTCCATACTGCCCTGCCCCACTGACATTCTCGGCCGCGCATCACGTAAGGCCACGCATCACGCAAGGCCAGGCGCGGCCGGCACTGCCCGGGCGTTATGGCGCGATCAGCGCGTCCGTGAGCGGGTCGATCGCGGCCAGCTTCGCGGTCAAGTCGGCGTTCAGCTCATAGCGCGCCGCGAGTGCGGCCGGGCCGTAGTAGGTCACCTTTGTCTGCCCCGCGTCGTCCCAGATCAGCACCTTGAGCGGCAGGTCCAGGGCCGACAGCGGGGCGGCCACCATCACCGGCGTGCCGGCCGCCGGGTTGCCGAACAGCACCAGCACCGTCGCGCGCAGCGACAGGCCCACCTGACTTGCCTCAGCGCTCTGGTCGATCACCGCGAAAACCTTCAGGCCCTTCGCGCCCAGGATGCCGGTCAGGCGCGAGACGGTCTCGGTGACCGACCTCGGGCTGATCTTGGTGGTGACCTGTGTCTCGGCCCAGTCGGCCATGATTCGTCTCCTCATCTATGTGCGTCACGTAATTGCCTTCGGCCGAGTCCCTGCCTCGTTCCCGCGGCATGCATCTGACCAATGCCATCCTGACCGTAGTCAGACGCGGTTAGTAGGGGCCGCGCGGTTGGGGGGATACAAGCCCGGCTTGGCTCGGCCGCGCCCCCGTGACCCTCCGGTCCGGCATGATGCTGGGGTGGCCATCTTCACCAGCGGGCTACGCACGCCGGTTGCCGCCGCGGTCATCGCCGTGGCGCTGCTGGCGGGCTGCGGCGCGGCCTCATCCCCGACGCCGACCCAGGTCAGCACCACCAAGACCGGGTCGGCACCGTCGTCGAGCCCGCCCGGCAGCGATGTCAGCTCCGCGCCCGCGTCGCCTCGGCCCAGCGGCCCGCCGACCGCCCTGCCGGTGGCGCCCGGTGCAGGCGCCCAGCCGCTGACCCGCGCCTTTCCCAGCACGAACTCGGCCGCGTTCCACGACGCGATGCAGGACGTGTGGCTGGCCGTGACCACCGGCAACGCCCGCCTCGCGCTGCCCGCGTTCTTCCCCCGGGCGGCGTACCAGCAGCTGAAGGCTATCTACGATCCCACCGCCGACTGGGACGACAGGCTGTGGTATGACTTCACCCTCGACGTCGCTGCGGCCCATCACGTGGTAG
>Ga0306926_10005642_pt1 | contig 13345 bp, 9 predicted proteins | sample flu12Cox44000178_FD_203759 | JGI IMG/M metagenome (GOLD analysis project Ga0306926, IMG submission 203759) | Lab enrichment of tropical soil microbial communities from Luquillo Experimental Forest, Puerto Rico - flux8day.12C.oxic.44.000.178 (v2)... | ecosystem: Environmental > Terrestrial > Soil... | reverse complement strand
CAGCAGCCTGCCGTCGCGAAAGCGCGAGATCTGCGTCTCGCCGAAAGTGCGCGCCTTGTAGTGGATCGGCGTCTCGACGATTTTGAGATTTTGTTTCGCCGCTCCGAAAATCAGATCGAAATCGCCGAACGGATCGAAATTGCCGAAATAGCCGCGCTCTTTGGCGAGCAGTTCATAGTCCTTGCGCAGCAGTACCTTGGTGCCGCACAGCGTGTCCGTCAGGCGCGTGTTGACCAGGTAGCTGAAAAGATAGGCAAAGAAGCGGTTGGCAATCAGATTGAGCGGGCGCATCGCCTCGCGCTCCATCGGATAAACCAGGCGAGTGCCATTAACGAACTCGGCCTTGCCGGTCTCGATTACCGCATGAAATTTCGGCAGCGCTTCCGGCGGCATCGTCAGATCGGCATCCAGGATCATGAGCACATCGCCGGTCGCTGCAGAAAATCCCTTTCGGACCGCATCGCCCTTGCCCTTGCCGTCCTGCTTGAGCACCTTGATGTTCCAGCGGTCCTTGTAAACGTCGCGGACGCGTTCGCATTCCTCGAAAGTACCGTCGCTGGAATTCCCCTCGACGAACAGGATTTCCTGCGAGCTGCCAAAGCGGGGCATGCGCCGGATCGCGCTTTCGATATTGCCCCGCTCGTTGCGGCAGGGGATCAGAATGCTCACGGAAAACTTGCGATCCGGAAATTGCCGCACCGGACGACCGACCAGATAGGTTCTCAAGCACAGCTTCCTCACGCCCGGCAGCGGCGCAATGAAGCGGTTGATGAACGGACCAAGCCCGAGCCAGCGGCGCGGCAGCAACTGCCGCTGCTCCTGGCTGATCATCTCGAAATCGGCCAGATCCATCAGGTTGAGGAAGTCGGCGGTGGCGATGTAGTTGATCTTCGGCTGCCTGGCGCGCAAGCGCAGCGCCTCGGCAAGCTTGAGCACCGGCTCCCACAGATGCGAATAGTAGGAGATGATGATCCGCGTCGAGGGCTCGCAGAGATGATGCACCAGCCTCAAGGTGCCGTCGATATCCTCGAACATCCCGATCGTGTCGGCGATCACGATGTAGTCGAACGGACCCTCGATCGAGGCCAGCGTTGCCGGGTCCTCGACGTCACCGAGCACAAGGGTGAGCTCGGGGTGCAGCTCGTTGGCCTTGGCGATCGTCCTGGCACCGAAATCGACGCCGACGCCATAGGAAGGTTTCAGCGCCGCCAGCAGGTCGCCGCGGCCGCAGCCCAATTCCAGCACCCGTTTGCCGGGGGGAATCAGGAATTTCATGAATTTGAGGTCGTCTTCGTGGTAGGCGGCGTTGAATTTGCGCCAACGATCGAGTTCGTCGCCATTAGCCTCGAAGTGCTCGACGAGGTCGCGCTTTCGTTGATTAGAAAGCTGCAAGGAAAGAGCGGAATCGGATTGCCTCAGATACATCCCCGTCCTCGGGCGCGAGAAGAAAGAAAGGCCGTCTTAGCGGAACGGCTGGGGGGTGTAAATTCGACTGGAGAGGCCGGATTTGGCCGGAATTGCGGGCGATTTCGCGGCAACGAAAGGAAACCGGCTTTGCCCCTGCTTTGCTCTTTCCTCAGTCCTTTCCACCCCGTAGTTTGACATCGCGCAAGAATAAACAATCGTCTGGAGAGAACGTCCATGGCGCGCCTGAAATTCGGAGCTTTCCTCGCCCCGCATCATCCGATCGGCGAGCATCCGATGCTGCAATTCCGCCGCGACCTCGATCTCGTCGAGCAGCTCGATGCGCTCGGCTATGACGAGTTCTGGTGCGGCGAGCATCATTCCTCCGGTTGGGAAATGATCGCTTCTCCCGAGATGTTCCTGGCCGCCGCCGGCGAACGCACCAAGCGGATCAGGCTCGGCACCGGCGTAATCTCGCTGCCCTATCACCACCCGTTCAATGTCGCCCAACGCATGGTGCAGCTCGACCACATGACCGCAGGCCGCGCCATCTTCGGTTCCGGCCCCGGTGCCCTTGCCTCCGACGCCCACACGCTCGGCATCGACCCGATGGTTCAGCGCGATCGTCAGGATGAGGCCATTGCGATCATTCGCCGGTTGTTCATGGGCGAGCGCGTCACGGCCAGGAGCAACTGGTTCACGATGAATGACGCCGCGCTTCAGATTCTTCCTCTCCAGGAAGAGATGCCGTTCGTGGTGGCTTCGCAGATTTCGCCGTCGGGAATGACGCTTGCCGGCAAATACGGCATCGGAATCATCTCGCTCGGCTCGATGTCGACGCAGGGCCTGATGGCGCTGCCCACGCAATGGAGCTTTGCGGAAGATGCCGCGAAAAAACACGGCACCAAGGTGAGCCGCTCCGATTGGCGCGTACTGCTCTCCTGGCACATTGCCGAAAGCAGGGAGCAGGCCGAGCGCGAGGCCGGCGCCGGCCTGATGCGCTGGCACAACGAGTATAATGTGCGCACGCTGCAGCGGCCCGGGCTGAGCCCGTTCACTTCGCCTGAAGACGCGATCGAAAAGACCGCGCGCGGCGAGGGCGCCGCTTCGACCATCGGCACGCCTGACGATCTGGTCAAGACCATCAAAAACCTCATGGAAGTTTCCGGCGGCGTAGGCCACATCATCGGCTTCGTCCATGACTGGGCGAACCCGGAGAACACCCGGCGCAGCTGGGACATGGTGGCGCGCTATGTGGTGCCGGAAATCAACGGCTATCTCGATGGTCTGCGAAGATCGCAGAAATTCGTGATCGAGAACCGCGCGGTGTTCGAGCGGGCCGGGCAGGCGGTGATGGCGAAGATCATGGAGAATGAAAAGGCCGCCGCAGCGCTGCCACTCACGGGTCCCGGCCGCGTGGCGATCCCGGCCGTCAACGCGCCGGATCTACAGAAAGAAGCTGCCAGGCAAAACAAGGGCTAAAGCGTGATCCGGAAAAGTGGAAACTGGTTTTCCCTCGCGACAATCGCGGAACGCGTTTGCGCGGAGATCATGCTCAAACAGGGAGAGGGATCATGTTCCGATTCCATCTGATCGGAACGTGATCTGACGTCCTTGAGGCTGCGGTCGCAAGGCCGGCCGGGGGGTTCCTGTCGAGCAGTACTTCGGCGGGCTTTGCACGGAAACGGCAACGGATTATTACCGGTCGGGGCATAAGCCGATGCAGGTGGGAACCCGCAGCGGCCAAAAATGCCGAATGCTCGGTGATCCCCGACGGCCGACAAGGATTAATTGCCATGTCGATGCAAAGTATGGCTTCCCCGGCGATCGCGCTGAGCCCCCCTGGGCGCGACCTGCTCGCACACATCCCTGGTGACGAAGGCTGGCCCGTGATCGGCCGAACGCTCGCGATCCTCGCCGACCCCAAAGGGGAAGTCGAACGGATGGCGGCAAAGCACGGCCTCGTCTATCGCAGCCGCGTGCTCGGCGAAACCACGATCAGCTTGCTCGGACCGGAAGCCAACGAATTTGTGCTGTTCGATCAGACCGGGCTTTTCTCGTCGACCTATGGCTGGGAAACCATTCTTGGACGGCTATTCCCGCGCGGTTTAATGCTGCTCGATTTTGACGAACATCGCCTGCATCGGCGCGCATTGTCGGTCGCCTTCAAGTCCGGCCCCATGAAGTCCTATCTGGCGGCGCTCGATGCCGGCATCTCGGGACGCGTGGCGCAATGGCGACAGAAGCCCGGGCCGATGCTGTTCTATCCGGCGATGAAGCGGCTCACGCTCGATCTTGCCGCCACGTCGTTTCTTGGCACCGGCATCGGGCCGGAGGTCGAGGAGATTACGCGTGCGTTCGTCGACATGATCGCGGCGTCGGTTGCACCGATCCGTCAGCCGTGGCCGGGAACGCAAATGGCCCGGGGCGTCAAGGGACGCGCCCGCATCATGGCTTATTTTTCGGAGCAGATTCCGGTCCGCCGCGCCAAAGGCGGGGAGGATCTTTTCTCGCAGCTCTGTCGTGCAACCCACGAAGGCGGCGCGTTGCTTTCGACTCAGGATATCGTCGACCATATGAGCTTTCTGATGCTGGCCGCGCACGATACGCTGACCTCATCGCTCACCTCCCTTGTCGCCGCCATCGCCCAAAATCGTGAGTGGCAGGAGAAGCTGCGCGAAGAGGTGACCGCGCTCGGTGTGGCGCCCGACGCGCCGACCAGTTTCGACCATCTTGAAGCGATGAGGCTGACCGAGATGGCGTTCAAGGAGGTAATGCGGATAAGGCCGCCCGTGCCTTCGATCCCGCGGCGTGCGACGCGCGACTTCAGTTTTGGCGGCTATCCGATCCCGGCTGGCACGCTGGTCGCGGTCAATCCGCTGTTCACCCATCACATGCCGGAAATATGGTCAGAACCCGACACGTTCGATCCGATGCGATTTACCGACGAGGCGCAGCGCGGCCGGCATCGCTTTGCCTGGGTGCCGTTTAGCGGCGGCGCGCATATGTGCCTTGGCCTGCACTTCGCCTACATGCAGGCAAAATGCTTTGCGCGGCATTTCCTGCAAAATCTCAGCGTGAAGTTGACCTCGCCCACCACGCCGCAGTGGCAGATGTGGCCGATCCCGAAGCCGAAAGACGGCTTGCGCGTAACGCTGGGGCGGCGAATTTGAACGCGCGAAGGGCCTGCATTCGAGAGTTAGCCCTTCGCCTGGTCGAATGCCTTGCGCAAGGCGATATAGCCCTGCTGCTGCGCCGTCCAGTTGCGGCCGCCCGTAATCGCGCCATCGACAACCAGATCGTGGCCGTTGATGAAGCTCGACTCGTCGCTGGCGAGAAATACCGCGGCGTGAGCAATGTCCTCGGGCAAGCCCGCGCGCGGGATCGGCTGCGCGGTCTTGTAGACTTCCCGCATGACGTCGGGTGTCTTCTCTGCCGCCTCGACTGAAAGCCCCAGCGCCTTGCCGAAAATCCCCGTGGCGATCGCGCCCGGCGAGATGCTGTTGACGCGAATGCCGGCTTCGCCGAGTTCCATCGCCACGCATTTGGTGAGGTGAATGACCGCGGCCTTGGCCGCGCCATAGACGACCGACGATGAAAATCCGGCGAGCCGGCCGGCGATGCTGCCGTTGTTGATGATACTGCCGGAACCCTGACGGCGCATATGGGGGGCGGCGTGTTTCATCCCGAGCACGACGCTGCGCACGAGCGTCGCCATTGCAGCGTCAAAACGTGATACCTCCAGTCCTTCAATGCCGCCGGTTTGTGCCGGTCCGCCGGCGTTGTTGAACAGGCAGTCGATGCGGCCGAATTTTGCGACGGCCTCGCCAATCAGGGCGTGCACTTCGTCCTCGATGGTGACATCGGTGCGGCGGAACAGGCACGCGGGGCCAAGTCTTTTGGCGAGTGCCTCGCCTTCCGGCGCTCGGCGGCCGGCGATGACTATTTTCGCTCCTTCAGCGACGAAGATCTCCGCGGTCCGCAGTCCGATGCCGCTGGTCGCGCCGGTGATCACCGCAACCTTGCCGTCCAGTCGTCCCATATTGATCTCCTTTCGACCATGATCGGGTTCCAACTATCCCGAACTTTGAGAAGCAACGCAAAGCGCTGCTTGCAGTCCAGCTCGGCTCGATGATTGTCATCGCCGAGCACTGAAGGGTAGTACACTTTCTCACACGGGAGGTCGCATGATTTCTGCTGCGCTTGCCTAATTTTGCATTTGCTGATCATCTGATGCGACCTATGGTGAAATTGATTGACGAGCTACGGCGCGGCTGGCGAGGAACTTCCCGGCCATCCCTGGCGTTCGCGCTTGGTTTCGCGGCATCGTGTCTTGTGATTTCGACAACGGCGCGCTGGCTGCTGTCGATGATCCGGACCGACATCTACTTCACGCCGTATATTCCGGCGGTGTTCTTTGCCACTGCTTTCGGCGGTTACCGCATAGGCATGGCGACGGCCGGTTTGGGCGGGTTGCTCGGCATCTTCATCAATTTCGGTGAAGCGCCGACCGATTTTGCAAGAATGGTGTTGTTGACGATCTTTCTGATCGTGTGCGGTCTCACGATTTGGGGCGTCGAGCACTATCGGCTGCTCGCCTCGAAGCAGCGAGAAATTTCCGAGCGTCTGATCCGTGAACGGGAATATCGCAAACTCGTCGTGGAGGAGCTTCAGCATCGGCTGAAGAACAAGGTATCGACCATTCATGCCGTGCTTCACCAGATTCTGCAAAATCAGCCGCAAATCTGGGCGGGTATCGATCACCGGATGCGCGCGCTCTCGGCAACCGACGATTTGATCTCAAAAGTGGATGGCCGCGGCTGCGACATCAAGGATCTCTTGCTGTCCGAACTTGGGCCATATGGACACGTCCGGTTTACGTTGAACGGCGAACGGCTGTTTCTGCCGGCCAAGCTTGCCGTGAGCCTTGCGCTGATTTTTCATGAACTGGCGACCAATGCGGGGAAATATGGTGCCTTTTCCTCCGCGCGGGGGTTGTTGCAGGTGTCGTGGTCGGTGACCGACGACCGCCTCAGCGTCGCCTGGGACGAGACCGAAGGGCCTCCTGTCGGGGCGGTTGGCGAGCCCGGCTTCGGCAGCAAATTGTTGCAATCCGCACTCAAGGCTTTCGACGGCAAGACCGAGATCGTCTATTTGAAAAGCGGCGTTCACTGCACGATGCAATGCCGAATTCCCGCGAGCTGAAATCGTTCCGGTTTTGTCGCTTTCCTTGCTATCGTCGCCACATTGAAAAGCTTATATGCTCCAGAATTGTTTTGAGCCTTACCCCTTTTCAGAGAAAATCAAATGCCGCCGGTTTCGATATTTCTCAACATTCTCTGGCTTCTCCTGGGCGGGTTGTGGATGGCGTTTGCCTGGGTGGTTGCCGCCGTCATCATGGCGATCACCATCATAGGATTGCCCTGGGCACGGGCTGCATTCAATATTGCCGTCTACACCTTGCTTCCGTTCGGCCAGAAGGCGGTACGCCGCGATACTCTTACCGGCCAGACAGATATCGGCACCGGACCGCTGGGTTTCATCGGCAATCTGATTTGGTTGTTGCTGGCCGGCTGGTGGCTGGCGCTCGCGCATCTCGTCACGGCGGTCGTTCTTGCCGTGACCATCATCGGCATTCCGTTTGCCTGGGCGCATGTGAAACTCGCCGGCATTGCGTTGTGGCCGATCGGCAGGACGATCGTTCCGGCCTAGATGCACGGCAAAACTCCCGGTCACGCCGGCCGATCACGCTTCAACGGGCAGAAGCCTTCTTGCCGCGCGCCCGGATCGCTTCCTCAACACTTCGGAACTGATGGTCCGGGCCCAACAGCGCGTCGATGCCGAACCGCACCAGCGCGTCCTGCGCGCGCAGCGATTCAAGCCGCGCGAGCACAAAATCGACCCCATTCTGACGACAGTCGCGGATGATTCCCCCCAGAACCTGGGCCGCAGTGAAATCGATCTCGACGATGCCTGTCGCCTCGAGCACCAGGAGCCTGATCTTTTGCGGCGAGGACTTGATGGCCGTCAGCACGTCGCGGCGGAAATGATACGCATTGAGAAAAGACAGCGGCGCCTGGAATCCGACGACGAAAATGCCGGGCTCCCGTTCGCCCGGAAAATGCGGGCTCGCCGGCCACCAGATCGAGGTTCCGGGCACCCGTTCGAATACCAGCACGCGGGCGCGCGTAGTGCTCCATATGCCGTGCAGCAGCGAGAGCGCGATGCCGATACCGACGCCCTGTTCGATCGGCAGCACGATGATTGCCGCGGCGGTGAGCAGAATCAGTGAAAATTCCCCCGGCGACTGCCGGTAGATCGACATAATCTGCCCGAAGCGGATGATCCTGAGCGCGACGAACAGGAGAACGCCGCCCAACGCCGCGTTGGGAATCTGATGCAGCAGCGAGGCGCCAAATGCCAGGAGCAGGACCACGATGGCCACGGCCGCCAGTCCCGCGATCTGGGAACGGCCGCCGGTCTCTGAAACCACGGCCGTGCGTGGCGGGCTCGCATCGACGGGAAACGCGCCAATCAATCCCGACAGGACGCTGCCGGCGCCAACGCCAACGAAATCGCGGTCGACATCCGGCGGTTCGTTGGGGTCGGACGGAAAAGATCGCGTGGTCGCGGCCGTCTGCACCATGACGACGATCGAAATGATCAGGCTGAGCGACACCAAGCTTGCCAGATTACGCGCCGTGACAAAGGGAATCGCAAACGCCGGCATTTCGACCGAAATGGAGCCGAGAACGCTTACGCCTCTATTCTCGAGCCGAAGCAGGATCACGGCCGCGCCTGCCAATGCAAGACCGATCAAAGCGCCTGGAATCCGCGCATCGATTCTCTCGGAGAGTGCGATGATCGCCAGAACGCCGAGACCAATGACGATTGTAAATCCGTTTGCCTGGCCGATATGTTCTGCGATGGTCGCCAGCCGCTGCAGCATCGGACCATGAGGTTCCGGCAGTCCGAGGATGACGGGCAATTGCGAGATCAGGATGTGGACCGAAATGCCGACGAGGAAGCCGATCGTCACCGGTATCGAAAGCAGGTCGGCAATCCAGCCCAGCCGGAAAATTCCGGCACCCAGAAGCAGAAGTCCGACCATGAGCGCCAGCGCCGCGGCAAGCACCGGGTAATCCGGCGAGGTGGAAGCTGCCAGAGCCGCAAGGCCGCCGGCGAAGATCGGCGTGATCGTCGAATCCGCACCTGACGAAAGAAAACGATTGCCACCGAACGCAGCGAAGGCAAGCGAGCCCGCCACAAAGGCGAAAAATCCGATCTGTGGGGCGAAGCCGCCGAGCCGTGCCGTCGCCATCTGTTCGGGGATGGCAATCGCGGCAAGGGTCAGACCGGCGAAGAGATCGCGGGCGATATATCCAAGGCGATAGCCGCTCAAGGAACGAAACACCGGCAAGGCCATGCTTGCCCGTTCGGATTTCGCAGGTCCGGAAGTATCCACCATGCCCGCTGTCCCCTGATGGATGCCCGGTTTGAGCGGCGCCTCCCGCAAGCAACTTGCATCGACGGGTACGCAATCTCCCCGGGGGCCCACGCCGAGCTTTGAACGCGCCAGTCCGCTCGCGGTCCCAATCAAGCTATCACGAAGCCTCCAGTCCGGAAATAAACTTGAGTGCGCGCCGTGCCAGTACCTGAACGGTCCGGCAAGAGATTCGAACGGCAAGCCAGGCGTTTCGCCGAGAACGCGACCCCTCGCATCGGAGTTTTCGGAGCCGGCCCAAAGCGCGGGAATTAAGTCTTCGCTAACCGGTTTCCCTAACCGGTATGCCATTAATGCACCCTATGCATATCCCCGAGGAGTTGTGGGGATGGGCGAATTCGCTTCCGGCGTTTGGGTCGAATCGGGGAAGCTTCGGATGCGGGCGAGCCGATGGCTTGGCGCCGTCGGCTGGCGGAGCCCGATTCTGTGGCTGCTTCTCTGCGGCGCTTTCCTGATCGCCTCCATCATCGTCGGCACCGTGATCATGATCGGAGAATTTCGCGAGAGCGCGCTCCGCAACGGTGAGCGCGAGCTCGAGAACACCGTGGTGCTGCTCACTCACCATTTTGAACAACACTTTCAGGACTCCGACATCATTGCGCGCAACCTGGTGTCCCAGATACAACTTTCCAGGATCGCCTCGCCGGAGCTTTTCAAGTGAAAGGTCTCGACGATCGAATCGCATTTTGTGCTGAAATCGAGCGTCAGCGCCTTGTCATATGTCGGAGACGTTTTCATCTTCGATTCGGACGGCGCGCTGATCAACTCATCGGGGGACTGGCCGCCGCCGGCGATCAACATTGCCGATCGCGCCTACTTCAACGCGATCAAGGCCAATCCACTGCTGACAATGACCATGGAACCGGTGCGCAGCCATATCACCGGCGAGTGGACTACCATTCTCGCTTACAGGCTGAACGGACCGGACGGAACCTTTCTCGGCGTGATGTCCAGGCGGGCCGATCCTGCCAATTTCGAAAAGTTCTTCGCTTCCGTCACGCTGGGCAGCGGCGCTGCGATCTCCATGTTTCATCGCAACGGGACCATGCTGGCGCGCCACCCTCATGTCGACTCGCTGATCGGGCAGAATTTCAAAACGGCGCCGCTGATGAGCCGGGTGCTGGCGCAAGGCGGCAATCAGACGCTGCGCCTTTTGAGCCCCGTCGACGGCAAGGAGCGGATCGGCTCGGCGGCCGAATTGGCCCACTTCCCGGTCGTAATTGTCGCCACCCGGACGGTGGAAGCCACGCTTGCCGACTGGCGTGCCCAGACCAAATTCATGGTCGCTGCGGCCGGCCTTTCTGCATCCGTGGTCGCGGCCCTCCTGTTCGTGATCGTCAGACGGATGAAACGGCAGCACGAGGAATCGCAGCGCCGACTGGAGCAGGAAAGGCATCGACTTGATACGGCGCTGAACAACATGACGCAGGGCCTCGTGCTTTACGATGCCTCGGCGCGGGTGGTCGTCTGTAACCAGCGCTATATCGACATGTATGGGCTTGCAACAGAAGTCGTAAAGCCGGGCAGTCGTTTCCGCGACATCATCAGACATCGCAAGGAGACCGGGTCGTTCAAGGGAAACGTCGAGGAGTTCGTCTCGACGGTCTTGCGCAACGTCGACCAGGGCGAGGTGACCAACAGCATCCTCGAATCTGCCGACGGGCGCGCCGTGCATATCGTCAACCGGCCCATGCCGCAGGGTGGCTGGGTCGCGACCATGGAGGACATTACCGAGCGCAGGAATCTCGAACGGGAACGCGACCGCAACCATGCCTTCCTGCTGCAGATCATCGACCACATCCCGTCACAGATCACGGTGAAGGACGCGCGCGACCGCCGTTATCTTCTGGTCAACCGGGTGGCGGAAGCTCAATTTGGCCTGCCGCGCTCCGCCATCATAGGCAGGACGGCCGCCGATATCTTCCCGAAGGCCTCTGCAAATATCATCACCGATGACGACGACAGGACGTTGCAATCGGAAGGCGGCCTTTTCCTCGACGAGCACGCCTGGGAAAGCCAGGGACTGGGCGAGCGCTTCATTACTTCGAAGCGAATCAGTATCCGGGATCCAAACGGCGAAGCCCGCTACATCATCAACGTCGTGGACGACGTCACCGACCGCCGGCGCGCCGACGAGAAGATCGCCCATCTTGCGCACTACGACGCGCTGACCGATTTGCCGAACCGGGTGTTGTTCCGCGAGCAGGTCGAACGTGAACTGCGGCGAACCGGCAGGGGTGAGGAATTCGCGCTGCTTTACATCGATATCGACGAGTTCAAGGGCATCAACGATTCGCTCGGTCATCACGTCGGCGATGAGCTGCTGAAGGACGTCGCGGCGCGCCTGAAGAACTGCATCAGGGAGACCGACCTCGTTGCACGGCTTGGCGGCGATGAGTTCGCGGTCATCCAGACCAATGTCCAAGGCGCCGATGACGTCGTTAGATTCGTAACGCGGATCCATCAGGCGATCAGGGAGCCCTATCATTGCCTCGGCCATCAATTGTCCGCGGACGCCAGTATTGGCATTGCGCTGGCGCCGCGCGACGGTACCGATCTGGATCAGCTGATCAAGAATGCGGATCTCGCGATGTATGGCGCCAAGGCCAACGGCCGCCGAATCCACCGCTTCTTCGAGCCGGCGATGGACGCCAGCGCAAGAGCGCGGCTTGCGATGCACCAGGACTTGCGGCAGGCGCTCGTCGATGGCGGCTTCGAAATTCATTATCAACCAGTGGTCGATCTTCGCAGCGGCGAAGTGACCGGGTGCGAAGCCCTGCTGCGCTGGCGCCATCCGGAACGCGGCATGATCTCGCCCGCGGAATTCATTCCGGTCGCGGAAGATACCGGGTTAATCGTCGAACTCGGCGAATGGGTGCTGAAGACGGCCTGCGCCGAGGCGGCGACCTGGCCCGGTCATGTTCGACTGGCGGTCAATGTGTCGCCGGTGCAGTTGAAATCCCCGACGCTGGCGCTGAAGATCGCGGCTGCGCTTGCGGCCTCCCTCCTGCCGGCAAACCGGCTCGAACTCGAAATCACCGAAGCCGTCCTGATCCGCGACGATGAGACGGCATTGGCCATATTGCATCAGCTGCGCGCCATCGGGGTTCGCATCGGGCTTGACGATTTCGGCACTGGCTATTCCTCGCTCAGTTATCTGAAGCGTTTCCCGTTCGACAAGATCAAGATCGACCGCTGCTTTGTCAGCGACATCGCCGAAGTCGAGGGTTCATCGGCTATCGTGCAGGCGGTCGTGAATATCGCGGCGGCGCGCAACATGACGACGACCGCGGAAGGCGTCGAGACCGAGCAGCAAAGACAGCGGCTGCGCGCGCTTGGCTGTACCGAAATGCAGGGTTACCTGTTTTCCGCCGCAAAACCCGGTGCCGAGGTGCGGCGTTTGTTCCGTTCCGACAGCGAACTTGCGGCGGAAGTGGCCTGAGGCGAACGCCGAAAGTCGCGAGGCGAAAATCAACGGGCATCGATCGGGAAAATAGCGTCCCCGCACTTTCCCGGCCTGGCCAATGGAGAGCGTTGCCGAGGTCTCGCCAATCGGCTAAATGAACCTTCCACGCACCCGTAGCTCAGCTGGATAGAGCGTTGCCCTCCGAAGGCAAAGGTCACACGTTCGAATCGTGTCGGGTGCGCCAGATAAATCAATCAGTTAGATGTTTTTGGCCGGGGAGCTATACCCCCAGGGTAAGCACTGGGTAAGCAGTATCCAAAGTCGCTAATCACCAAGTCGAGAGAATACGGTGACTTCCGAATGGCAATATCAGGTTAGGTTCGACGTGAACGATCCGGCTAAGTCGGAATCGGTGCGCCGAAGACTTGATGATCCGGCGTTAGCGCCGCTCTTCGTCGTCCTTGCCAAGCATCGCGCTGCGCCGAAATGTCAGTTCGATGCCTTTGCAGAATATGTCGCCGCAGCAGAAGCACAAGACGTGGAAAGCTATCCGCTTTATTCGTGGACGAAGGCGACGATAGAGAACCCGGCAAAGAGAGAAAAATATTTGAAATCATTTACGGTCTATGTGAACGAGCAGGAGGTCTATGCCAAGGAGATTGCTGACGCACTCGAGGCAGATTTGCAACCGCTAGCGATTAGCGGACTCATCGCGCGAATATCTAAGTACGATACGAATCCCGCCAACAATCCTCAGCCGCCGGAGCACCTCCGCGAGCGGGGCTAACCGCGCCTATATTTGAGCACACGAACCTGTCGGTTGAGACCGCCCCGTCTCGGCTCTTTTCCGCGCTGTGCTGCCAGCTGTGGCGGATATGCTTAGCTCAGTAGTTGCCGGCGGTGGTGGTCATCTGCAACCGTTCGGTCTCGAGGTCGCGAATGAGCTTCTCATCCTCGGCGATGACCTCATCATGGATGTCTTTGCTGGAAAGCTCCCCGATCACCTTCTCGCCGTCCAGGACCGGCAGGTG
>Ga0306926_10005640_pt1 | contig 13345 bp, 15 predicted proteins | sample flu12Cox44000178_FD_203759 | JGI IMG/M metagenome (GOLD analysis project Ga0306926, IMG submission 203759) | Lab enrichment of tropical soil microbial communities from Luquillo Experimental Forest, Puerto Rico - flux8day.12C.oxic.44.000.178 (v2)... | ecosystem: Environmental > Terrestrial >... | reverse complement strand
TACGTCTCGCTTGGCCCCACCGCCGGCGCCGTCATCACCATCCTTTTGGCGGAGGGATTGCGCATTGGGTTTGGTGCCAACGCGGTCGGCTGGGACAACCTCGTCTATGGAATGTTGCTGGTGCTGTTCATCATCTTCCTTCCCAAGGGTATCCTTGGTAGCGTCGTCGAAAAGGTGAAGGCGAGACGTATGCCGTCGTTGAAATCATGAGCAAGAAGTCTTCGCAAACGCTCGCCGAACAGTTGAAGCCGTTTGTCGCGCCCTTTCGCCACGACGGATCGGGCAAGTTCCATCTCAAGTCGTACAAGACCAACGAGAAGGGCGGCCTCGACAAGGACGAGGCGGAAAAGATCGTCGAGAAGAACCGCCAGCTACTGAGCGATTTTCAGGAGAAACTTTACGCGCAGGATCGCTGGTCGCTGCTGGTGATCCTTCAGGGGATGGATGCGTCAGGCAAGGACAGCGCCATCAAGAGCATTTTCGAAGGCGTCAACCCGCAGGGTTGCGAGGTCACCTCATTCAAGCAGCCGTCGACTCGTGAGCTCGATCACGATTTCATGTGGCGCGCCATGATCGCGCTGCCCGAGCGCGGCCGCATTGGAGTCTTCAACCGCTCTTACTACGAGGAATGCCTGGTGACCCGCGTTCACCCGGAAATTCTCGCGAAAGAGAAGATTCCGCAAAAGCTCATCACCAAAAATATCTGGACCGATCGCTTTGCGGATATCTGCGCGATCGAGCGCTATCTGGCGCGCAACGGCACCGTGATCCTGAAGTTCTTCCTCAACGTCTCCAGACAGGAGCAGCGCGAGCGGTTTCTCGACCGGCTGGAGCAGCCGTCGAAGAACTGGAAGTTCTCGATGAACGATATCAGCGAACGCGCGCTCTGGCCGCGATACATGGCCGTTTACCAGGACATTGTCCGGCATACCTCGACGCCGTTTGCGCCGTGGCACGTGGTGCCGGCCGACCACAAATGGTTTGCTCGGGTGGTGATCGGATCCGCGATCCTCGGTGCGCTCGAATCCCTCGACCTGCATTTCCCGCGTGCCGACAAGGCCTCGCTGCGCGAATTCAAGCAGGTGCGCAAGGCGCTGGAGCACGAGGGGAAGCGGCGTGCGAAGGCCAAAGCGGCGCGATCGGGGAAGACCTCAAAGACACGGTCGGCGAAATAAGCTCGAGCGCCGCAACGCCGCGCCCGGGACTGGCACGAACCCTGCATAGCCTGAGCCAACCGGGTATTCCCCGAATAAGAAGGTCGCCATGCTCATCACACTTGTCGCCGTGCTTTGTAACGGCCAGCTATGCCTCGAGAAAGTCGTCACCAACAGCGAGATGTCGGGCATTACCATGAGTGCCTGCGCGGTGAATGCGCAGATCGGTATTGCCGACTGGCTTGCCAAGGGTCCTTACCACGAGTGGAAATTGCAGAGTTACAAGTGCGTCATGGGCAAATACGTGCCCAAAAACGAAGCGTGATTTCGGTTTGAAAACTCCGGCGGCGCAACTTTTCGGTCGCGCCGCCCTTGCCTCGGCCTGAGTGCCATCGACTTGCAGTGCCGTGGCGATGCGCCGTGTTGCGTGGCAGGCATTTTTTGCCTGTCCTGATTCGCAGTTCCTGTTGTTCTGAAGTTGCGATCCGCGATATCCTGCCCGCGCTGCACATCGCGAGGCGGGTCATGACGAGTTTTGCTCCAATCCCAGGCCTGATCGGGGGCGTTCTGATCGGCCTTTCCGCCGTCATCCTGATGCTCGGCATCGGGCGCGTGGCCGGCATCAGCGGTATCGTCTCGAAGGCGCTTATCAACGCCGATGCGACCGACAGGTCATGGCGTCTGGCGTTCATGTTCGGCTTGCCGCTCGGCGCGATCCTGGTCACGGCTCTTGGTCTCAAGGACTGGAGCGGCGTCACTTTCCCGGCGACCACGATGACGACAGCCATCGCCGGGCTGATCGTGGGCATCGGAACGACGCTCGGATCAGGCTGCACCAGCGGTCATGGCATTTGCGGCCTGTCGCGGCTCTCCATCCGTTCAATTGTCGCCACCGTGACTTTCATGGCCACCGGGGCTGCGACCGTTTTCATCGTCCGTCACCTGATCTAGGCAACTGCCATGACCCTGATCTTCTCGCTTTTGGCTGGAGTGGTTTTCGGAGCCGGGCTCACGATTTCCGACATGGTCAACCCGGCGCGGGTGCTTAATTTCCTGGATTTCGCGGGGCATTGGGATCCGACCTTGATGTTCGTCATGGCCAGCGGCCTTGCCGTCACCGCGATCGGCTACCAACTGGTTTTCCGCCGCGGCTCCGCCCTGACCGGCGAAAGCTTCCATTTGCCGGCGCTGCGCCAGATCGACCTGCCGCTGGTCGGCGGCTCGGCGCTGTTTGGCGTCGGATGGGGTCTTGCCGGCATCTGCCCGGGGCCGGCACTCACCGATCTCGTAACGCTCGAGCCCAAGGTGCTCGTCTTTGTCGCGGCCATGCTGATCGGAATGATCGCAACCGCACTCTGGCGAGACAACGCGAGGTCGGTGAAAAGCGTGACCCATCTAGTGGAGCGGATTTGACGTTCGCCGCGATTTGCCGCGATTCCGCGATGCGAACGTCCCAATCCACCGCACGAGCAGGGGCGTGATCCCCCTTGCCGAGACCAGAGGTCTGGGATCAAATTGGATTACTGCGAGCCAGGTTTTCAATTTTAAAGGGAGAAAAAAATGCTCAGGAAATTGCTGTTAGCCGCGTTTGTTGCAACGTTTGCCGGCGGAGCCGCGTTTGCCCAGGACAGCTGCGAGACCAAGGCCATAGGCAAGGATGGCAAGGCGCTCGCTGGTGCGGCCAAGACCTCATTCATGAAGAAGTGCATGGCCGACTCCTGTGCCGCCAAGGCGGTGAGCGCGGAAGGCAAACCGCTTTCGGGCGCAGCCAAGACCTCGTTCATGAAGAAGTGCGAGAAGGGCGCCTGAGGCGAAGAGACGGACTTGAAACGAAAGCCGCCTTGAAAGCGGCTTTCTTTCTGCATGGATCATCGGATGGAGGCTTCCGCTCCTTGCCAACCTCAGGCGCGCCGCACGCCGCTTGGGGGAAACCACCGCCGGCAGGCGCGGCTGAAGCTGGTCGGGTCCGCATAGCCGAGCGCCGCGGCCATCGCTTCGCGCGACAAGGAACCGTCGGCCAGCATCCGCTCGGCGCGCTGACGCAGCACTTCATCGAGGACTGAGCGGAACGCGATCCTTGCGAGCGTCATGCGACGGACGAGCGTCCGCCTTGAAATGCCAAGCTCGCGCGCTGCATCCTCCTCGCGCAATCGCTCCGGCAAATGATTTGCGATCAACCGCTCCAGTCCGAGCAGGAGTGTTTCCTCTCCGCGGAGGCGACGCTCCGCCTCTGCCAATTCCGCCAACGCGCTGGCGTGCAAGGCCGGATCCGCAAACGTCGACGCTTTGCGGGCGAGGTCGGCTGCAAATTCGATCGCGAATTCACGCCGCGCAAACCGCACCCGGCAGGGGGTCACTGCGAGCACCTGCGGCGCATAGGAGGGCGGAGCCCACGGAAAGTCGACGGTCACGTTCGAGGTATCGCCCTCCAGGATTTGCGCGAAAGAGCCGAGCACGGAAAGCGCAACCGCATAGGCGATCGCCCGCCAGAGCGCTTCATCCATTGCAACGGCGGGATCCAGGATGAGCCTGCGCGCGTGTCGCGTCGATTGCAGCCGCACGGTGAGATAGGGCGCGCGCACGCGACCGTACCGCGCAGCGATGCGCAACGCGTCATCGACCGTCGCCGCGCTGCGCAATGCAACGTCGAGCGCGCCCTGCATCGCGGCCGTCCACATCGACGAAGCGTTCAGTGCCCAGCATTCCCCGTGCAGCCGCGTGAGGTTGGCGGCGAGCGCAAGCAGCGATGACATCGGCGTTTCGGTACCCGGGCTGTTCAGCACCTTCTCCTCGAGGCCCGTACCCACGAGCAGTTGCGCGCGCTCTTGTGCCGTCGCGCCGAAGCGGCGCAGCAAGGCGCGAGAATAGACCGCCGAAACCGGCGTCGACCTAGGATGCAGCTCGGTGCGATCCTTGCCCATTGGCGCAAAATGCCACAATTTTGGCGCGTCGAGAACTGGCGGCTGGTGCTTTCGTCCCGCATGGTCGAGCGATATTCGGGAGGACAGACCATGATTTTTACCAGCGTAAGCGCGCGCGGCGAGACGATCGTTTATGAGGACGGCAAGCGATACCTCTGGATTTTGTCGCTGCTTCTTCCCTTCGTGCCGATCATTTCCTACGGCATTTATTTTCTCAGCGGATCGACGGCGGCGACCTTGATTCCCGTGCTGTTCGTGTTCGGGTTGATTCCGCTGCTCGATGCGGCGCTGGGAGAGGACTTCAACAACCCGCCGGCGGAAGTGATCGCTGCGCTGGAGGCCGATCCCTATTACCGTCGGCTTGCGCTCGCCACCGTCCCGCTTTTCTGGCTGAGCTATCTTGCTGCGGTTGCTTTCGTCGGCACGCAAGATCTTCCATGGTGGTCGTATCTTGCGCTGATCCTCGGCGTCGGCACGATCAATGGTGGGGCGATCGCGCTCGGCCACGAACTCGGCCACAAGCAGAACCGCCTCGATCAGTTCATGGGCTCTCTGGCCAACAACGTCGTTGGCTACGCCCATTTCCGCGTCGAGCACAACCGCGGTCACCACACCTGGGTTGCGACCCCCGAAGATCCCGCCAGCGCCCGCTTCGGTGAATCGATCTATCGTTTCGCGCGGCGCGAATTGCCCGGTGCCTTCGTGCGCGGATGGCGCAACGAGGCCGAGCGATTGACGAGACGCGGCATGCGCGTCTGGTCGGTGCACAACGAGATTCTCCAGGGCTTTTCGTTCACGCTTTTCGTGGCGGCGGTCCTGATCGCGGTGTTCGGCTGGAAAGTCTTGCCGTTCATCCTGGCGCATCATTTCATCGGCTGGTATGCGCTCACCCAGGCCAATTATGTCGAGCACTATGGCTTGTTACGCGAGAAGGGCGCGAACGGCCGCTATCTGCCGGTCGAGCCGCGCCATTCCTGGAACACCAACCATATCCTTTCGAACCTGCTGACGTTTCACCTGCAGCGCCACTCCGACCATCACGCCAACCCGATGCGACCCTACCAGTCGCTGCGCGATTTCAAGGACCTGCCGCGGCTGCCGAGCGGTTACCCCGGCATGTATGTGCTCGCCGCGATCCCGCCGCTCTGGTTCGCCGTGATGAATCCGAAGGCGCTCGCCTGGGCCGGCGGCGAGCCCGCGCGCCTCAACCTGGTCTGAGCGTCACAAAGCAATGACCGTTCGGTCCATTTCCGCCAAATGTGGAATTTGAAAAGCCGCCTTCGGGCGGCTTTCTTCGTGAGCGGTCCTGACACGAGTCCGTCATGTGGCGGGGACACGATCCCACAGTTTGACCTTCTTCGACCATCGAAGCGGCGCGGTGCTGCCCCAATAAGTCCTCAAAACGCCACCACCAATGCGAGTCCTAGGCGCTTGCGCCAAAATCATGCGAGTTAGTAACATGGTACGTCATGATCTCCAGTCGATGCCTGTGGACGAGCTCTTGCAGGAGGCGGAAAGCGCCATCGAGAGGGCCACGCGCGAGGACAGACTTCGCGAACAGATGCAGATCTCGGAGCGGCTGAACGAGTATTACGTCCAGGTGGTCGCCGAAATCCGCGCAACACTGGAGCGGGTCGAGGCTGAGGGCTAGCGGTCCGATTCCGACATTCGCCGCCATCGCGGCGGACACCTTTGCGAATGTTATCTTCCACTGGCGTTTGGGCACGCACTGGATCTCATGCTCGACGTCGATCGCTGACGGGCTGTCGAAAACATTGCAATCTTCGCAGGCCTCCCGTACTCGGTTCGGGAGGCCAATTTTTTTTCGGGTTCCTTGGGCGAGGCTGTCTTCTTTCGGACATTAAATTCCCACCCGATCACATCATCGCCGCGCAAGGAACAATTCCAGGCCGCGATTCTGACGTAAACAGGGTGGATTTCCGACGCCTGCTTTGATTTTGCAATGACGAAAGTTCAATGGAGTTGAATTCAATGGCGACCAAAAACGACGACCAACCGGGCGGCAAGCGCCGCCAGCGCAGCCGGAAAACCGATCGGCGCGCGGCGAAGGGCGACCAACCGCAGACCGCGGCGTCCGTTTCCCGCCGGGATGATCAAGAGGATCGGATAGCCCCAGTGGTTGCGTCGACGGAAGTCGGCGCGATGGATCGGGGAGAGCCTGTGGAGGTTCTCGCCAACGATGCGCCAGAGCCTGCGGAGGTTCTCGCCAACGATGCAGCAGAGCCCGTGGAGATTCTCGCCAACAGCGCGGCCCAACCAGCGGAAGCTTACGCAAACGGCGCGGCGAGACTATCGGAAATACCATTGATCGGCGAAGTCATTCCGCCCGATGCTTCACCCTCCGGCGCGGCCCGGCCGACGGACGGTTTTCCGGTGACCGTTGCGGCGATCACGATGGCTTACGGCGAATATGCGAGGCGATCTTTTCAGGAGAACAGGTCGTTTGCCGAAAGGCTCATGGGGGTGCGGTCGTTCGAACAGGCCATCGAAATTCAGACCGAGTTCGCAAGGGTTGCTTACGCGAATTTCGTCACGGAATCGCAGAAGATTTGCGAGCTCTATGGCGAGCTTGCCCGGCAAATCTTCAGGCCGTTCGGGTTCGCCGGCATGATCACGCAGTTCAGGCGCCAGATCAGCTGAGGTTTGAGATCGCTGCGGAAGGAAATGGCCGGCGATGCGCCGGCCGTCTGAAAAACGAAGCCCCGGTTTTCCGGGGCTTTTTTGTGCCTGAGGCGGGCGTCAATCCGGGACGCGGCCTTCGTTGAGGAGCCAAGTGTGGATTACCTGCCACTTGTCGCCTCGGCTTGGCCGGAAGTCCAGCAGCGGAGACCGCTGGTCCTCAAGATCGTAGAAGAACTTCAAGGTGTCTCGGGCGGTCGAGGCCGATGGATCGATGTGCTTGTCTTTTAGCCAGCGATCCCATTCGACCAGGATCAGGGATTTCCGTATGTCTCGTCTCATTGATTGCGCGTCCTCGGCTCAAGAGGGGCCCTTCAACAGGGGCCTCGATCATCGCGCGCTGGTCTTTTCTGGCGTGGTTGCTCTGTTCGAGAGCCGTTGGATGGTTCATCCAGAAGGCGCCTGGCTACCGCCGTGCCGACTCTTGGCGTCTTCGAATTCCAATATGCTGATAAGGGCTTAACCGTTTCTAAATGCGCCCAGCGAAGTTTTGAAGTGAAGCGCGACCGTGCGCCTGGTCAGGCGCCTTCTGACGTGTCCCCCTTGTCCAAGCGCTTTCTCTTTCCTCCCGTGACAAGCAAAGCCCCGGTTGGTCCGGGGCGATTTCGATAGCATGATCAATAACCGAGTAGCGCAAGGCCCACCCAGCCAAATGCAAACAGGCAACATACGACCGCTGCGACTGACGCCAGGGTTGCAAGCGCTTTGACCGGCGACAAGGTAGCAAGCGCTTTCGCTGAAGACATGATGGAGAATCCTTGTGATGCGATGGAAGGAACTCTGTCCAACGAACTTTGCTCAAAGATGGCGAGAATTCGCCGTGGCGAAAAAACGCGGTGGCTGTGGCCGAGCGGCAACAGAAATGCTTGCCCGGAAAAATCCGCAATCGCTGCCCCTAGTAGCGAATCGGTTGGGGACTTCGCGGCATGCGTCATTTGTGGGAAATGGGCGTCAGCAATCGCCTTTGGGTGGGGCTCGCGGGAGCCCTGCTTGCGCTGCCGCTGGCTTGGCTGGCCCTTCGCGATTCCTCGCCCGAGTTCGCCCGGGATTTCGAAGAATGTGTCGAACTGGTTCAGGCCCGGATGACGGACGAAGAAACCCGCCCCTTGATGACGAGCTGCAACGCGCGCTTTGCGGGACGGCGAAAGGCGGGCGGCGGCTACAGCTATTATGACTTCATGATGGACCGGAATTTCGACATTGCAGGCCCCAACCCGACGGCGGAGGAACGCAAGCAGATCGATCGCGCCTATATCGTCTATCTGGATGCCCAGCGACAGGAAGCCGTTTCGGCCGAACTGGCCAGACGTCAGAACGAACGGCTCTGGGCCGAGATGGAACGCTCGCGTCAGTCGGTGGGGCCGCCGATGGTGCTGACACCGACAAATCCGATTTCGGTGGCCGCCGCCAAGCGCGACAAGCCGAAACCGCCGCAGCACTGCGCCGATGATTCACTGTCCTGCAGCTGGTCGAAGATCACCACTGCCGTGAAAAACGCCTTCGCTTCGTCGAGCAAGACGAAGCAGTAGCGGCGCAGGCTCGGGCGCCCCACACCTGCATTTCTAATGCGCCATGAATAACGGCAACTCGGCATGCTGCATGATGTAGCTGGTGGCGCCGCCGAAAATCGTCTGCCGCAGCCTGTTCCTCGTAAAAGCTCCCTTGATCAACAGATCGCACCCCTCAGCCCTGGCTGCGGCGAGGACCGCCTCGCCGGTGCTGTGGCCCTCGCGTTCGATGCTCACGAGCTCGGCGGAAATGCCGTTGTAGCGCAATTGCTTGCGCACCTGATCGGCCGATGGGCCCGGCACGTCTTGTCCGTCGATGACGGTCAGCACCGTCACGCGCTCGGCCAGGTGCAGCAATGGCATCGCAAAGGCATTGGCGCGAGCCTGCTCCGTACTGCCGTTCCAATGGATCATGATGTTGGTTGCGATCCGCGTCGGAGCGGTCGGCGGCGCCAGCAGGACGGGCCGGCCGCTTTCAAACAGTCCCGACTCGATCGCCCGGTTATACGGGGCCACCGTGTCGGCGTCAGGCCGGCTCATGACGATGACGTCGAACGCGCGACCATGGCTCCCGATCAGGCCTTCGCCCGGCGGCACCTCGGCAAACCAGCCGTAGGTAGGTCCGTCCGTGGTCGATCTGGCTGCAACACCATGCTCCTGCATGAAGGTCTCGAACAGCTTGCGCGCTCCCGCCGTTCCTTCCTGGCGCCGCGCTCGATAGACTTCGATCGAAAAGGCGCTGGCAAGCTCGGCTACGACAAACTCGGGAACGCCGAACCACAATGGAACGCCCTCGACATAGGCGCCAGTGCGCTTGGCGAGCAGCACAGCCGTCTCGAGCGTGGATTTCATGGCCGGGATATCCTGGGTGGGTACCAAAATCGTCTTCATCGTCAACTCCTCCGCTCGTCGCCAATGAACGGCAGGGCAATGGAGCCCAACGGCACCGCTTCAAGCTAGACCTTCGAGAGGAGACCGCCAAGACATTAGGCCCGCGGCCCCGCGGGCTGCGGGGACGACGACGCGCCCGCCGTTCTCGTGCTATGGTCCGCTCAGGCTCTGTTGCCAATGGCGTGGTCCTCGAGGGGCAGACGCATGCGACGGCGGGAGTTCATCGCGTTTGTTGGCGGCGCGGCGGCGTGGCCGCTTGCGGCGCGCGCGCAACAGCCCACCGGGACCCCGCGGATCGGCGTCCTTATTAATTTTCGCTCCGACGAACCCGAGGGGCGGTCACGTCTATCTGCGTTCTTGCAGGACTTGCAAAAACTCGGCTGGAACGAGGGCGACAATATTCGCATCGACGTCCGCTGGGCCGGAGACGACATCGAACGGTTTGGCAAATATTCTGAAGAATTGGTTGGCCTCAACCCGGACGTCATCCTCGTGTCCACCAGCCTGGGCGTGGCGGCGCTGCAACGGATCACGCGAAGCGTGCCGGTCGTATTCGCCAATGTCGTCGATCCCGTCGGTGCGGGTTACGTCACCAGCCTGGCACGTCCGGGCGGTAACATTACCGGCTTTACTTCGTTCGAATACAGCATTGGCGGGAAATGGCTCGAACTGCTCAAGCAGATTGCGCCGCGCGTCACGCGGATAGCCGTCATTCGCGATCCGGCCATCGCCTCCGGGATTGGCCAATTTGCTGCGATCCAATCCGCGGCTTCATCCTCGGTGGAGTTGAGTGTGATCGACCCCCGCAACACCAACGAGCTGAAACGCGCGCTCGATACGTTCGCGCGGGAGCCGAACGGCGGCCTGATCGTAACCGCATCCGCGTCAGCGACGACCCATCAAGAATTGATCAATTCCCTCGCCATGCAACATCGCCTCCCTGCGATCCACGCTTTCCGCTACTCCGTTTTGGGCGGTGGCGTTGCCTCCTACGGCCCGAATACAATCGATGTCTTCAGGCGTGCAGCGACGTATGTAGATCGTATCCTCAGGGGCGCGAAGCCGGGCGAACTGCCCGTGCAGGCGCCCAACAAGTACGAACTGGTGATCAATCTCAAGGTCGCCAGGACGCTGGGTCTCGACATCCCGCCTGCGCTGCTCGCCACCGCCGACGAAGTGATCGAATGAGGCGGCAGCCTCCGCACATGGGGCGGATTGGCCATCCAAAAGTCGCCAAACCGCCGCTCCTGTGAAGAAGTAGCGGAGCGCGTCGAGATGTTGGCGCGCATCAGCCGAACCGCTTGCCGATTCCTCCCGGACCCCTTCAACGGGATCGATCCGGAATAGACATCACGGGCCTCTTCCGGAATCACCGTCTCAGCCGCTATGATGGCGTTCGGGAGGGCGAAGCATGAAACGCAGCGACTCTATTCGTGTGCCCCGCGGTGCTCTTGCGGGATTTTGGTCCCGCCACAGCACCATGATCGCCGCGATGTCGGCGTTGGTGCTTCTGCCGATCGGAGTCAGCGACGCCGGCGCGCGCTCACATGTCTCCAAAAGCTCGTCACGGCACGGCAAGTCGCCAAAGCACGTCGCCTCGCCAAAGTCCCATCATATAAGGCTTGCCGCTCTGGGGCCGAACGGCATCGACCCTTCCGCGCTGAAATCGGTCGCGAATCCATGCGATCCCTCGAAATTCAAAATCGTCCTGGATGTCGGTCACACCGCCGAATCGGAAGGCGCGATCAGCGCCCGCAATATCGCGGAGTTCGTCTTCAATCTGCGTCTTGCAAAGCGGATCGAGGAGAAATTGAAGGGTGAAGGTTTTGCCGAGGCGAGGGTGCTCGTGACCGAAGGCAAGGCGCGACCCAGCCTGTTCAGGCGCGTCGCCGCTGCCAACCGTCTGCACGCGGATCTCTTGCTGTCGATCCATCATGACTCCGTGCCCGATTCATTTCTGGAGAATTGGGAGTTCGAGGGCAAGAAAAGCCATTTCAGCGATCGCTTCGGCGGTTATTCCGTGTTCGTCTCCCGCGCCAACGCGGACTTCAGGACCAGCCTCTTGTTCGCCAACCTGCTCGCCAAGGAAATGAGGGCGCTGGGCTTGCAATATGCCCAACAATACAGCCAGCCGGTCATGGGCCGGTACCAGCACCCGCTGTTGAACGAGGAAACCGGTGTCTACAGCTACGACAAGCTCATCGTGCTGAAATCGACCCAGATGCCTGCCGTCCTGCTGGAGGCCGGTTCGATCATCAACCGGGATGAAGAACTCAAGATGGATTCGTCCGAACGCCAGGACCTGATCAGCGGCGGCGTCACCGCGGCTGTGAAGGAATTCTGCGAATCCCGATCCGTTCGGATGGCGCGGTGAGGGGATCGGAAACAATCCGCCTCGTCGACATTTCAGTCAGGGTAGCCGATCGCCGATTTCGGTTGTTTACTGCGCCCTGATCTCGTCGAATCTGGTAAGCGCTTTTTCGAATTTGGCGTTGAAGAGCCACATCGCATCGAGGATTTCGCGGACGGTTGCGGACGTTCTTGCCCTGTCGGCCTGTCCAAACGCGAAGATGCTGTTGTTGCGCAGATATCCCATGTTCCTCGCGCCCGAAATTCTGTAGTCGACCAGATTGCCCGACTTCAAGGCCGAGATCGTCGGAGTAGGGATGATCTGGATCAGTTCAAAGAACTTCATCTGGTCGATCGGATCCGGCAGCGTTTTCACGATCGCCGGCAAACGCGGGAAAATATCGGCGTGAGCGCTCATCAGGCCATCCCGCACGGCGGTCCAGTGGTTGTAGCGATGATCCAGACTGCCGGCACGCGCCTCTTCCTTGTCGTCGCGGAGAATCAGCGCGGGATCGAAGGTGGCGATCGACGCTTTCATCGCCGCCCATTTCCTTCGGCCTTTTTGATCTTCGCCTGGATCGGTCTGCATACTTCCCTTGTATTTGTTCGAGCGCGCATTGCCTATGTTCTGATTGCCGTTCGTCTCGGCGAAGAAGATCCCAAGGCTGATGCGGCCTGCGGCCTCGGCATGGCTCGCATCCAGCCCCCTGGCTCGCGCAATGGCGGTTCCAAGATCGACGACGTCCTTGAACGGAGTATCCGACGTTTGCGCGTCTGAGGGCGGCGTCTCCATCAGGTCGAAGAGTTTCCGGTACTCATCGATGAGGGCCTCGTTGTCGGCATCAAAGTATGCCGGCGGGATTTTGAATTTGTTCGGTCTTCCGATTTTGGAAGGGAGGGCGTCGGTGAGATCCTTGTAGGCGCTCATCATGTTGATGCGTGCAAGATAGAGCGCCTGTCCCGGCAGGTTCGGCAGCCCTTGCTTCGAATCGATCTGTGCGCGCCGCTGGGCAATGATCGATTCGAAGTTCTTCACCGCGTTGTTGTAGGTCTCGAGTGCGTCCGATTGTTTTTTTTCAGACGCGCCCGGCTGAGCCGCTGCAGGAGATAAGGGGCCGAGAGCGCCGGTGGCGACCCTGATGCGCGGCGCGAGCGAGTTGATGATCGCATCGATGACGACGCAAACCGGCGGCATGATAAGGAGTCCGAAGGCAAGAGCTGCCGCAGTGCTATGGCTTTTGATCCCCATGGCAGTTCCCAAAAATCTGTTTTCACGGATCAAGGCTCATTGGATCGTAAACGCCGAACACCCCGCTTGGCGAGACGGAAGCTCGAAAATCCCATGCCGGAGGCGCGACAAAAAAGCGGCCCGCGTAGCTGCCCCTGAAAGCCAGGATCCCGAAGGGTGCCGATCCGGCCTCCGTTCCGGTGGAAATTCCCGCAAAGCTTGAACTGACCTTCAACCTTAGGACCGCGAACGCGCCGGCGTGGTCACTTCGCCCATCTGCTCGCCGACGAAGTGATCGAATGAGACATATCGCGCGATTGACCAACCTGGGATCACGCACTAGCCTAGCCCTTCTAACATGTGCTGCTCAGGGGCAGAACACATGGCGTCGGGTGATCCAGATCGCATTGAAATTGCGCTTGCCGAGGCCGCTCTCGAATCCGGATTGTGGATTCGCGTCCCAAATCTGACAGAAATCGGAAGTTTCGGCACTCTTGCTCCTCTTTGGGATGTGCAGAGCATTTATCTCCGAGGTGGGGTCGCCCGCTCGGCTCGGGCCGACGGCCGGTCGTCATTCGGTGGCGGCGCCAGACG
>Ga0306926_10005638_pt1 | contig 13347 bp, 8 predicted proteins | sample flu12Cox44000178_FD_203759 | JGI IMG/M metagenome (GOLD analysis project Ga0306926, IMG submission 203759) | Lab enrichment of tropical soil microbial communities from Luquillo Experimental Forest, Puerto Rico - flux8day.12C.oxic.44.000.178 (v2)... | ecosystem: Environmental > Terrestrial > Soil... | reverse complement strand
TGGATTCCGGCCGTGCGCGCTGACCACCACGGCATCGTCCCAGGCAAGCCCGGCACGGGCGAACGCCAGCGCGACCGAGCACACCGCGGGCAGCACCTTGAAACTCAAGGCCCGCTCGCGGAGCGCCCGGACGATCCCGAAGAAGCCAGGATCCCCGGAGGCGAGGATCACCGCATCGCCGTCGTGGGCGGCGAGCGCGTCCAGCGCGGGCGCCAGTTCCCCGAGCACGATGGTCCGCGCCCGGCTGGGTGCGGTCAGCACGGGAACGGCGGCGAGGTGCCTGCGGGCGCCGACCACGAGGGTCGCGGCCGCGAGCGCCGCCTCGGCCTGCGGGCCGAGGGCGGAGCCGTCCATCCCCACCACCGTGATCATGCCACCGTCACCCACTGGGGCCTGGTCGCCGCGACCACCCGGGCGCCGCTGAAGTCCACCATCGCCACGTCGGCGGTCAGCTTGCCCTGGCCGGCCCGCAGCAGCACCGAACGGACCCGCCGGCACAACTCGTCGCCCGCGGGGCGCAGCAGGCCCTCTCGCTGCCAGATCTCGTAGGCGTGCCGGCCGGTGTTCGCCGCCGAGACCTCTTCTGCCACGGTCGCCGTCCCGCCGGCCGCTTGGGTCACGTCGCCGAGCAGCCCGAGGTCCACCTTGGACCGGGTGTAGTGCGTCATCAGCACGCCGGCCGCGAGCTTTGCCAGCTTCCCGGCCATCCCGACGAAGATCACCCGGTCGAGCCCCACGGCCAGGGCGCGGCGTAGCGCCGCGCCGGTGAAGTCGCCCACCTCGACAAAGCACACCTCGGCCAGATCAGGAAGCAGCGCCATCGCCCCCTTCTCCGTCCGCCCGCCGGTACACAGCACCATCGTCCGCTCGCCCTGGGCGGCCATCACCGACACCGCCTGTTCCACGCTGGCCCGCCACGACGCGGTGGAGAACGGCCGGACGATCCCGGTCGTGCCGAGGATCGAGATCCCGCCGAGGATGCCCAGGCGCGCGTTGGTGGTCTTGCGTGCCATCTTCTCGCCATCGGGCACCGACAGGAGCACGACGACGCCATGGTTTACCAGGTCTGTAACCTCCGCCACGGCCTGAGTGATCATCGCCCGTGGGGTGGCGGTGATGGCCGGCTCGCCGACCTCGATGCCGAGGCCGGGTTTGGTCACGATGCCGACCCCCTCGCCGCCCTCGAGGAGGATGCCGGGCTCGGTGCGCCAGCGCACGGTCGCGGTCAGGTGCGCGCCGTGGGTGACGTCGGGATCGTCGCCCGCGTCCTTGACCACGACCGCGGTCGCCTTCGTGGCGTCGTGCACGCAGGACTCGACGTCGAAGCTGACCCGCCTGCCGCTGGGCAGGGCGACCTCCACCGTCCACTGGGTGGCCTGGTCCCGCAGGGCTGTGGTCGCGGCCTTGGCCGCGGCGGACGCGCAGGTGCCGGTGGTCCAGCCGGTGCGCAGCGCTTTCGGCCGCACCTTGGCGGTGCGGGGCAGGTCGGGCTCGGTCAGTTCGGGCTCGCCGCGGTGGCCGGGCTTGCTCATGGCCCGGCCTCGCGCTCTTCTTGTCCCGCCCCCGCGCTCTGCTGGTCCCGCCCCCGCGCTTCGCGCCCGTCCCCGGCCTGGTTGTCCCGCCCCCGCGCTTCGCGCCCGCCCCCGGCCTGCGCCCACCCCCGCGCAGCCGCGTCGGCGGTACGCAGTTCGTGGCGGGCCTGCGGCTGCGCCCGGCGGTGTTCGTGGAAATGGCCGGGGTGGTACAGGTGCGAGCGGGTGCCGCTGGCCGCGAGCGCGGGCCCGACCAGGAACAGCGTGTGCTTCCACAGCCTGCGGGCGCGGACCGTCTCGGCCAGGGTGCCCACGGTGCACTCCACGACCATGCCGTCCGGCCAGGTCGCCCGGTAGGCCACCAGCACCGGCGTGTCCGGCGGGTAGCCACCGTCCAGCAGTTCGGCCTGAAGCTGCCCGGATCGGGCCGCGGACAGGAACACCGCCATCGTGGTGCCGTGCCTGGCGAACCCGGCGATCTCCTCCCCGGCGGGCATCGGGGTCTTGCCACCGCCGAGCCGGGTGAGGATCACCGACTGGGCAAGCTCGGGGACGGTCAGCTCCCGGCCGGCCATCGCGGCGACCGCGGAGTAGGAGCTGACCCCGGGAACGGTCTCGTGCGGCAGGCCAAGCCGGTCGCACAGTTCCCGCTGCTCCTGCACCGCGCCCCAGAGCGCCGGGTCGCCGGAGTGGATGCGGGCCACCACGAGATCCTCCGCCAGGGCGCGTTCGTAGAGTGCGCGCACGTCCTCCAGCGGCAGCGCGGCGGAGTCTACGATCTGCGCACCCGGCCTGGCGTGGTCAAGCACCTCGGCCTGGACCAGGCTGGACGCCCAGATCACGATGTCCGCCGCGGCGATCACTTTCGCTGCGCGCAGCGTGAGCAGGTCCGCCGCACCTGGCCCGGCCCCTACGAACCACACCCTGCCCCGAGCCGGAGCGGGCGCCGCGCCGGTCACAGCTTGCCCCCGCGACGGGTGCGCCGGCCCGGCACGAGCAGCGTGGACAGGTACGGCGCTGGGCCGGAGACCTCGGCCGCCGGGCTGATGTCCTCGCCGGGCAGGCCCAGGCTGGCCCCGTGCACCGCGCCGTCGATCCGGCCCGCGTCCCGGACCGCGGCGAGCACCTCGGGCAGGTGGCTGCCGCTCTTGTACCCGACCACCGTGTCGAAGCGCGCGAGCGCCTCCTTGAACGGCACGAGCCCGGCGGTCAGCGGGAGCAGCGCCAGCGTCTCCCTGCCCTCGCACAGCACGGTGCCGCTGCGTGCCGCGAGATCCTGCATGGCGGTGATGCCAGGTACCGTGACCACGGTCAGGCCGGGTACCCGCGGCCGGACCGTCGCCGCGAGGTAGGTGAACGTCGAGTAGACGTTCGGGTCGCCGATCGTGGCGAACGCGACCACCGAGGCCCCGCCGGCGAACGCCGCCACCGCCGCGTCCGCGGCGCCGTCCCACGCGGCCTCCCGTTCGGCCGTGCCCGCGCCCTCGGTCAGAGCGAACGCCACCCGGGTGATCCGGTCGTGCGTCACGTGCGCGCGCACCGTGGCCTCCGCCCGGCCTTGCTGATCTGGGGGGACGACCCCCCTGGAACCCCCCGCTGGCCCAAGGCCCCGTTCCTTCGTCACGGGGCCTTGGCCTTGCTGATCTGGGGGGACGACCCCCCTGGAACCCCCCGTTGGCCCAAGGCCCCGTTCCTTCGTCACGGGGCCTTGGCCTTGCTGATCTGGGGGGACGCCCCCTCTGGAACCCCCCGCTGGCTCGCCGGTGGCCATGACCGGGACCAGCACCAGGTCGGCCTCGCGCAGCACGCGCACCGCCTTCACGGTGACCAGTTCCGGGTCGCCCGGGCCCATGCCGACCCCGATCAGCGTCGGCCCGGTCATGCCGCCGCCGCCACGAGACGCCTGGCCAGACCCGGGTACCCGGCCCAATGCAGATGCAGGTAGGAGGCGTGCACGCCGCCCTGCACGAAGCCCTCTCTTCTGCCGCCGAACGTCCACGCCGGGGCCGCCGGGTTCCCCGGGACCACGGTGGTGCGGTGGAACTCGTGCCCACGGACCGCGGCCCCGGCCTGGGTGAGCACGGAGGAGCCGGCCGCGACCGCGTCCCGGTAGCCGAGGGTCAGCCTGGGGGTCATCCGCGCGGTGGCGTCGAGCACCCCGCACATGGGCAGCCCGTCCAGTTCCCTGGCCAGGTACAGCAGCCCGGCGCACTCGGCCACCACGGGGGCGCCCGAGCGGGCCAGCCGGGCCACGTCCGCACGCAGCGGTTCGTTGGCGGACAGGTCGCTGGCGTGCACCTCGGGGAACCCGCCGCCCAGCACCAGGGCGCCGGTCCCGGCCGGCAAGGCCTCGTCGCACAACGGGTCCACCGTCACCACATCGGCCCCCGCAGCTTCGAGCAGTTCCATCGTCTCGGTGTAGCAGAACGTGAACGCCGCCCCGCCCGCGACCGCCACCACAGGCCGACCGGCTGTTCCGCCGGCACGGACTCCGCCCCGCGGGTCTCCTCCGCCCCGCACGTCACCCGTCCCCATGATCGCGGAGCCCGGATCCCAGGGGGTGGCGGAGAGCGGGTCGGCCGTGCGGGCCAGTGCGGCTACGGCGTCCAGGTCCACGGACACGGTGACCAGGGCGGCGAGCCGGGCGATCGCCGCGCGGGCCTCGCCATCCCGTTCCGCCGCCGGCACCAGGCCCAGGTGCCGGGACGGGACGGCGACGCCGTCATCGCGGCGCAGCGCGCCGAGCACCGGCATGCCGATCCCGGCGAGAGCGTCGCGCAGGATCTCCTCGTGCCGTGCGGACCCGACCCGGTTCAGGATCACCCCGGCCAGGCGCACCGCCGGATCGAACGACGCGAACCCCGACACCAGGGCGGCGACCGACCGGCCCTGCGCCGATGCGTCCACGACTAGCACGACCGGGGCACCGAGCAGGGCGGCGATATGCGCGGTGGACCCCTCCGCCGTGGTGCCACGCCCGTCGAACAGGCCCATGACCCCCTCGACGACCGCGATGTCCGCGCCTGCCGCGCCGTGGGCGAACAGCGGTGCGATCGTGTCCGCGCCGCACAGCACCGGATCCAGGTTCCTGGCAGGTCGCCCGGTCGCCAGCGCATGGTAGCCGGGGTCGATGTAGTCCGGGCCGGCCTTGTGCCCGGAGACGGCCAGCCCGCGCGCGGACAGCGCGGCCATCAGCCCGGTGGCCACGGTGGTCTTGCCGTGCCCGGATGCGGGCGCGGCCACCACCAGGCGCGGGACGTTCACCACTCGATGCCCTTCTGGCCCTTCTGGCCCGCGTCCATCGGATGCTTGATCTTGGTCATCTGCACCACGAGATCGGCCGCCTCGACCAGCCGCGGGTCGGCGTCGCGCCCGGTGATGACCACGTGCTGGTGGCCGGGCCGGGCCGCCAGGGCGGCGACGACGTCGGCCGTGTCCACCCAGCCCCACTTCATCGGATATGTGAACTCATCGAGCACGTAGAACGCGTACGCCTGCGCGGCAAGATCCCGCTTGACCTGCTCCCAGCCCTCGCGTGCGTTGGCGGCGTGGTCGGCCTCGGTGCCCGGCCGGGCGATCCACGACCAGCCCTCGCCCATCTTGTGCCAGGTCACTGGGGCACCCTCGCCGGTCTGCGCGTGCACACGCGACAGGGCGAGCAGTGCCGGCTCTTCGCCGGTCTTCCACTTCGCACTCTTCACGAACTGATACACCACGATCGGCCAGCCCTGGTTCCAGGCCCGCAGCGCCAGGCCGAACGCGGCCGTGGACTTGCCCTTCATCTCGCCGGTGTGCACCACGACCAGCGCGCGATTCCGCCGCTGCCTAGTGGTGAGCCCGTCATCGGGCACGACAAGCGGCTTGCCCTGAGGCATCAGGCCACCTCCCTGTGCTGGCCTGGGGCGGCAAGCCGCCCTGAAACCCCCCCAGTGCTGGCCCGGGGGGACGACCCCCCGGAACCCCCCGATGGCGCAAGGCCCCGTTCCTTCGTCACGGGGCCTTGGCCCTGGAGCACCCGCACCGAGTCGGCCAGGGGACCGGCGGCAAGCTCTTCCAAGCGGAGCAGGACACCGCCCAGAGACTGGGCCACGGCGGCGGCCAGGCCAAGCCGGACCGGGCCGGACTCGCAGTCCACGACCACGCTGTGCACCCCCGCCGCCGCCAGCAGGCCCGCCGCCCGGTGCGCGTGGGCCACCGGATCAGGGCCGCCGGTGGCACGCCCGTCGGTGACAAGCACGAGTAGGGCACGGCGGCACGGATCCCGGATCCGCTCGGTGCGCAGCAATTCCCCGGCGCGCAGCAGGCCCGCCGCGAGCGGGGTCCGCCCGCCGGTGGGCACCGCGGCCAGCCGGGCGGCCGCCACCTCGACGGAGAACGTCGGCGGCAGCGCGACCTCGGCCCCGCTGCCGCGGAACGTGACCATGCCGACCTTGTCCCGCCGCTGGTAGGCGTCCAGCAGCAGGGAAAGCACCGCGCCCTTGACCGCGCCCATTCTGGCCCGGGCCGCCATCGAGCCGCTGGCGTCCACCGCGAAGAGCACCAGGTTGGATTCCCGCCCCTCGTGGCGGGCCTCGCGCAGGTCACCGGGCCGCAGTAGCAGGCCACCGCCCGCGGCCCGGCCCCTGGCCACCTGGTACGGCGCGGCCGCGCCGAACGTCGCGGGCACGTGCACCCGGGTAACACGGTCCCGGGGCGGCTGTGCCCCGGTGACATGGCCGGAGTCCGTGCGGGCCCGTGACCGCCGGCCCGATGCGCCGGAGCCCACCCCGGGGACCTCCAGCCGCTTGACCCGGAACACCGGCCCGGGCGCGGCGGGCGGCCTGGCCGAAGCGCTGCCGGGCCCCGGCTGGCCGGGCTCCTGCGGGCCGGGGTCCTGCGGGCCGGGGTCCTGCGCCGGGCCGCGTTGCGGCGAGGCGGACTCGCGCGGCGGCGGGGCGTCCCGGCCCGGCCTGGTCTCGGGTTCGCCGCCGCCCGGCCCGTCATCCCCGGGATTAGGATCGTCGTCCGGGTCCTCACCGGCCCCGGCCAGCGCCCGGTCCAGTTCGGACTCGTCGAGTTGTGGCGCGTCGAACGGCTGCCGCCTGCGCCGGTGCGGCAGCGCCAGCCGCGCGGCGGCCCGCACATCCACGGCGGTGACCTCGCTCCGGCCCTCCCACGCCGCGTGCGCGATCGCCGCCCGCGCCGTGACCAGATCCGCGCGCAGCCCGTCCACCTCGAACGCCGCGCACACCGACGCCACCTGGCGCAGCGTGGCATCGGGCAGAACCACTTCGGGCAGCAGGGCCTGGGCCGCGACGATCCGGGATGCCAGCGCCGACTCGGCCGCGTGCCACGTCGCCGCGAACCGGGCCGGATCGGCGTCGTAGGCGAGCCGCCGCCGGACCACCTCGCCGCGCAGCGCCGGATCGCGCGGGGCGGCGGCCTCCACAGTGAGCCCGAACCGGTCAAGCAGTTGCGGCCGCAGTTCGCCCTCTTCCGGGTTCATCGTGCCGACAAGCAGGAACCGGGCGGCGTGGCGGACGGACACCCCATCCCGCTCCACGTAGCAGGTGCCCAGCGCGGCGGCGTCGAGCAGCAGGTCCACCAGGTGGTCGTGCAGCAGGTTGACCTCGTCCACGTACAGCACGCCCCGGTGCGCGGCGGCCAGCAGCCCCGGCTCGTACGCCTTCACGCCCTCGGTCAGCGCGCGCTCGATGTCGAGCGCGCCGACCAGCCGGTCTTCGGTGGCGCCGACCGGTAGCTCGACCAGTCGCGCGGGGCGGGTCACCGATGGCGCTCCCGGTTCGTGCGGCCCGTCCGGGCACGACGGATCCGGCGCGGCAGGATCGCAGGAGAACCGGCATCCGGCCACGACCTGCACGTCGGGCAGGATCGCCGCCAGCGCGCGGACCATGGTCGACTTCGCGGTGCCCTTCTCGCCGCGCACCAGCACCCCGCCGATGCCCGGCGACACCGCGTTGAGCACCAGCCCCAGCCGCAGTTCGTCCATCCCGACGACTGCGCTAAAAGGGAATCCGCTCACTGAGCCGCCTCCCCTCGCCCGCATCGTTTGTGGTCGTTGGTGCCAACGCCCACATAAGAATGTGGTCGTTGGCGTAATCGCCCACAAATGAGAAACCTCGTGGGCGGATCTTGCTGGGGCTGAAGTTGTAGTTGGGGCTGACGGGGCGATCGTCGGCACGACTGGACGCGTGCCTTGAGTGCGGGCGGCGGCTCGCTGGGCGGCGGTTCACGAGTCCTCCCCTTCCAGTTCGCCTTCCAGTTCCAGGTACACGGCGCGCAGTTCCTCCAACGTCCCGTCCTCTGGTGACGCCCACAGCCCACGGTCGGCGGCCTCCAGCAGCCGTTCCGCGATGCCCCGCAGCGCCCACGGATTGGACTTGCGCAGGAACGCGCTGGTCTCCGAGTCGAACACGTACGAGGCGGCAAGCTGCTCATACATCCAGTCGTCCACTACGCCGGCGGTCGCGTCGTAGCCGAACAGGTAGTCCACGGTAGCGGCCATCTCGAATGCGCCCTTGTACCCGTGCCTGGCCATCGCGGCCAGCCACCTCGGGTTGACCACCCGGGCGCGGAACACCCGGCGGGTCTCCTCGGCCAGCGTCCGGGTGCGCACCAGGTCAGGCAGGGCCGAGTCGCCGATGTAGGCGGCGGGGGGGTTCCCGGTCAGGTGCCGCACCATGGCCACCATGCCGCCGTGGAACTGGAAGTAGTCGTCGGAGTCGGCGATGTCGTGCTCGCGGGTGTCGGTGTTCTTCGCCGCGACCGCGATCCGGCGGAACGCCGACTCCATATCCGCGCGCGCCTCCCGGCCGTCCAGGCCGCGGCCGTAGGCGTACCCGCCCCACACCGCGTAGACCTCGGCCAGGTCGGCGTCGGTGCGCCAGTTCCGCGCGTCGATCAGCGGCAGCAGCCCGGCCCCGTAGGCCCCGGGTTTGGACCCGAAGATCCGGGTGGTCGCCCGGCGCCGGTCCCCGTGCGCAGCCACATCCGCTTCCGCATGCGCCCGCACGTAGTTCGACTCCCCAGGCTCGTCCAGGCCGGCCACGGCCGCGACCGCGTCGTCGAGCAGCGCGATCACGTGCGGGAACGCGTCGCGGAAGAACCCGGAGATGCGCACGGTCACGTCGATCCTGGGCCGGCCAAGCTCGGCCAGCGGCGTCACCTCGAACCCGGTCACCCGCCGGGACGCATCGTCCCACACCGGCCGGCACCCGATCAGCGCCAGCACCTCGGCGATGTCGTCGCCCTGGGTGCGCATGGCCGATGTGCCCCACACGGTCAGCCCGACCGACGGGGGATAGGACCCGGTGTCGGCCAGGTGCCGCGCCACCAGCGACTCGGCGAGCGCCGCGCCCACGTCCCACGCGTTGCGGGACGGGATCGCCTTCGGGTCCACCGAGTAGAAGTTCCGCCCGGTCGGCAGCACGTTCACCAGCCCGCGGGTCGGCGACCCCGACGGCCCGGCCGGCACGTACCTGCCGTCGAGCGCGCGGAGCAGGTTGGCCACCTCGTCACCGGTGCGCTCCAGCCGGGGCACCACCTCGCGCGCGGCGAACTCGAGCACGGCCACCACGGACGGCGATGCTTCGCCGAGCACCCCGGCGGCCACGGCCTGCGCCTTGTCCGGCTGCCAGCCCGCGTCCTCCAAACCCGCGACCGCGCGGCCCGCGAGCCCTTCCAGCGCGTCGATCACGTCCGCCCCGGTCACCCCGCGCCCGGCCAGACCGGGCAGGTCACCACGGACATCCACCCGCTGCCCGGGGTCGGCCAGCAACGCCCGTTCGTTCAGCCCGAAATGCGAGGCCAGCGCGGCGCGCAGGCCCGGCAGCGCGCTGCGCCCGCCCCAGACCTGCGTGGCCCGCAGCACCGCCTGCACCGTGGCGGTCCGCTGCTCACCGGCCGGCGCGCTGCCCAGCACGTGCAGGCCGTCGCGGATCACGGCGTCCTTGATCTCGCACAGGTACCCGTCCACATGCAGCACGAAGTTGTCGAACTCCCCGGCCGCCGGTGCCGCGTCCACGTGCAGGTCGTGGTGCAGTTGCGCGGCGGAGATCAGCTCCCACACCTGGGCCCGCACGGCCGGCAGCTTGGCCGGGTCCAGCGCGCTGACCGTGGCGTACTCGTCCAGCAACTGCTCCAGCTTGGCCAGGTCGCCGTAGCTGTCGGCGCGGGCCATCGGCGGGATCAGGTGGTCGATGATCGTCGCGTGGCCGCGCCGCTTGGCCTGGGTGCCCTCGCCGGGGTCGTTGACGATGAACGGGTAGATCAGCGGCAGGTCGCCGAGCACCGCGTCGGGCGCACACTCCGCGGACAGGCCGAGGCCCTTGCCCGGCAGCCATTCGCAGGTGCCGTGCTTGCCCAGGTGCACCACCGCGTGCGCGCCGAACTCCTCCTCCAGCCAGCGGTAGGCCGCCAGGTAATGGTGCGACGGCGGCAGGACCGGGTCGTGGTAGATGGCCACCGGGTTCTCCCCGAACCCGCGCGGCGGCTGGATCATCAGCATCACGTTGCCGAACCGCAGCCCGGCCAGCACGATCTCGGGCCCGTCGACGTAGAGTGCGCCCGGCGGGTCGCCCCAGTGCCCGCGCACCGCCTCGCGCAGCGGTTCGGGCAGCGCCGCGAACCAATCCGCGTACCGCGCCGCGGCCACCCGCATCGGCGCCGCGGCCAGCTGCTCCTCGGTGAGCCACTCGACGTCGTGCCCGCCCGTCGCGATCAGCGCGTGGATCAGCGTGTCGCCGTCCTCGGGGAACCCATCGCCAGTGTCATAGCCCGCCTCCCGCAACGCCCGCAGCAGCACCACCGCCGAGGCCGGGGTGTCCAGCCCGACCGCGTTCCCGACCCGGGCGTGCTTGGTCGGGTAGGACGACAGCATGATCGCCAGCCGCCGCTGCGCGGGTGGGACGCTCCGCAGCCTGGCGTGCGCCAGCGCGATCCCGGCCACCCGCGCCGCCCGCTCCGGGTCCGCCACGTACTCCGGCACCCCGTCCGGTCCCGCCTCCTTGAACGAGAACGGCACGGTTATCAATCGCCCGTCGAACTCGGGCACCGCGACCTGCATCGCGGCGTCCATGGGGGTAAGCGCCGCGGACAAGGCCGCCCACGCCGCGCGCGGCGAGGTCAGGCACAGCGCCTGCAGCACCGGCACGTCCAAGGCGGCCAGCGCCGCCACGTCCCAGGCGTCCTCGTCCCCGCCCGCGCTCGCCTCCCCGGCCACCGTCCCGCCCGCGGCGAGCACGGTCACGATCAGCGCTTCGGCCCCGGCCAGCAGTTCGTAGACCTCGGGACCGGCCGCGCGCAGCGACGGGCAGTACACGCATCTTGCGTTCCCGCCGCGCGCCTCGACCGCGTCGGCGAGCGCGTCCACGAACGCGGTGTTCCCGGACACCGCGTGCGCCCGGTAGAACACGATCCCCACGGTCGGCCGGCCCGGCACGATGGCGCGGTGCCCGTGCACCCCCTGGGCGGGCAGTGGCTCCGGCGGCGCGAACCCGTGCCCGGTGAGCAGCAGCGTGTCGGACAGAAACGCGGCAAGCTCGGCCAGGTTGGCGGGCCCGCCCTCGCGCAGGTAACTGAGCGCCTGCGCGGCCACCCCACCGGACACCGTGGACGCCGCCATCAGGTCCGCATCCGGCGCCGCCTCGCCGCTGAGCACCACCGTGGGCAGGCCCTGCGCGAGGACGGCGGCGAGGCCCTCGGGCCAGCTTCTGCGCCCGCCCAGCAACCGCACGACGATGCAATACGCTCCGGCCACCAGCCCGGGCACCTGGTCGGGCGCGGTCCGCGCGGGGTTGGCCAGGCGCCACGGAGCCCCGCTGGCCCGCGCCGCCAGCAGGTCGGTGTCCGACGCGGAAATCAGCACGGCTGCGGTCTTGGCGCTCATGGGGCTCCTGGCGGGATGAACGGGAGCCCCGCGGGCGCTCCGTGGTCGATCAGGTCCTGCAGTGCGGCCGTGTCCGTGTGGGCGTCGATGAGGTCGGCCAGGGTGTCCAGCTTCCGCTCCCGCAGACTGGCGAACGTGACGTCGCCGGGCTCGAACGACCGCCCGGCCGCCGCCGCGACCCGGCGCAGCAGCGCCCTGCGGAACCCGTCGCTCTCGAAGATGCCGTGCCACGTGGTGCCCCACACTGCCCCGGCGCAGCAGCCGCCGGGGAACGGCTCGCCGCCCTCGGCGGTGACCACGCCGTGGTGGATCTCGTACCCGGTGACCGGCTCGCCGGCCGAGGTCTCCCGCCGCAGCCGGAGCACCTTCGCGGTGCCGAACGCGACCGTGGCCGGCAGCAGGCCAAGGCCCGGGACCAGGCCCGCGCCGCTCTCCACGTCGTCGCGGATCTGCCGGGCCAGCATCTGGTAGCCGCCGCAGATGCCCAGCACCGGCCCGCCCCGCGCGGCTCGTTGTGCCACGGCGTCGGCCAGCCCGCGCTCGCGCATCCAGGCCAGGTCGGCCACGGTGGCCCGGCTGCCGGGCAGGATCACCAGGTCGGCGTCGGCGATTTCCGCAGGAGAGGCAACAAACCGGAGCGCCACGTTGGGTTCGGCCGCCAGTGGGTCGGTGTCGGTGAAGTTGCTGATCCGGGGCAGCCGGACCACCGCGACCCGGAGCACCGCACCGGGCTCCCCGTCCCCCTGCATCGCGCCCGGGCCGGCGTCGGGCCGGGCGCCGAGGCTGAGCGAGTCCTCGGCGTCCAGCCACAGCCCCGGGGTCCACGGCAGCACGCCGAGCACCGGCCGGCCGGTGAGCTCGCGCAGCCGGTCAAGGCCCGGCTGTAGCAGCCGGGCATCGCCGCGGAACTTGTTCACCACGAACCCGGAGACCAGCGCCTGGTCGTCCCGGCTGAGCAGGGCAAGGGTGCCGTACAGGGCGGCCAGCGCCCCGCCCCGGTCAATGTCGGCCACCACGATCACCGGCAGGCCCGCTGCCCGGGCCAGGCCCATGTTGGCGAGGTCGTGCTCACGCAGGTTGATCTCGGCCGGGCTGCCCGCGCCCTCGCAGACGACCACGTCGAACCGGCCGGCCAGCCCGGTCAGGCAGGCCAGCACGGTGTCCGCCAGGCGTGGCTTCAGCGCGGGGTAGGACATGGCGTCGGCCTCGGCGACCGGCCTGCCGAGCACCATGACCTGGCTGGTCCCGTTGCCGCCGGGCTTGAGCAGCACCGGGTTCAGCGCCGCCTCGGGCTCGATGTCGGCCGCGGCAGCCTGCATCGCCTGGGCCCGGCCGATCTCCGCGCCGTCCCTGGTGACCACCGAGTTCAGCGACATGTTCTGCGCCTTGAACGGCGCCACCTTCACGCCGCGCCTGGCCAGCCACCGGCAGATGCCCGCGGTGACCGCGCTCTTCCCCGCCTCCGACGCCGTCCCGGCAACCAGGATTCCCTTCATATCGGCCCCACTCCCGGGCTCGTTTGTGGTCGTTGGCGCCAGCGCCCACAAAAGAATGTGGTCGTTGGCGTAATCGCCCACAAAAGAATTCGGCTGGAGTGCCAATGACCGCGACCGCGGGCCGGTGCGACAGGGCGGGCTTGGTCCGGGAGCTGGGTTCCCCGCGTCCTGCCTGACGTTCCGAGCAGGTACGCCGTCAGCGCGGCGAGGATCGCCGCGGCGGCGGTGATCAGGCGGGACAGGCGGATGGCGCGATCGAGGTCGGCGGGACTGGGCGGGGGGCCATCGCCCAGGGTGCCGCGCCGCTCGGCCCGGTCTTGGTAGACGTTGGTGCCGCCAAGGCTGACCCCGAGCGCGCCGGCGAACGCGGCCTCGCAGCGGCCCGCGTTCGGGCTGGGATGTGCGGCCCCGTCGCGGCGGAGAGTGCGCAGGG
>Ga0306926_10005633_pt1 | contig 13353 bp, 12 predicted proteins | sample flu12Cox44000178_FD_203759 | JGI IMG/M metagenome (GOLD analysis project Ga0306926, IMG submission 203759) | Lab enrichment of tropical soil microbial communities from Luquillo Experimental Forest, Puerto Rico - flux8day.12C.oxic.44.000.178 (v2)... | ecosystem: Environmental > Terrestrial >... | reverse complement strand
CCTCTGCCGGGGAGGTGAGCACCCGCATGACTTCGGGCAACGAGGTCAGCAGCTGTTCCGGCCGCTGAAGGCGATCCCAATACCGCGAAACCGGCTTAAAGCAGTCGTTCACGGAAATGTCTTGCGAACCGGATGATTCGAGCTGTTGGAGCACCGGTGCAACGTTGCGGCGGGCGAAAATGTCACCGGGCAACAGCAGGACCGGCAGCCGGTTCACCGTGGCCACCGCGGCTCCGGTAAGCATATTGGTCGCTCCCGGCCCAATCGATGTAGTACATGCCAAGGTTCGCAGGCGGAAGCTGGCCTTCGCATACGCCGTGGCGGTGTGCACCATCGCCTGTTCGTTGCGGCAGAGGTAATACTTCAAGCCGGTGTCCTGCTCCAGTGCCTGGCCAATCCCCGCGACGTTGCCGTGGCCAAAAATCCCGAAGATGCCTTCGATGAAGCGCTGCTCTTTGCCATCCCGCGCGGAATACTGGCGTTGCAGGTAGGCGATGATGGCCTGGGCGACCGTGAGGCGACGTTTCATGAAGGCGAGCTCCCCGCGCGAAGGTTCCAATCGCTGCGCATTAGCATGCCGCACAACGAGAAGGAGAATCCAGTGGCAATCCCGGCCTTGCCGCTAAGCGGTTATCGAAAGCGCCCCAAAGCTGGCCTTCCCGGATCGACTCCTCTGGCTATTTCACCAGGGGCAAGCGCGGGTCGGTGTCTTTCCAGGTGGACTTCAGCCAAATGTGCTGGGGGTCTTCCGTCACGGCTAGCGTTCGCGAGGTCCCCGCCAGGAAATTGAGGTAGTAGACGTTGTAGCCGGGGCCGGCGACCACCGGGTGAAAGCCCGAGCGCACCAACACCGCATCGCCGTCTTCGGCACGCACCGTAAAATCCTGCGCTTTGTCGGGGGAGTACAGCCTCTGCAGCGCAAAGCCCTCCTCCGGGCGATCGATGCGATAGTAATAAATCTCGTCCAGGTCCACTTCGCTCGGCGGGTTGTGCACGTCATGCTTGTGCGGAGGGTAACTCGACCAGTTTCCGCCGGGAGTATAGACCTCAATCACGACCAGTTTATCCGCCGGAAAGTCCGGGCGGATGATGTCTACGATCTGCCGGGAAGCGTTTCCGCCGCCGCGCAAGCTGCTGACGACGTCAGTCGGCGTGATCAGGTGCGGTTCCCCTTTGGCCGTGGACGGCACCCGGCATTCGGCAATTTCACAAAGGGTGTCGGCTTTGAATCTTACGCGGTACCCTGCTGGCAAATAGACACAGTAAGGCAAACCGTCAAAGACGTTCTTGCGCGCCCCTATCGATTTGGCGCCCCCGCCCCAATCGGCGGAGCACTTTCCGCCCAGCAGTACGAACGCAGCCTCTTCGCCGTGCTGCGTCGTCGCGTCATACCCGTCTCCGGGAGCCAACCGCCGAACCGCCATGCTCATCCATTCCCATTGCGCGGTCTCCCGGGAGAAATTCAGCAACTCGCCGGGACGACCTTCGGCGAGGCGCTGGGACCGTATGACGAAAGGCCGCGAACTCATCGGGACTCCAAGAACACAGCGGGGCGCTGGTCAAAGCGCTTTTTTTTTCTGCAGTCCTGGCTTTGGCGTCGTCTGCGCATGGCCGCTAAAGACCGCCACTCCGTTCAGCCAAACTGCGAAATAACCGCCTAGAGTGTATCGCAATCCGCGCGCGCGTTTCAATACTTCGCTGTGTCCCCGCGCCGCGCTGACTTCCGGGTGTAACTGATGCGCCGCGCTCAGTTGTCATCGTCCCCTGAACGACATAGAATCGGGGGCGTCTGCCATTCCGTGGTGCTCGCGGCCGCTTTTGCCGCGCACGGGTCGTTGACGGAGTAGGGGTGGCCTGACAAGCAACGATGGAAACGGAACTTTTCGGCAGGATGCCGGACGGCGGCGCCATCGAACTATACCGACTGAAAAACTCAGGGATCGAAGCCGAGTTCATGTCGTATGGTGCGGGGGTAATTTCGTTAACGTTACCGGACCACGCCGGTCAGCGCGAAAATGTCCTCCTCGGTTTTCCTACCCTTGAGGGCTTTGTCCGGAACCATCGTTCCCGGAATCCTTTCTTCTTTGGCAGCACCATTGGCCGTTACGCGAATCGCATCGCCTATGGCCGCTTCCCGCTCGAGGGCCGGGATTACACGTTGACCCAAAACAATGGCTGCCACGCGCTCCATGGGGGCCCGGGGGGGTTCTACAATGTGGTCTGGAATGCCGAAGCCCTCGACAATGCGGTGGCCTTCCATTACTTCAGCAGAGACGGCGAGGAAGGGTTTCCGGGAAATCTGAACGCGACGGTTCGCTTTACCTTGTCTAACAGCGACCTGCAAATCGAGTACCGCGCTTCCACCGACAGAACGACGGTCGTGAATCTGACGAACCACGCATATTTCAATCTGGCCGGTGCGGGAAATGGCTCCATTCTCGATCATCAGTTGCAGCTGGCCGCCTCGCGTTTCACGCCCGTGGACCCATCGACCATTCCGACCGGAGAGATTCTCAGCGTGGCCGGGACGCCTCTCGACTTCCGCCAATCCGTTCCCATCGGCCGACGGATTCACGAACGCCACGAACAGCTTCTCTTCGCGAACGGCTATGACCACAACTTTGTCCTGGATAGCGGCGCGAAGGAGTTGAAACTCGCGGCGGAACTTTACGAACCGACCAGCGGTCGGGCCCTCCAGGTCCTCACGACCGAACCGGCGATTCAGTTCTACAGCGGCAATTATCTCGATGGGAGTGCTTGCGGAAAGTCCGGCCAGCCGTACCTGAAGCATTCCGGCCTGTGCCTGGAAACGCAGCATTTCCCGGACTCGCCGAATCATCCGAATTTTCCGTCAACCCTTTTGCACCCTGGTGAAGCTTTTCATTCCGTAACGATTTATCGATTCTCGACGCGTTGAGCAGACAGGAGACCCACGGACACAACATGATTAACGCCCTAGCCTTACTTGCAACGCAGCGGCTCGTTCATCTCTCGGCTGTCGACCTCGTCATCATCATCTTCTACTTTGCCTTGGTGCTAGCCATCGGCTTCTACCTCAAGGAGCAAGCCAACACCGGCGAAGACTTTTTCATGGCCGGACGCGAAATGACGGCGTGGGTCGCGGGCCTGGCCTTCCTTTCGGCCAATCTCGGTTCTCTCGAACTGATGGGCTGGGCGGGCGCTTCCTACCAATACGGCATTCTGGCCGCGCACTGGTATTGGATCGGGGCAATTCCCGCAATGCTCTTTCTCGCGCTGGTGATGATGCCGTTCTATTACATTTCCAAAACACATTCGGTGCCCGGCTATCTGCAGTTGCGCTTCGGCGAACCCAGCCGTGCTCTTGCCGCCGTTAGTTTCGCATTCATGACCGTGCTGATGAGCGGCATCAACATGTACTCGATGGCGCTGGTCCTGAAGATCGTGCTCGGCTGGAATATCAACGTGAGCATCCTGGTCTCTTCGGTAACCGTAGCGATTTATGTGGCCCTCGGTGGTTTGCGCTCCGCCATTTTTAATGAAGTGTTGCAGTTTGTGCTGATCTGGTCGGGCGCTCTGCTGATTCCGATTCTCGGGCTCGTCGAAGCCGGGGGTTGGGGCGGCCTCCAAGCGCGTATCGCCACCAACGCCTCCGCGGAATACACGCACCTCTGGAGTACGCTCGGCAAATTCAGTGACAATCCCATGGGCATCCACTGGACCGGCATCGTCTTCGGTCTCGGCGCGGTAATTTCCATGGGTTACTGGACCACGGACTTTCTCGTTGTGCAGCGCGTTCTGTCCGCCAAGGACCTGCGTGCGGCAAAGATGGCCCCCATCATCGGTGCCGGTTTCAAGATGCTCGTGCCGTTTATCGTGATTCTTCCCGGTTTGCTGGCGCTCGCGGTCCTGCCCGTCAAGCTGGTCGGAGAAAGCCAGGCCATTGCCACCGGCGGTCACAGCTATAACGAGGTGCTGCCGTTGATGCTGGCTCGCTACTGCGGGCCCGGATTGCTGGGACTCGGAATCACCGCGTTGATCGCCGGATTCATGTCCGGAATGGCCGGCAACGTCAGTGCCTTCACCACCGTGTGGACCTACGACATCTACCGCGCGTTCTTTCGCAAAGGTGCCAGCGATAGTCATTACGTCAGTATGGGCCGCTGGTCGACGGTCGTGGGCGTGGCCATCTCCATCGGCACCGCCTACCTGGTGATGGACTTCAAGAGCATCATGGACTATGTTCAGGCGCTCTTCAGTTTCTTCATCGCTCCGCTTTTTGCCACCGTGCTGCTCGGCATGTTATGGAAGCGGGCGACACCCGCCGGCGGCTTTTGGGGCCTTTTGGCAGGAACGGTCTCTTCGATCGGCATGTGGGCGTGGGTCAGGGTGGACCCTGCCGCGCTGCGCTACGTGGCGCTTTCGCCCTACGCGCGCGATATGGCGGAAAACATGTACCGCGCGCTGTGGTCTTGCCTGGCCTGTGCCGCGATCACCGTCCTGGTCAGCCTGGTCAGCACGCCCAAGCCGGTCTCGGAACTCAGCGGCCTGGTTTACGGCGCTACCGAAATTCCGTCGGAGTCGTACGTTTCTACACTGCAGCGGCCGTGGTTCTGGGCCGTGGTGGTCGGAGCCATTTTCGTGGTTCTGAATATCATTTTCTGGTGAGGCGCTATGAAAACGGGCGGATCGATCTCCATCTGGTTTTTCATCGGGTTTTCTCTGCTTGTGAACGGACTACTCATTCTGGCTTCCGGCATCTACGAACTGCTGTATCCTCCCGCTACGCCCGTGGTTTTGTTCAACCTGCACGCCAGCATCTGGTGGGGCGGACTGCTGGCGATGATTGGCGCCGCGTATTGCGTCTACTACATGCCTGGCAAAGGCCGCATGTAGCGAAAGACTGGAAAGATCGGAGCCGCCATGGCAAGCAAGCGAAAAATGACAATGGGGCTGATCGTGGGAAACCGCGGATTCTTCCCCGATCACCTGGCGAAGTCGGGCCGCGAGGAAATGATCGGGGCCCTTGCGAAAGCGGGAATCGAGGTCGTCGCTCTGGACCCGCAACAAAGCAAACACGGCGCAGTCGAGACGCATGACGAAGCCAAACGCTGCGCGGGCCTGTTTCGGGCGAAAGCCGATGCCCTCGATGGCGTCGTCGTGAGTTTGCCAAACTTCGGCGACGAACGGGCCATCGCCGACACCTTGCGTCTGGCAAGATTAAACCTTCCCGTACTGGTTCAGGCCACCCCCGACACCCCCGGCAAGATGGGCATCACGCACCGCCGCGACAGCTTCTGCGGCAAAATGTCTGCCTGCAACAACCTCAAACAGTACGGCCTTCCGTATTCCATCACCGCGCTGCACACCGAAGCCCCCGATTCGCCCGAATTCGCAAAGGACCTTGCGTGGTTTGCGGCGGTTTGCCGCGTTGTCAAAGGCCTGCGCGATCTGCGCATCGGCGCGATCGGCGCGCGCCCCGCGGCATTCAACACCGTGCGTTACAGCGAAAAACTGCTCGAAGGAAGCGGCATTTCCGTGGAAACGCTCGATCTTTCCGAGGTGCTCGGCCGCATCAATCGGATGAAGGATAACGACGAAGCGGCGACGCAAAAACTGCAATCGATTGAAAGCTACGTCTCGACCTCCGGGATTCCTCAGCCGGCACTGTTGAAAATGGCCAAGCTCGGTGCGGTCATCGACCAGTGGATGAAATCCGCGGACGTGCAAATCAGCGCGGTACAGTGCTGGACTTCGCTTGAAGAGAATCTCGGGGTCGTCCCCTGCACCCTGATGAGCATGATGAGCGATGCGCTGCTTTCCAGCGCTTGCGAGGTCGACGTCTGCGGCGTGCTCGGCATGCACGCCCTGCAACTCGCCTCGGAAACCCCCAGTGCGCTCCTCGATTGGAATAACAATTACGGTTCCGACCCCGACAAGGCCGTGTGCTTCCATTGCAGCAATCTGCCGAAACACTTTTTCGAGGACGTGCGCATGGATTTCCAGGAGATCATCGCGGGCACGGTTGGCAAAGACAACACCTTCGGCACCTGCGTCGGCCGTGTCAAAGCCGGCGCGATGTGTTTCGCGCGTTTCTCCACCGACGACACGACCGGCACGATTCGTGGATACTCCGGCAGCGGCCGCTTCACGGACGACCCACTCGAAACGTTCGGCGGCGCGGGTGTCGTGGAGATCCCAGGTCTCCAGAAACTTCTGCACTACATTTGCGAAAACGGTTTCGAGCATCACGTCGCCGCCAATTTCTCCTCGGTCGCTCCCGCGGTTCACGAAGCCGCCACACGCTACCTGGGCTGGCGGATGTACGCCCACGCCTCCTAGGAATCCTCATGGCCATCGTCGCGGGTGTGGATTTCGGTACCCTTAGCGTGCGCGTCACGCTCGTAGATAGCGCGCGCGGCCGTCTTGGCTCCGGTGTGGCCGAATACCCGCTGCACCGCAAGAAAGAGGATCCCGATTACGCCACGCAAAGCCACGACGATCACATGCGGGGACTGGCGGAAGCCATGTTGCGCGCTCTCGCTACGGCTGAGGTGGCCGGCGATCAGGTTGCCGCTCTGGCGATCGATACCACCGGCTCAAGCGTTATCCCGGTCGGGGACAAACTCCTTCCGCTCGACGACTACTATCTGTGGTGCGATCATCGCTCTTGGCGCGAAGCCGCGCTCATCACCAAAACCGCTCAGGATCGCGATCTCGAAGTGATTGATTGGTGCGGCGGCACGTACTCTTCCGAATGGGGTTTCTCGAAGCTCCTGCACTGGCTGCGCCACAATCCTCAGAAGCGTTCGCGGTTTGTCACCGCTTTCGAACACTGTGATATGGTCGCTGCCGTTCTTTGCGGCATCAGCGATCCCGCGCAAGCCCCGCGCTCGGTGTGCGCCATGGGCCACAAATGGATGTGGAATCCGGCCTTCGGGGGGCTTCCGCCCGAAAGTTTCCTGATCGCGGTGGATTCGTTGTTCGCCGGTGTACGCGACAAGCTCACCGGCCGCTACGAAACCAGTGACAAAATTGCCGGCACCCTGGCCACCGGATGGGCCGGGCGCCTTGGCCTTCGCCCGGGCATTCCGATCCCCGTCGGCGGTTTCGATGCCCACTGGGACGCCATCGGCGCCGGCGCTCGCATCGGCGATGTCGTCAACGTTGTCGGCACCTCCACATGTATCATCGCCATGAGCGACCAAACGCAGCTTATCCCTGGCGTCTGTGGCGTTGTGCCCGGCTCCGTTCATCCCGCGAAGACCGGCGTCGAAGCCGGCCTCTCGGCCACCGGCGATATTTTCGAATCCATCGCTCGCCGCTCGGGAACCTCCGTCGCCGCCCTCTCGGCGGGACTCGAGGATTTCCGCGCTGGCCAAACCGGTCTGCTTCGTCTTGCCTGGGATAATGGCGACCGGACCGTCCTCGTCAATGCGGAGTTGGGCGGCGTCACCCTGGGGTGGAACCTCGGGCACACGGCGCAGGATGAGTTGTTTGCCGCTATCGAAGGCACCGCTTTCCACACTCGCATCATCCTCGAGCGCTTGGCGCAGCACGGTGTCCCGATTCGCCGCGTGATTAATGCGGGCGGCATACCACGGAAAAACGAAGTGCTCAACCGGGTCTACGCGAACGTGCTCAACAAGCCGATTCTCGTTCCGCAGTCGGAAGTGACCAGTCTCGGCTCCGCAATCTTCGCTTCCTTGGCCGCTGCCGCATTTCCCTCGATCGAAGCGGCGCAAGACGCGCTTTGCCCAAAGTATCGCCTGGTCGAGCCGGATCCGGACGCTGCCCGTGTTTACGAAGAGCTGTATGGATTCTACCGGGAGTTGTATTTTGGTCTGGGTAAAGCCGATGCCGCCGCGGTTCGCGCCGGTCCGGTTCTTCCAGCCTTACGGCGCATCGCCGCCGCCAGACGAGGCAACCCATGAAACTCAAGACTCTTCGTAACGAGGTCCTGGATGCCAATCTCGAACTGGTCCGCCGCGGCCTGGTGCTGTACACCTTCGGCAACGCCAGCGGAATTTCACGCGAGGATGGTCTGGTCGTCATCAAGCCGAGCGGCGTGCCCTACGAGTCGCTGAAACCGGAAAATCTTGTGGTTACGGACCTCGAAGGCAAAATCATCGAGGGCACCCTTCGTCCGTCTTCGGACCTGGCGACTCATTTGGTTCTTTACAAGGAATTTAGAGCCATCGGAGGTGTCGCCCACACGCATTCCCGCGCCGCTACCTCCTGGGCCCAGGCACAACGCGAAATTCCCTGTTTCGGCACCACCCACGCCGATTATTTTCACGGGCCCGTGCCGATCACCCTGCCGCTCACCAGCGACCAGATTGCCGAAAACTACGAACGCAACACCGGCTTGGCGATCGTTCGCTCGATGCGCAAACGCGATCCCCTGCACACCCCGGGCGTCCTCGTCGCTGGCCACGCTCCCTTTTGTTGGGGAGCCACACCCTCGGAAGCCGCGCACCACGCGGTCATCGTCGAAGAAATCGCACGAATGGCTCTCGATACGGTTTCCGTGAATCCCCGGGCCCGGCCCCTTCCCCGCGGGCTCCATGAAAAACACTTTTTCCGCAAGCACGGTCCTTCCGCTTCCTACGGTCAGAAGTAAATCGGCCTTTGGGGTCGTGTGTTTCAGGCCGCCTGACCGCTGGCCCGGTCGTTTTCGAGCTCTCGAATCCTCTTCCTCAACCAATCGCCAAGCGCCGCTTCCAGTTCCTCTTCCGTTCCATATTCGTAGAACGAGTGCACCGTCTCTCCGCTATCGTTCAAATCGATATGTCGGCAAGGGAACGGTCGATTGCGTCGGTCCGTGGGTACAAGATCCATTAACGGGCACAGCTCACACGTCTTGCGTTCCGCGTCCCCGCGAGGCTGATTAAGGCAGGTCGGTGAATCCTCAAAGATAAAGGCGGGCCTCCAGGGGTACCGCGGTCCCCGCCGGTATCCGCCCTGTTCGAGAAAAGTCAGTTCCGTCTTCAGGACTTCCAAGAGCTTATGCCTATCCTGCATGGAGTAAACTCCCAACCCTACAGTTCGCACGGAACCCGCGCCGTGTCCGTGACGATCGTCACATTTAGCCGTGACTGAAATCACGCACCCCCCCTCGCTTTCCCGTGTACAACATCACCTAGGCGGGTGATGTCATGCTTACTGGTTGGCGCCGTAATGGCAATGGCTTTCAATTCGTCAGCAAAACCGGTTCGGGTGTTCCCAATTCGTTCTCGCGCACTCCCTACGGCCTCGAAATCATGGAGAGCTGCCTCTCCTGCCCTCATCGCGAAGAACGCCGGTTCTGCAATTTGCCGGATAGTGCGATTGGCTCTTTGGCCGCCATCACCTCTTCCGCGGCTTATCCGAGAGGTGCCACCCTCTTCGTGGAGGGTCAGCCGGCGCACGGCGTTTTTATCCTTTGCAGTGGCCGCGTGAAGCTCTCCACTTCGTCCGCCGACGGCAAGACCCTCATCCTGCGCATTGCGGAACCCGGCGAAGTTCTCGGACTTCCGGCCACCGTCACCGGCACCGGTTACGAGCTTTCCGCGGACGTGATCGAGCCTGCGCAAGCCAACTTTATCGCGCGCAACGATTTCCTTTCTTTCCTCAAAAACACCGGCGAAGCCGCCCTGCGCGTGGCACAACAATTAGGTGAAACCTACCATTCGGCCATTTCCGAAATGCGCACCATCGGTCTCTCGCACTCCGCCGGAGAAAAACTAGCGCGCTTCCTTCTGGAATGGGCGGCGAACTATCCTGAAGAAAAAGGTCAGGTTCGCTTCAAGCTCACTCTGACCCACGAGGAAATCGCCCAGATGATTGGCTCCTCGCGCGAGACCGTGACGCGATTGCTCGGGGACTTCCGCAAAAAGCAGTTGCTTCAGGTGACCGGCTCGACCCTGGTCATCAAGAACAAAAACGCTCTCGAATCCATGGTCCACCGCTGATCTTTTCTGGCGTCGGCGGACCCGATTACCCTCGTTTCTAGACTTAAAGAATATTGACCGCCCGCGCTGCCAGCAGCGCAATGATGGTTAGCGAGATCAACGACTGCAACATGGTCCCCATCTTCGCCCAGCGTGACAGCACCGCCGTGTCGGTTGGCGAAAACGCCGTACTGGTATTGAACGCAAGAAAGAGATAGTCCACAAAATTCGGCACCCACGAGTTATCCCCGCCGGGCTTGCTGGTCATCTGCGGAAATAAGAACGCGCTGCTGGCCATGCCGTTCGGCAGTTCGCGCCGCAGAGGTCCACCGGCATCCAGTTTCCAATACCACAACGCGGAAATCACAATGTTCGTCAGCCAAAGCGCGATCGCTGAGCGCAGCAGCGCGCGAGGAGCTTCCAGGTGCTCCGGAATACCCTCCAACAGGCGGACCAGCGCCGCAATCATCGCCAGCGTGACGATGGTATTCCCTACGAACGTCAGAATGCGTGTTACTCCGTGGTCTCCCCGGCGGGCGGAAATGGTGATCGGAATCATCAACAACACGATCACGGCCAGCAACAGCCAGCTCGGACCCACCGATAACGGCTCCGGCAAGGCCAGGTACACGCCCGCCGCTGCCAACATGGCTACGAACGCGGGCCAACGAGGTTCGCGAAGGACTTGGCGGCTCATTAGGATCGAAGTGAAGCGGCGCAGCAATAGTCTAATACAGCTCTCCGCTTCACACACCCGGCCGCCGACCCGGTTGGTCGGGATTCTTAGTTATTCCCGTCAGCCGGAGAAGCGCATAGGATGTAAGCTGCATGGATAAGCGTTTCAAGAAACCCGCACGCTCGACGGCGCGCCGATGAGTTCTCCTTCGCCAACCTTGGAACGAGAGCAGCGCAAGAGTGGTTTAGCCCTAGGAATGCTCGTCGGGGCAGCCGCCGCTCTCCTGGTCCTGGGACTGGCCGTCTGGTTTTCGACCGGTGTGGGCTTACTGCGGCTGCTTGGACTCTCGGGTGGCGGCGCAGCCCTCATCAGCGTAAACCAGCCAGCCGTGGTGCGGCAGATTCAACAGCTGCAGCGGCTCGAAACCGTGAACTACACCATGGACAAGATCATTTCCGGGGAACGCGACAATCCCTACCTGCCCAAATTTCTGGCCGGTGATCGCTTGCTGCTGGTCGTCCACGGAGAAGTGATCGGCGGAATGGACCTCGCGAAAATTCAACCTCGTGACGTTTCCGTGAGCGGCCGCTCGGTGTCTTTAGGCCTTCCCGCCGCCGAAATCTTCAGCACCCGCATCGACAATGCCAAAACCCGCGTCTATTCGCGCGACACCGGTCTATTTACCTCCCCCGATCCCAATCTCGAGAGCGAAGTACGCGAAGCCGCGGAGCGCCAGTTGCAACAAGCCGCCCTCGAGGATGGCGTCTTGAAAAGCGCGGAGCAAAACGCGCAATCTGCGCTTACCAGCATGATGAAGGGCCTGGGGTTCGAGCAGGTGGCGATCCGCAGCATTCACTAGTCGCGGAATTTGCATTCGCCTTACGGATTTGCGGCACGCACCACGGTAATCGATTTCAACATGCGCACCCAACGCGCCGGACGCTTTTCTTTCGGCGCCACCAGGCGAAAGGGTCCGATCTTTGCCGGAAGTGCCCTTCCATCCACGGTGTCGGCAACGATCACCTCGGAGTCGGTTATCCCGGAATCCAGCTCCGCGATGGAAAATACGACCCGGTAGCCATCGTCGGCTTCAAAGATGAGGTACGTGGCCAGAGCCGCCCCGCGAAGTTTCTCTCCCTGGGGCACTCCCGCCCTCTTCAGCAACTCTTCGACCAGCACCCCCTCATACACCTCGTTTTTCTTGTCATGAGGGTTCAGCACGGATAACGTCTTGCGCGGCATTTGTTTTAAATCATCAGCGCTGACGACCAGCGGTTGGGAGACGTCGCCGCCAATCTTAAGCGTGGCCCCGGCGGTGGTCTGGGCATGCGCTCGAGGGAGGGCGGACAACTCGGAGACCACCTGCGCGAGCAGGACAAAGAACACTGCCAGAGCGGTCCTACTCTTCATGGAGCTCCTTAAATTGCTCGCCGGAGGGAGGGTGGGTCTAATCCTTTTCGAGCATCACTTCCGTGGATTTGATGACCGCGGAGACCTTGTCTCCGACCTTCAGCTTCATCTCCTCAACGCTGCGCTTGGTGATTACGCTTTCAACCACATTCTTGCCGACACGGACCACCACATGCGCCATGACGCCACCGAATTGAATCTCGACCACTTTGCCTTCGAGCCGGTTTCGTGCGGAAAGGGTCATGGGCAGAAGCATACCCCGGTTCCCGCAGCACCGTCCAGTGCCACCGTTTTTTCGTCGATTTCCGCATCCCTCGGAAACGGTATAAATACGATTTGAATTCACGAATCGAGTCACATGGAACCGCTTTCCGGTTACTCGAGCGCGAAGATGCTTGCGCTTCGCGGCGGCAAAACCAGCTTCAATTGTCGACCCGAGAGGTCCCCCTGCGCTTCGCCGAACAGCACGGTAATTGCGGCAGCAGATTTTCCCGGGGTATCCTCGAGTGGTACCGTCAACCTTTTTGCCGCGGCGCCATTATGAAATGCAATCACCAGTCTTTCGTTCTCCGACTCGCGCAAGAACACATAACTCGAATCATCAGAGGCCAAGTGCCACTGCTTGCCCCCGCGCAGCGCATCATGCTCCTGGCGCAGCCGCAGTAACGCTTGCACCGTCTCAAAAAGCCGTTCTTGCTCCTCCGTCCTGCCTGGCCGCGTGAAGGCATTGCGCGGATCTTCAATCCAGCCTCCCGGAAAATCGCGCCGGTTGTCCGGATCGGCCCCGCCGGGCATCCCGATTTCGTCTCCGTAATAAAGCTGGGGAATCCCGCGCAACGTGAGCGCCAGCACAAAGGCCATTTTCAACGTTTCAGGCTTTCCGCCCGTCGCCGTCAGCAACCGCGGGACGTCATGATTCCCAAAAAACGGCACCAAAAACTCCGGATGGGGATACAGCGCGTCCTGTCTCAGCATGTTCGTCAGACGTCCCGGCGGCGCGCCATTCACCAGGACATCCCGCAGTGCAAAATACGTCGGATAATCGAATACCGTGGTCAGTTGCGTGTCGACGCCGTCCCATCCTTTTCTCCCACCCACAAAAAAGGACGTGACCGTTGGGTCGGGATGGAACACCTCGCCGATCGTCGAGAGGCGTGGATAGATTCGGCGCAACTCGCGATGCCATGCTTCCCAGAAACTCCGCGACACATACGGAAACGTGTCGATGCGATACCCGTCCAAACCCGAGATTTCCGCCCACCAGATGCTGTTCTGCACCAGGTACTGCGCAACCACAGGATTTTCCGTGTTCAGGTCCGGCAAAATCCCCCAAAACCAGCCATCCGTGAGGTCTTT
>Ga0306926_10005631_pt1 | contig 13353 bp, 10 predicted proteins | sample flu12Cox44000178_FD_203759 | JGI IMG/M metagenome (GOLD analysis project Ga0306926, IMG submission 203759) | Lab enrichment of tropical soil microbial communities from Luquillo Experimental Forest, Puerto Rico - flux8day.12C.oxic.44.000.178 (v2)... | ecosystem: Environmental > Terrestrial >... | reverse complement strand
CTATGGCCGAGCAGTACACTTTCGGCGATCGCATGTTCCAAACCAACCAGGGGCCAAGCTTCCCGGCGCACCAGTTCATCTACGGTGGCACTTCAGCGCCAACCGCCAGCAGCTCGCTTTTCGCTTCCGAGAATCCCCCCCAGCCAGCCGGTTGCATTGCCGCCGCAAAAACGACCGTCGCGATGATCAATGCCGCTGGCAGCGAGAGCGCCCAGCCTCCCCAGTACCCTTGTTTCGAGCATCCGACCTTGAGCGACTTGCTCGATGCCAAGACCGTGACCTGGCGCTATTACGCGCCGTCGGCCGGCTCGATCTGGACCGCGCCCGATGCCATTCAGCATATTTGCCGGCCGCAAACCGTCAGTGGCACACTCACCTGCACCGGCCCTGATTGGTCCGGGAACGTTGTAATTCCGGAGTCGCAGGTGCTGAACGATATCGTCAACGGGCAACTCACACAAGTCAGTTGGGTGATTCCCGACGGCGCGGCCTCCGATCACGCCTTAAGTAATAACGGCAGTGGCCCGTCCTGGGTCGCCGCCATCGTCAATGCCATTGGCAACAGCCCGTATTGGGCGAACACTGCCATCATCATTACCTGGGACGATTGGGGAGGCTGGTACGATCACGTCGCTCCGAAAGTCATCAACGACGGTGTCAGCTGGGGATCGGGCTATGTTTACGGCTTCCGTGTTCCCCTGATTGTCGTCTCACCCTATGCCAAGGCCAAGTACATTTCCCATACCACACACGACTTCGGCAGCATACTGAAGTATATCGAGACCACCTTCAGTCTGAACTCGCTTGGCTACGCCGATGCCTACGCCGACGACCTTTCCGACTGCTTCAATCTCACGCAGTCCCCCATTCCTTTCCAGACGATTCCGGCCTCGGCTAGCGCCTCCATGTTCCTCAACAAAAAGGGCCTGGCCGTGGATCCCGATGACGAATAGCCAGTCAGAGCCACGGTTCGGTAGAGATGGCAACGGCATCCACATGTTTTTTCCTGCGACTGCACGCCACGGAGCGCATACTGGCAACGAAACCGCAGAGCTTCTATCCGAGCAGCCACTCTTCATCGGTGCTAAGCTTCGGCCAGAATGAACAACTTCGGGACAGTTTTAGAGGTCACAGCGGTCGTTTTTTGCCTACGGCATAGCATTTTGGGGTATATCCAGGCGTTTTCGTGGCGACAGGTTTATCGAGCCGAATGCACGAGTGTCACTACTTTTCTAGTCGCAGTGATAGCAACGCTGTTTAGAATCCCAAGCGTGGAAAATACCCTAACGTCTAAGCCTTAACTGGATTCTGCGATTGCACAGGAGGAGCACTGTGATCACTGAGCTTCGCTTGGGCCTTACAACAGTTGCTTTCTGCGTCTCGATGGCTATCGCTGACTGCGCCGGGGTCAAACCAATGACCTACCAAGACACGCGGTGATCGGTTTGCAGGTTGCTCCCCCGGACCTCAACAAGCCCGAGGATCCCGTCAAGAATCCTCCAACGATCAAATCCGTCATTCCCGGTGGCGCAGGTGATATCGCAGGAATTCAGGTGGGAGACATCCTACTAGCAGTTGATGGTGCGATTGTCAGAACCAGCATGGATTTTGCAAAACGCATTTCACGTCACCTCAGCGGCGACTCCGTGTCCATCCGACTGTCACGTCAAGGCGTCGAACTCTCCAAAACAGTAGTCTTGAAGTCGCGCCCTTTCGAGACCAGCCCGGATGCTGATGTCCTTTACACATCTGTCGTGGCCGCGGGTTCACGTCGACGCGTCATTGTCACTCGGCCCAAAACTTCAGATCGTCATCCAGCAGTGCTGCTGATTGGCGGACTTGGTTGCTATTCGCTGGATGGAGAAATAAGTAGACCTTCCGGATATGGGCCCATTCTCGCCACTCTGGCCAAAAACAACTTCGTTACCATGCGGGTCGAAAAAACCGGCGAGGGTGACAGCGAGGACCCCGCGTGCACCGATCCGAAAGCCACCGTCGAACTGGAGGCTCAGGGCTATGTGGCAGGATTACGCGCCCTGAAGAGCTACGGATTCGTAGATCCCACTCGCGTGTTCATCTTTTCCCACAGCCTTGGCCCTCTAGTCGCATCGGTGGTCCTGCCGCAGGAGCCCGTGCGTGGGTTCGTCGCAGCTGAGACGATTGGGCGAAGTTGGTTCGAATATGGTCTCGAAAATGTGCGTCGCCAAAGCTCTCTCGTTGGCACGCCGCTCGATCAAGTCGACGCGGAAGTGCGCGCTCACACCGTTTGCGCATTTCATTTCTTCATCGATCATGAATCCGCCGAAGAAGTAAGCAAGCTCAACAAACAGTGCGGCGAAATGATCGAGAGTTATGCAGGCATGTCCTCTGCCTATATGCAACAAATTGGCGATTTGAGTTTGGGCAAGCAATGGAAGTCCGTTGATATTCCCACACTCGTGATCTATGGCACCTCCGATCCTGCAACTAGCGCGGACGAAGGCCGCTATCTCGCCGAGCTCATCAACAGTTTTCATGCTGGCCGAGCGACGTATGTGGAGTTACAAGGAATGGGCCACGACTTCGCTCGGTACGATTCGCAGCTTGAGTTTCTCAACAGGCGCCTAGATCCGTCCAAGCCCCATCCCTTCGTTGAGGAAGTCCTGACGGCGCTCCTGAAATGGCTGAACGAGCACTCTTGAGAACACGATGCACGCGAGACCACGCATCGACTATGGAAGTCCTGAGGCTCGGACTGAGCCTTTAGCCGCTAACCGCGGTGCAGGAATGCTGCGGTTGACTGAGAAGCCCCGGGCTTTCAGCCAGGGGAGTACGTCACTGTTGCTTTACTTTGATTTGAAGGCGTCCCGTTTCAAGTGTGTAATCGTCAGGTCCGAGGATCTGGCGAACTTCCGTCTCGCCTTCCCAGCCCGGCCAGTGTTTCTTGTGAAGCTCCATGAATTCGACCGCGCTCTGCACGGCCGCTTCTCTCGAGGTGAATTCCATCACCGCGTATCCGCCCACAACCTCTTTCGTCTCGGTGAACGGTCCGTCAAGCACTGCCAGCTTTCCGGCGGAAAGCCGCACCCGCGAACTCATCGCCGTCGGAGCTAAGCCGCCACTGGCAACGAGTTTGCCTTCTTTAGTTTCCTGGGTGCTCAGCCTGGCGATCGCTTCCATGAGCTCCTGAGGCGGGGCTGCGACGCTCTCGGCCGATTTCACCATCATCATGAATCGCATCTCGTTCCTCCCTGAATCATCGCTCCTGCGCTAGACTTCTACTGGGTAGACGAACAGCTCCCCTCAAGATCGACATCGGCGGTGCACGGTTCTCGTGCAGCATGCCAGCATTTCACAGGAGCGGTGCAACCGGCAGTTCCACCTTCCGCGTACTTAAATGAGGCTTCCCTCACTTACTATGTCAAGCAGAGTGTACATCTCTCACTGATTGAGCACCAATGCAGACTGGAGGATCACTGCTTATGGCGGGAAGCGCTGCTGTTGGCGCTCCATTGCGCCATCCCCCGTTTCAGCGGCTTTGGCTGGGGCTGAGTATCTCGTATCTCGGGGACCAGTTCACCATCATCGCCTTGCTCTGGTTCGTGCTGCAGTTGACCGGCTCTGGTGCGGCGGTGGGTCTCGTCATCCTCTGCTTCGACCTCCCCGGCGTTGTCACCGGGGCAATCCTCGGGCGTCTGCTGGATCGCTACCAGCCGCGGCTGGTGATGGGCTTCGACAACCTCGCTCGAGCGGCACTCATCGCGGCGATTCCCACGCTGTACGCCGTGCGATCGTTGCAGCTCTGGCACGTCTTCGTGCTGGCGTTGCTGGCCGGAGCGCTCTCGCCAGCAACCACGGCTGGGGTACGGGCGTTTGTGCCGCGCATGGTGGACGATGCCGCGCTCGATCGCGCCAATGCGCTCATCGCAACCAGCCTGCAATTCTCGTATCTCGCTGGCCCAGTGGTAGCAGGCATGGCCGTGGCCAGGTTGGGCGGTCCGTGGGCGCTGTTTCTCGACGCCGCAAGCTTCTTGCTGATGGGTCTGCTGGTGCTGACCCTACCCACGATCACTCGCGAACCGCGTGTCGCACAGCCTTCGGCAGCCAATCGCTGGCTCGGCTACGGCGCACTGTTCAAACTGCGCTACGTGCCTGCGCTCACCTTCCTCTCTCTGGTGTTCTTCTTCTCTTACGGCCCGTTGGAGGCAGCCCTGCCGGTCTATAGCGGCCAGAGATTACACGCCAACGCCGACGGCTACGGGTTGCTGTGGTCCGGCTTCGGCATGGGGGCCTTCGCCGGTGTGCTGACGCTTACCAGGCTGTCGCACCGCTGGCGACCGAGCATTGCCTTACCGATGATCGCGGTGCTCTGGGGAGCGCTGCTGTGTCCCCTGTTTTTCATCCGACAACTCCCGCTCGCGATGCTGTTCCTCGCTTTGGCTGGGGCATCCTGGGCGCCCTACACCCCGATGGAAACCACTCTGCTGCAGCGGCTCGTCCCAGCCGAGATACGCGGCCAGGTCTTCGGCGCGCGGCATTCGCTGGTGGTCGCGGCGGCGCCGCTGGGAGCCGCGTTCGGTGGCGTGCTGCTGCAATATCTCTCGGCGCCTCTGGTGATCGCTATCTCTGGTCTCGCCTGCATCCTCGCCGGGCTGGGTGGCCTCGTCTCACCGTCATTGCGTCAGTTACAACGAGGAAGCCTCGAGTGTTCCAGTAGGGCTGAGCCCTAAGCGCGCGCACCGGTCAGGCCGACCTCGTTATGACATCAACCGCAGAAGTGAATACCAGCACCAAACGACACACGTGCCGGCGGCGATTTGTGCCCTTGTCGGCACGATACTTGTTGGCGTCAAATCAGGCCTAGTTCTATTGCCTTGCTATTTTTCCCGCTTAAATACTGACCTTACTATGCGCATCACAAAAATTGTTCCAGCCGTGGTTCTATTCGTGTATACCAGCCCAGCGCTTGCGCAGCAAAAGGTATTCGAGTGGCAGCGCGGCACAGAGGAATCCGTGCGGCTGGACCCAGCCAACTACCATGGCGGCAAAACCTATGGCTCGCAAGGCGGGACGATCCGCGTGGACATCGACGCGCAGCAGCCCGTGTCGATTTTCATGGCAGGTGCAGGCGAGTGGAATCGCGCGATGCAGAACCCCGAGATGCTCAGCAGCATTCGGATGGTGTGCCCGCGCGAACACGTGATCAAGGTGACGTACACCTGCGACCTTCCGCTGGAACCGATGCATTTGATCGTTCGCGACGATCGCGAAAGTCAAAGCTCCACGGCGTTTGCCGGGCTTGGGGCGGTATTGAAGAGCACCGAATCTGTGGCAGCAGCCGAGCCTGAGTTGGGCAGGACAATGGGCGTCGTAGACGCGGTCGGCGCAGGCATCGCCGGCATGTTAAGCCGCCAAAGCAACGCGACGCCGCGGCACTTTGTCGCACCGAACGATGTGCACATCCAATACTATCACTGGATTTGCATCAGCAACTGCTTCCCGCCACAGTTTCAGTGGATCCAGCAAGCGAAGGAGGAATACAAGCTGACTGGGTTTTTGAAGGTTTACGGGGGGTACTCGCCGGACCACGACGGCGAGGTGGTCAGCATCAAGATCAAGGCCCCGGTACCCATGCTCGTGGCGGTGGTTCCTTCATCGGTAGCGAATCAACTGCACGGCAAGCCGGATATGCTCGAACCGGCGCTCGAAAAAACATCCTGCCAGCAGCGCGGCGTGCAGTCGCAAACGTTCCAGTGCACGTTCAACGCAGCGGATGGACCGCAATCGCTGATTGTGGTGCCGGAAGATATCGGGAAGGTGCCACACAAGAAAGCAGAGGTTGAGTTCTTCGCGTCGAAGTGCGTGGCAAACTGCGCGCCTCCGCCACAGAACGCCGCGGCGTCGGCGAACCCGAATCCGTGATTGTCTGCGCTGAGGGATTCCGGCAGCAACAGCGTTCTCACTATTTGCTCCTGTGATGTGGATGATGAGCGACCGCATGTTTTCGGTAACGTGATCCCAGCGACCGATAGTACCTGCCTTTCCCGTGTGTTTCGATTGGGGATTTCCAGGCGGATATTGAGCGCCTAGAAGTTCCCGAACACCGAGAATCTTGACTCGTATGCCAATTTCGGGCTGCTGTTGAATACCTTTGAGCATGCCCAAGGGCCTACACTCACGCCGAGTGTGGAACAACCTGGTTAACGCTAGTAGAAGTGGTATCCTCTCCGGGCTAGGGCGAGCAAGTGGAGTCAGGAGAATGACTAAACCGCTCATCACTACTAACCCCATGACCAGTGTTGCCGCCTATGCCGCGCGGCTGTCCATCGCCTCCGCAGTACTGTTCGCCCTGCTCGTAGGCACCCTTCATCAACTTGAGCCAGAGTTCAACCGACCCTGGCACTTATCAGCGAGTATGAACTTGGCGGCTTTGGCTGGATGATGCGCCTCGCATTCCTGGCGCTGGCCACGAGCCTGGCAAGTGCGGCTGGGGCGATCTTTTCACAGGTCCGCACCGTTGCGGGATACATTGGCCTCGTCGGTCTAGGTATCGCTGCGATCGGTATCCTAATCGCAGCCATTTTTGCAACTGACCCAGCGACTACGAGTCGAGAGGCTGCGACCTTCAGCGGCAGCATGCATGTATTCGGCGCCTCGCTCGACTACACACCGGTTGCCGCTCTCTTGCTTAGTTTTAGCCTGGCTCGCAACAAAGCTTGGCGACCCATCCGCCAGTGGTTGTTTATCACCGCTGGCGTCACGCTGGTTGCGTTGACGGCATTTATGTTCACTCTGCCCTATGATGGCAAGATCGGTCCAGGCGTTTTGGCAGGTTTGTTTGGCCGCTTGCTCCTCGCCTCGTACCTCGGCTGGCTTATAACGGTCGGCTTGCACGCCATCAACCTGTTCAAGCAAACTGCCGCCCGGTAAAAAAAAGTGCGGCCTCAGGGACTCACGACTGCCGTTTGTGTTCTTCAACGGATCGTTGGCAACTCGTCAGAGTCTTGAGGTCTCGGTTAACGCGCTAATTGCCGAAGTCTTATTAAAAGGAATGTCAAAATATAGGGAAGGGGCAAACTCAACTCACACGCTTCAAGGCCATTCTCGCCCCCTTGTGCTGTTTGCAAGAAGCACTCACCCCGGAATCAGCCATGATTCTCCAACAAACCCTCTCGACTCGGAAAGAGAGAATCATTAGCATGCCTTCATTTGATCAGAGAGGCAATTTGTTCAGCATTTGAAATGTTGACTGAACTGTTAGCGAGCCGATTCGAGCGTTGCCAACCACTAACCCGCGAGACTCTTCGGATTCACTCTCGCCAGGATCAAGTCCTCACTCGGAGGTGAATCACGAATCAGTTCAAGGAAACGGCGGCGGCGTTTGTCGTTCTGTTTTGCGTTGTAGGCTTGACGCTTTCGGGACTTCCGTTTTACTACGACTTTATGGTCGAGCAGTTTGGCTGGACGCGTGCGCAAGTCACCCCCGGCAACGCGGTAAGCAAACTACTGGTGGGACCGGCCTTCGGATTTATCGCCGGATGGTTGTGGATCGCTTCGGACCGCGCCGCCTGATGGTGGCGGGAGTTATCATGGCTGGCGTGGCGCTCATCGGCTTAGGGAGTATTTCCCATGGGGATGTTTTACCTTTTCTATATGTTCAATGCTTTGGGCTATGTATGCGGCGGACCGCTGCCGATTCAGGTGCTGCTGACACGTTGGTTTGACAAGTCGCGCGGTAAGGCTTTGGGCTTCGCGTATCTGGGGATCGGACTTGGCGGCGCTATGGTGCCGTGGATTTCCCACGAACTCGTGCAGCATTTTGACTGGCATGCGGCGCTCCGCACTCTCGGGTCGATGATCATAGTGACCGCCCTCCCCGTTGCTATCGTTCCGCTGGTGGCCGCGGAGATCTTCGGGATCCAAGGGCTTGGGCTTTTGCTCGGCGTAGTCTTGACGGCCAACGGAGTTGCAGAAGCAGGGGCGCCCTGGCTCGTTGGCCATTTGAGGGACGCGACCGGAAGTTACGCAGCCGGACTCGCGCTGCTGATTGCAATGGGATTGTTGGGCGTGCTTGCGGCGGCCTCATTGCCCAAGGGGCGGAAGCGTGTATGAGCACGCGTCCCATTTTGCGTCTTGGAAGCGTGAAGGACGTAGAACACTTTTTGGGGCATCTGAAGTCCCTCGGGCTGACGGTACCTTGTGACAGCGAAATCCTGCACGGACCCGAGTCCCCATTGTTGAGGACCCTTTTGCGTGATGGGATCAGTATCGGCAATCGTATCTCCGTTCAGCCGATGGAAGGTTGGGATAGCACGCCGGACGGAAAGCCCAGTGAACATACGGTTCGCCGCTGGCGGCGATTCGGGCAGAGTGGAGCGAAACTCATTTGGGGTGGGGAAGCAGTTGCGGTTTCGCACGAAGGGCGGGCGAATCCGAATCAACTTGTCATGGCATCGCACACCCGCAAGGGCCTGGGCGAACTGCGAAAGGTTCTCGTCGAAGAACATCGCAGGACGACGGGTTCGGAGGGCGGACTTTTCGTCGGATTGCAGTTGACACACTCGGGGCGGTTTTGCCGGCCGAACGCAAACGACCGGCCCGAACCGCGCATTTTGTTTCACCATCCGATATTAGACGGCAGATTGGGATTGCCAAGGGATTATCCGATTCTCACCGACGCTGAGATTGTTGCCATCATTGAGCAATTTCACCGTGCGGCTAAGATGGCGTGGGAGCTGGGTTTTGATTTTATTGATATCAAACATTGCCATGGGTACCTGGGGCACGAATTTCTGAGCGCTTACACGAGGGCAGGGAACTACGGGGGAGGTTTTGAGAATCGCACGCGATTCCTACGGGAAGTCCTGAAGGGTAGTCGAGAAATTGCTCCGGGGTTGCGCATTGCGGTGCGACTTTCAGCGTTTGACACAATTCCGTATCGGCCCGACCCGAAGCAGTCGACCGAAGGAAAACTGGGTTCTGGAGTTCCCGAAGAGCATGACAAGTTAATCCCTTACCGGTGGGGATTTGGTCTGAACCCCAACGACCCTACAAAGACGGATTTGACCGAGACGATCCAATTCCTTGACTTGCTGGAAAAGCTGGAGATTCGACTAGTGAATGTCACGGCCGGGAGCCCCTATTACAATCCGCACATTCAGCGACCGGCGTTCTATCCGCCGTCGGACGGATATCAACCTCCGGAAGATCCGCTGGTGGGCGTGGCGAAGCAGATGAGCGCCACGCGCCAACTGAAGAGGCTCTTTCCGAACGTGATTTTCGTCGGAAGCGCTTACAGTTACTTGCAGGATTTTCTGCCGCACGTGGCGCAAGCGGCGGTGCGTGAAGGATGGGTGGACTTTGTCGGCCTGGGACGCATGGTTCTAACCTATCCAGAGATTCTATGGGAGGCTGCCCATGGAAAAGCCATCCAGCATAAGCGGATCTGCCGAACATTCAGCGATTGTACGACGGCGCCGCGGAAGGGCTTGCCGTCAGGTTGCTATCCGCTGGACAAATACTACAAGGTTTCGGAATTGGCGGAGCGATTGAAGGCCGCAAAGGCGCAGCGATGACCATCACATCACTCCTTCAACGCCAGAAGCCGTGCCGCAAGGTACAAGGAATAGCCGCCGCACTGCTGCCCTACGCAGCGGATGGTCAAGTCGCCGTCGAAGCCCTGCAAAAACATCTTCAAGCCACACACCGCGCGGGATTGACGAACGCAGTGAACATGGACACGGGTTACGTTAATCACTTGAGCGAGGCCGAAAGGAAAGACGTTCTACGCTGGACGAGGGAGGCCTTGGGAAAAGGGGTGCCGTTTGTAGCGGGCGCGTACATCGAGGGGCACGCCGGAGAGGTTGTCGCCCTCTACCGAAAGGAAATGGAGTGCATCGTCTCTTTTGGCGGCGTTCCGATTTTGTTTCAGACCAGCCGGCTGCACGGAAAGCCCGCAGAGGAGAAGGCGACGATTTATAGGGAAGCCTGCGCGGGATTCTCTCAGGTACTGGCTTTCGAGCTGGGACAGATGTTTGCGCCGAACGGTGAGATTTTTGACGAAGAGACCTTCCGACGTCTGATGGACATTCCAGAAATCAAGGGAATCAAGCATTCTTCGCTCGATCGCACCCTCGAATTGCAGCGGCTCGCGCTTCGCGACGTGCGCCGACCGGACTTTTGCATTTATACGGGGAACGATCTGGGCATCAACATGATCGAGTATGGCTCGGACTACTTGCTGGGACTGGCAACTTTCGCACCGGAGAAGTTTGCCGAGCGCGATCATTTATGGGAATCGGGCGATCCTGCGTACTACTCTCTCTCGGACGCGCTGCAATATCTGGGCAATGTTGCGTTCCGCGAGCCCTTGCCTGCTTACAAACATTCCGCGGCAGTTTTCCTTCACCTGACGGGGCGAATCCCTACACATCGAACGCATCCGAAGAACCCCACACGCCAGCGCTGGGAGGCAGAAATGTTACTTGATTGTGCGCGGAGGCTTGGTTTTGGCTAGAAACGAATACGCGCATACTCGCGAGCGAGAAAAAATCAGACCCAAGAAGTGATCCCCCTCCCTGGAAAAGTCACGGCTTTGGGGCGAATCCGATTTGGGCGAAGGACATTCTGAACACATTGCTTAGCGAGGCCAGTTGCGACAATACGGCGAGGTATGGACACGGAAAGCGGCGGGGAATTACCGAAAATCAAATTGCTTTGCCGCGGATGTAAATTTGGCGACAAAGCCCACGGTCAGGTAGCCAACGGAGAGCTTATCGAGCGTATAGATATTGGCATGATCAGCGATGGGGTGACTTCAGCTCGCAAATCGTTTGAAGGAGAAATCAGCTCACCAAATTCACATTGAAATTGCTTTCAAAAGCAGACTCGGGCAGTTCCAGTCAGACAACCGAAGTCACTCTGAGACAAGTTTTCTCGCCATCGATGTAGTAGTGTATCGCTCAGGGTAGTCGGCTTTTCAGCCGAATGTTACGACGGATCTTGAACATTCGCCGCCTGGGTTTTCGCTGACGGTTTTCGAGTTCTAGCGACTCGCGAGCCTTAGCCACGTCCAGAGAAATATCCGGGCAGGAGGTACGATATGAAGTGCCTGCAGCGGTTTGCACTATTTTTGTCACTGTTGCTCCTGACTTTCAGCCACCTTGTATTCTCCCAGACGTCCTCCACCTCCTTGCGGGGTACCATTACCGACCCGAGCGGCCAAGGAATACCGAGTGCGACCGTGACTCTGAAAAACCTGGAATCGGGGATGGAGAGAAGCGTTGCAACAGACACCGAAGGCAGGTACCAATTTCAACAGCTTCCCGCGGGGAGCTATATATTAGCCGTTATCGAGCAGGGCTTTTCGAGATACGAGCGCAAGGACCTCGTGCTCCTGGTGAACACTCCAGCAACCGCTAACGTTCAATTGCGAATCGGAGGGACCACCGAGAGCGTCACCGTAACAAGCGAGGCGCCCCCGTTGAACCTGGTGGATGCCTCGATTGGAAATTCCTTCGGCGAAAATCAGGTCAAAGACATTCCTCTCGATGGCCGTAACGTCCCGGAGTTGCTCAGCCTTCAACCAGGCGTCACCTTTACCGGCAACACGCTAAGCACTTCGCTCGCCGCTTACAAGGACCAGGACACCCGCAACGGGGCCATCAATGGCGCGCGTAGCGACCAGAGCAATATCACCCTCGACGGCGTGGACGTGAACGATCAGAACAGCGGCTATGCTTTCACCTCCGTGTTGCCCATCACGCAGGATTCTGTGCAGGAATTTCGGGTTACCACCACGAACTACAACGCCGACCAAGGCACCGGTTCCGGCGCACAGGTGTCGCTCGTTACTCGCAGCGGATCCAACCAATGGCACGGCTCCGCCTATGAATACCTCCGCAACACGCTGACAAGTGCGAACGACTATCTGACCAAGCGCGCCCAGATTGATAGTTGTTTGCAGAACGGAACCCCTCTCAGCGAAGGAATATGCAACCAGCCGCTCAAACTGATCCGCAACGTCTTCGGCGGCACCGTCGGCGGCCCCATTGTCAAGGATCGCTTGTTCTTCTTCCTGAACTACGAGGGAACGCGCCTGCGTGAAGATCAAAGCGTTGTCCGCAACATTCCCACTGTTTCTCTCCGCGACGGCGTCATGATTTACCAGTGCGCTGACCCAACTCAGTGTCCGGGCGGAAGCGTCCAGGGAATCAGCAACAAAACTTACAGCTTTGCCCCCGGCTATGTTGGCCTGTCCCCAACGGACATCCAAAACCTGGATCCGCTGCACATCCCCCTCAACGCCGACAGCTATATGATCAAGTACTTCAACGCGACCTACGGCCGCCTAGTGACCAACGACAATTCCGTGGGTGACGGCTTCAACTATGCCGGGTATCGCTGGAGCGCGCCTTTCAATCTCAACAACAATGCTTACATCGCCCGCGTCGATTTCAACCTCACCACCAAGGGAACCCAGACTCTGTTCTGGCGTGGCGCCTTGCAGAATCTGAACAACCCGCAATCTCCCTTTCTGCCGGGAACGGCGCCGATGCAAACCGTGGTTGATTACAGCAAAGGAATGGCGGTCGGGTACACTGCTGTCATCAGCAACACCAAGGTCAATACCTTCCATTATGGTTTTACCCGGCAAAGCACCGGCTATATCGGAAACTCGAACCTGCCTTGGAATACCTTCTACACACTCGATAACCCTTTTTCCTACAGCCATAAATTCCAGATGCCCATCAACAATTTCCTCGAAGACTTTTCCTGGACCAAAGGCAAGCACACCATTCTGCTCGGTGGCGGCGTCGGGATCGCCAAGGATCCTCGCGTGAGCTATCTTCACTCCTTCAGCCAAGGCAAGGGGGCGACCTTCTGGATGGCTCCTGTCGGTTTTGCCAATACCGGTGGGCAAAGTCCATTGGATCCGGTGAATGGAAACTTTCCCGAGCCCACGTCCAGTAGTGCCTATGACTACCCCATGTTAGGTTTGCTGGGGATTGTTTCCTTGGTAAACTCCAACTGGAACTACAACAAAGATGGAACGGCCCAGGAGCAGGGTGCGCCGGTGACGCGCCGTTACGGTCTCAACTGGTACGAGATGTACGCACAGGATTCCTGGCGCTTCAAACCGAACGTGACTCTCAACCTTGGGTTGCGCTGGTCCATCTTTCCGCCGCCTTGGGAGGTAAACGGCTTTCAGGCCTCGCCCAACGTAAATATGGGCAAGTTCTTCAGCCAAAACGAAAAGAACATGGCGAACGGTTCTGGCTATGCGGACGAGCAGGTCATTTCGTTCATTCCCGGTGGTAAAGCAAATAATGGGCCGGGCCTGTACAATACGCAGAAAACAAATTTCTCGCCGCG
>Ga0306926_10005628_pt1 | contig 13354 bp, 12 predicted proteins | sample flu12Cox44000178_FD_203759 | JGI IMG/M metagenome (GOLD analysis project Ga0306926, IMG submission 203759) | Lab enrichment of tropical soil microbial communities from Luquillo Experimental Forest, Puerto Rico - flux8day.12C.oxic.44.000.178 (v2)... | ecosystem: Environmental > Terrestrial >... | reverse complement strand
GCTTGCGGCAGGTGTTTGTGCGGGATACGTGCCTGGGCGCGGCGAATTGTACGCCGAAAACGACGCGCATTTCGTTAATGCCGGGAGATGCACCAGCAAATTCGTCGAAACCGGCCGGCCCGGCGTTGAGCGGATTGGCGAAACAAATCGCGCTGTCGGAGGGGAAGAACGCCACGGTATTCACGCCGACGGTGCCGGTGGATGACAAGGTGTTTCTGGCGATTTCGAACGAGCAGAAGTAGGCTTTTGTTTAGAGTGGGAACGGCCCGCTTCAAGAAGCGGGCTGACAACGACAAAGCGAAGAGAAAAGGGCGCCGCGGTCGAACGGAGGCGCCTTTTTTTGTGCTCTCGGAGCTTGCTGGCACAAAGGCCGGAAAGCGGCTCGCCAGGGCCAGAGCCGCCTTGCTGGCGGTGGGCACATTCCGTGTGTGGCACCGGAGCCGTCGAGACGGCAAGGGAAATGCGGCGGGGACTGGTTGGGGAAGAGTAGGCGAGTTCGTGAGAGAGGCGCTAGTGACCGGAAGGCCAGAAATGGGGCACCTTTCTCGGTGTCCCGCTGCGCAAGCGGGTGGCTTTGTCGATGAAGTAGTTAGGGAAACGGCTAAGTGAAACGAACCTTGATGTCGGGGCGCTTTTCGAGGTGGACGGAATCGATGAAGCGGACCTGTCGTTCATCGAAGGTGAGAATCATGGACGAGGTGCGCACGCCTTCGCCGAAGAAACGGACGCCTTTGAGAAGGTTGCCGTCGGTGACGCCAGTGCAGGCAAAGATGATTTTCTTGCCGGGGGCGAGGTCCTCGGTGTCGTAGAGGCGCTTGGGGTCGGTGACGCCCATTTTTTCGAGGCGTTCTTGGTGCTCGGGCTTGCTCGCGACGAGGCGCGCGAGAATCTGGCCGTTGAGGCAGCGGAGAGCGGCGGCGGTGAGGACACCTTCGGGAGCGCCGCCGGTGCCCATGACCATGTGAACGCCGGTGCCGACGACGGCAGCGGAGATGCCGGCGGACAGGTCGCCGTCGCCGATCAGGCGAATGCGGGCGCCGGCTTTGCGAATGTCGGCGATGAGTTGTTCGTGGCGCGGGCGGTCGAGGACGATGACGACGAGATCCTCGACGTCGCGGTCGAGGCGCTTGGCGACAGAGCGCAAGTTGTCGGGCACCGGAGCGTCGAGTTCGACCGCGCCTTTGCAGGCCGGGCCGACGATGATTTTTTCCATGTAGAGATCGGGGGCGTGGAGGAGGCCGCCTTTTTCGCTGGCGGCGAGAACGGCCATGGCGTTCGGAGCGCCGGTGGCGCAGAGGTTGGTGCCTTCGAGCGGGTCAACGGCGATGTCGACGGCAGGAAAGAGAACGCGAGGAGCGCGGGTGTGGAGGCCGACTTTTTCGCCGATGTACAGCATGGGGGCTTCGTCGCGCTCACCTTCGCCGATGACGATGGTGCCGTCCATCTCAACCTCGTCCATGGTGGTGCGCATGGCCTCTACGGCGACTTCATCGGCTTTGTGACGGTCGCCGAAGCCCATGGTGCGCGCGGCGGCGATAGCGGCATTTTCGACGACGCGGAGAAAATCGAGACTGAGACGTTCTTCCATACGCGGCAACCTCCGCCGGGGGGCTATATTAGGTCAAGAAAATCGAAAATGGAAATTCGTGAGAGCAGGGGTGCTGGCATCCCTCCGGCGTCGCGGTGGAGAAGCGAAGAGGGATGCGTCGCGGCAGGCCGGCTCGGGATGACCGTCGGCGAACGCGGCTAATGCGAATCGAGGGGCTGGATGGTGGCGTTGAGGAGGGCGGGGTCGGTGAATGCGGTGCGGTCGCCGGCGTGCTTGCCGGCGACGGGGAGAAGGCGAGCGGAAAGCGGCTTGTTCCACTTGACGGCGAGAGAGGCGACGTCGCCGATGATGCGGGCAAGTGCGTCAACGGAGGTGTCGCCCGGCAAAGGAATGGTGTCGAGGCCGGTGCCGCAGACGGCGGAGTAGCTCATGAGGGCGTCGAGGGAGACGGAGCCGGAAGTCCAGCGCTCGGCGAGGACCGGGTCTTCGAGAATCGGGAGCATGAGGCCGGAATAGCCCGCGCGCCGGAGACCAATCTCTTTCAGGGCGGAAGTGATGGTGGCGACGGCGGTGAGCGTGCCGCTCGAGCCGAAGGGCTGTTTCGAAAGGCTTTCGATGGCAGCGCCGATGGAATCGTCTTTCGAAGGCGCGGGAGATAAGTCGAGGCCGAGGTACGACCAGCCGCGCTCGGCATCCACGCGGCGAGCGCGGGATTCCACGTCGGAAGCCTGTTGAAAGAGAAGGTCGATGAGACGGCGCTCGGCGGTGACGGGGTCCGGGGCGTTCTGGAAAGCGGCAACGACGGTGCTGGCGGATTCGAGACCGACGGAGAACTGGTGACCGGCACCGGTGAGATAGGCCGCGGGAAAGAAGGGAGCATTTGGCGGGACACTGGCGAGAGCGGCGAAGCGAAAATTTCCTTCGCTGTTGGGCGTGGAGTCCGCGAGGGTTTTGATTACGCGGGCTGCGGCTTGGACGGCGGGCCAGTTCACGGCGGAATCATTGGTGACATAGACCGTTCCGAAGAGCGCTTTGGAGTTCTGGAGGATTTCCGCGAGGAGATCGGCTTGAGCGTCGCCGTCGGGACCGGAAAGATAAGCAGGGCCGATGGAGATGACGACGTGTTCCTGCTGAGCGAAAGCGTCGAGGTTCTTGAAGAACCGGATGGCTTGTTCGCGGGAAAGGCCCTTGGTGTATTCGGGGAAGGGTTGAGTGGCGATGCGCAGCGTCTGAACGGTCTGGTCGCGGGATTCGAAGGTGGTTTTAGCGATCTTGAGGAACTGGATGGCCTCGGAGAACTCAATTTGGTAGCGCTCGCGATCAAGGTGGATGAAGGCAGTGATGGCGCGGACCTTGGGCCGGGGCGGCCCGGGAGTTTTTTCCTGGGAATAGGCGGAGGACACCGTCAGGAGCGAAACGAAGAGAGCAAGAACGAAGCGAATTGAAAATGGGTTGGTGTTCATAGTTTCCTGACGATCATTCACCTCACTGGTTGGCTCGCGAAGAACGTTTTCACGATGCCGGAAAAAATGTAATCTTTGAGTTTCTCCATTTCCGGAGGCTCTTCGTAGGGAACGATGCCCGGGTATTCCTTTTTCGTCTCATTCTTCACGGCACTTTTCCACCCGCTTTCATGCCTTTCCTTCAGCCACACTTCGTGAACAAGCTGCGGCGAAGGCTCCTGAGCGATTTCCAGTTGAGCCCAGTGAGACATCACGCCCGTAATCGCCGATCGGGGGCATCGTCCAAGCCGGTTGGGATAAATCGCCAAGCGTTTCCGAGTAGGCTCGATTGCCTTCATGGCAGACTTTGCAATTTGCATGGCGTCGCTTGGTGAACTCGTCTGGATTCACTGCTCTCTGTCCTCTCCACGGTCAGTCGCCGTGATCAAATGAAAGCGGAAATGCCGGTGATTTTTTCTCCGATGATAAGTTTGTGGATATCATTCGTGCCTTCGTAGGTGTAGACGCTTTCGAGATTGTTCATGTGGCGCATGATGCAGTAATCGTCGACGATGCCATTTGCGCCCAGGATGTCGCGTGCTTTGCGGGCGGAATCGAGGGCGATGGAGACGTTGTTCATTTTGAGCATGGAGATGTGCGCGGGGTCGGCCTTGCCCTTGTCTTTGAGGCGGCCGACATGGAGAGCAAGGAGCTGGCCTTTGACGATTTCGGTGATCATCCAAGCGAGTTTTTCCTGAACCAGCTGGTGAGAGGCGATGGGCTTGTTGGCGAATTGCTTGCGCGTTTTGGCATATTGCAGGGCGGTGTCGTAGCAGGCCATGGCGGCGCCAAGCGCGCCCCAGCCGATACCAAAACGCGCCTGATTGAGACAGCTGAGCGGGCCGCGCAGGCCGGTGACGCCGGGAAGAAGATTTTGTTCAGGGATGGTGCAATCGGACATGGATAAGCCGGAAGTGATCGAAGCGCGCAGCGACCATTTGCCGTGCACGTCCCAGGCTTGGAAGCCAGGCATGCCCTTTTCGACGAGGAAGCCGCGGATTTTGTCGTCTTCGGCCTTGGCCCAGACGACAGCGACGTCGGCGAGAGAGCCGTTGGTGATCCACATTTTCTCGCCGTTGAGGATGTACTGGTTTCCTTTTTTCAGGGCGCGGGTGAGCATGCCGCCCGGGTTGGAGCCGAATTGCGGCTCGGTGAGGCCGAAGCAGCCGATTGCTTTACCGGACTGAAGGAGCGGGAGCCATTTGTCTTTCTGGGCTTCGCTGCCGTAGGAATAGATCGGATACATGACGAGGGAGCCCTGCACGGAGACGAAACTGCGCAGGCCGGAATCGCCACGTTCGAGTTCCTGCGTCATGAGGCCGTAAGCAACGTTGGACATGCCGGCGCAACCGTAGCCGTGAAGATTGGCGCCGAAGAAGCCAAGTTCGCCGAGTTGAGGAACGAGCTGAAGAGGGAAAGTGCCTTCGCGGGCGTGTTTTTCGATGATGGGCAGAATTTCGTTGTCGACAAATTGGCGCGCGGTCTGGCGGACCAGTTTTTCCTCGTCGTTAAGCTGGGAATCAAGGTCGATGAAATCGACACCGGCGAATGCGGGCATGCACGGATCCTTGGCGGCGCGAATGTAACGCAAGGAGTGTAGCAAGCGCGTACGGCCAGTGGCCAGCCGCGTTTGGGCAGGTTGGCGCACGCGCGGTTGTACTATACTGTGGGCGCTCGCGTCCCTGCACAACGACGCGGTAGGCTGTTCGGGCGGAAATAGGTGAGCCCCGTGAAGTATTTCCCGATGGCGCTTGCGATTGGTCTTGGATTGCTCTCCGCTGCGGCAGTGCTGGCGGGGCAGCAGGCTCCGGCTCTGCAGATAAAGAACGGCCAATTCAACGGAGGATTTAATGTCGGGCCGCAAAAGCCGGCGCTGGTGCTGGTTTTCCACCCTTACTATGCGCCGAATTATGAGATGAGCTGCGAGAGATTATCGCAATCTCTCGGCGGGCTTGCGTGGCAGGTTCACTTCCGGCAAAAGCAAGGCAAGCCGAACGCGCTCAAGACATATCAGTTTGGTTTGAATGGCCCGTCCTATTCAGTAGCGTTGAAGGGGCGGGCGTGGATTTCGGCGGATAACTATCAGATTGTGCGGATGACCGATATCCTCGGGACCGGTTCCAGAAATAAAGCTGGCCGCCGAGCATACCGAGATTGAATACGGCCCTGTGAAGTTCCATGAAGGTAGCGTGAAACTGTGGCTGCCGCAAAGCGCCGAAGTGTACTTCGCATGGCGGGGACGGCAAGTACACCGGCGACACAGCTTCAGCAATTACCTGCGGTACGTCGTCGACGAAAAGCAACGCATCGCCACGCCGAAAGAGGCGGAGGCTCCGGCCGGGGCCGGACCGGGGGGCGACGGCAAAGCCCTAGGAAGCGGGAAGGGAACTTCGCGATGCGCACGACCTAACCGGGCCAGAGGCAAGAATGGCGGGTCGATAGTACTTAAAAGGCGCGAAAGGATTAACAGCAAGGGCATTGATTGGAGAAGGATTCGTGGGAGAGAATTGGGGCGACAAGCGCCCGGCCCCTGGCGCCTGTGACGGTCTTTTGGATTCAGTCCTGCTAGAGACGCCTGGCAAATGATCCGCAGGAAGACCACGCGCGGAGAGCAGCGCGAGCTACCGCCGCGACGAGGAACGGTTCGGAGCCGAGGTGCAACATGAACAACAGCAAGGTGTGGAGCGAGTTCGAAGGGCAGGTGATTGAAAAGAAGTTCCGGCTCGAACGATTCCTCGGAAGCACCGACCATAGCGCCGTGTTCCTGACCGAGGTATCGCGGCCGCAGCCGCTGAAGGCAGCTATCAAGTTCATTTCCGCGGATTTTCCGGGAGCCGAGAAGCAGGGGGATGTCTGGGCGGCCGCGGCGGATCTAAACCATCCGAATTTGTTGCGGCTGTATGCCGAAGGCCACTTCAGGCTGGACGGAATGGAACTGCTGTACGTGGTGATGGAATACGCGGAAGAGAACCTGGGGCAATTTCTGCCGCAACGCGCCATGACTAGTGAGGAAACGAGGCAGGTGCTGAGCGCCGCGACCGATGTGCTGGTGTATTTGCATGACAAAAAACTGACCCACGGGCATCTGAAACCGTCGAACGTGCTGGCGACGAGCGACCAGCTGAAATTTTCGAGCGACACGATTCAGGCAGCGGGACAGGTCCGGGGAACGAAGCGAGAGCGAGACGCTTACGATGCGCCGGAGACGGCGGATTCGGCGGCGAGTCCCGCAGGAGATGTGTGGTCGCTGGGAGTGACGCTGGTCGAAGCGCTGACCCAGCAGGCGCCAACACTGCCGGCCGACAGTCAAGCCGAACCGGCGATACCGGCGACTCTGGACGAGCCGTTTCTGGAGATTGCGCGGCACACATTGAGGCGGGAAGCGAAATGGCGGTGGAGCAGCGCGCAAATTGCGGCGCGGCTGAGTCCCGCGGCCGCAACACCAAAGGCGGTAGCGGCAAGCGCAGGAGCGGCGGCGAAAGCGTCAGTTACAACCGCGGCTGCACCGACGCCAGCGCCACCGGCAGCAGCGCCACCACCACCACCGGCTGCGGGAAAGGTTGCGCCGGTGAATGTACCGCTCTCGAAGGAGCGGGCGGTTCCTTTGGCGAAGCTGCCTGCGCAGCCGAGAGTGACGTCGCGGGCGGATAAGAGGCGCGAGGAGGCACTGCGCGCGGCAAATCGGACGGTGACACTGCCGAGTTACGTCGTGCCGGTGTTTGCGGCGATGCTGGCGCTGGCGGCGATTATTGTGTTGCCAAAAATTCTGCGGCGGCATATGGAGACATCGTTGGCGTCGATTGAGACGTCGTCGCAGACGAGCAGGCCGAAGCCGGCGGAAAAGCCGGCGCAAGTGGCAGCGCCGGCCCCGGCGAGACCCACGGCAAAGGATATCGCGACGGTGGCGGAAAAGAGCGGCGGAGATGTGGGCGCGTCGCCGCTGGGCGTGGCGACGACTTCGGCACCCGCAGCCGTGAAGAGCGAGAGCCGGGGGGCGAGCAAAGGGACAAAGCCGTCGCGCGCTGCCGCGACGCGGGGAGAAGTGCTCGAACAGGTTTTGCCGAAGACCCCGGAAAAGGCGCTTGCGACGATTTCGGGGACCGTGCGGGTGGGCGTGAAGGCGCACGTGGATGCGGCAGGAAGTGTTTCCGACGTGGACTTGGAAACGCCGGGGCCGAGCCGATACTTTGCGGAGCAAGCGCTCGGCGCGGCGCGGCATTGGGTGTTTAACACCCCGGAGGTGGATGGGCGCAGCGTGCCGAGCGAGTGGCGGATCCGGTTCGAATTCAAGCCGTCGGGGGTAAACGCGTCGGCGAACCAGACGGCGCCGTGAGACCGCGAGCAGTGACTCGTGAACAGTGAGCGGTGAAAGACCAACCATGCCGTGAGCGGGCGCCTGGAAAGCCTTTGAGGCAGCGGCGGCTCACGGGGACGCATCAGAACCTTCCAGTAGTTTCATTCCTGCCCAAGGTTGACGAGGGTGAAGACCTTGCGGCCATTTCTGATCCTCGTTTTGTGCGTGCCGATTTCTTCTGCGCAGACAGTTTTCACGAAGTCATCGGACGCGTATGCGTTCGCGCGCCAGCCAAAGACGGAACGGGAAGAGGCACTGCGCGAAGGTCGGGAATAAGACGCAAAAAACGCGAAATTTATTGGCGCATCTTTCAGGGAGACTACCTGCTGACGCAGTTCGGAGGCAGCGCCCAGAACAATTTCAGGTTCTCCACCGGCATTCTCATCCGCTTCTGATCGCGCGCGGCCGCCGCGTTTTCTGATGGACCGCGTCACCGATGCCAGGGCCTGTCCGGGAACCTCAGGCAGCCATGTGAGCGCGAAAAACGCAACCAGCGGAACCTGCGCCGCCATGAGGATCTGAAAGAGATGGGCGGTGGTTCCTTCATCGGCTTCGTGGACGATGCCATATCGCGCGGCGTGAATGAGGACCAAGGCGAGGGCGGTGAGGGACATGGCGATAGGAAGGTAGGCGCTAGGTTTTTTGATGATTGAGAGGAGCAAGGGGGCCTCCCGAGTAGTAGAAAGTACTTTACATAATAAAGCAAGAGACCCAGCTTGTCAACCTTTGACCGGCGGGCACCGTGAGGCGGCTCAATGAGGGCAACTGCTCAAAGACTGCTAGGAGTGGCGCCAGCCGCGGGAGGCTAACCAGTCGAGCCACCATTTCTCGAGCGATTCGTTTTTGAGGCGGATTTCGAGAGGGAGCTCGGGACCGGGCGGAGCAATCGGGGGGAGGGGCTCGAGTCCGACGGAAGCGCGAAGCTCGTTCACACGATCAGGGTCGGCGATGACCCAGGGACGGGAGAGGCCGTCGCACGGATCGTCGGTGGTTTGGGTGCCGAAGCGTTGCGGGCGGCCTTCGAAGAGAGCGATGCGGTCTTCGAGATAAGCGGCATGCCGGGCGGGGGCGCGGCCTTGTCCGACGCAGGCTCGAATGAGGCCAAGGGCGGTGCGCATGAATTCCGGTTCGCCGATGGAATGTTGCGCGATGAGCCAGGCGGCTTCGGCGCCGTCGGGTCCGGCGAGGTCTTCGGCGGGCCAGCCGTGTTGGGCGATGAGTTCGCGAAGACGCGCGGCATTTTTGATGTGCATGGCTTGCATGCGGGGATGGTAGGGGCCACGGAGTTCGCCGGTGGCGAGGAGTTCTTCGCGCAGGTTGAGGTCGTCGTCGCGAAGGCAGAGGAGCTCGCGGCGGAGAGAGTCGTCGGGCATGAGGAGTGTGTGTATCACAAGGGATGGCGGGGCGCACAAGAAGAGACAAGCTAGGGTCGAGGGGTTCTCGGAGTCAGCCGGATGAAGAGGAAGAGGGACTCCTCGGGAGAATCCGTTCGGAGTGAGGGGTTGGAAATTTCAGTGGCGCAAGGCGGCGTCGTCCAGGTGGAAGGAGTAGTCGCGCGGAGCGGAATCGGCGCGCACGGCAATAACGTAAAGCTGGTCTTTCCCGGGCAAATAACGCGCCTCGAGAGTGACGAGTTGGCCTTCGAGGTGGCGCAAAAGCTCCGAGTTCAGAACGTGATAGAGCTTCTGATCGGCGGAACAGAGGAGCAATGCGCCTTTTTGGGAGACGGTGCCGGAGAGAAGGAGATCGTCTGAGGCTGGAGGCTTGGCAGAGGCGGAATTCCGGGCGGGTGCCGGAGCAGTGCAGACTATCAGGGCAACAAAACACAGGGCTGAAAAGAGGACGGGATTGCCATAGCGGGCTCCTTTTTCCGGAAATCGCGGAACCGGGCTAACTGGGAAAGGGCTGAGCCTGGCGGGAAATGTAGGCGTCGGAGGAGCGGAAGACAAGCGCAAAGAATGCATGGGGAGTATTTGGAAAACGGGGGCAGGTGTCGAGGGCAAGGAAGCGGGTACACTGAACGGAGGAAGCGGAAAGGAAAGGGGATGGCGGCGAAACGGGGCAAGAGCGAAAAACGGAGAAACACGGGCAAGCGGTTGCACCCGACGATCCTGATTTTTGATGTAGATGGCGTGCTGGTGGACGTGCGGGGGAGCTACTGGCGCTCGGGACTACAGACGGTGCGGGCGCTGACCGGCAGGAAGCCGACCTGGGAGGAGTTTCACGAGTGGAAGCGAAAGCCAGGGAACAATGATGACTGGAAAATGGTATCGCGGTGGGCGACGGCCCTAGGGGTGCCGACGAGCTACGAGGGGGCACGGGCGGCGTTTGAGCCCTTCTATTGGGGCAGGGACGGGAAGCCGGGAAACGTGACGAAGGAGAAGCTGCTGGTCACGCCAAAGCAGATCGAGAAATGGGCTAAGGGGCGGGAGCTGAACCTGTTTACGGGACGGACGAGGTGGGAGTTCTCGTATACGTTTGACCGGTGGCCGGCGGCGAAGTTGTTCCGAACGATTGTAACGATGGACGATGCCAAGAAGAAGCCAGATCCGGAGGGGCTGCGGATCATCCTGGATGGACGGGACCGCGCGACGGCGTTATATGTTGGGGATAATATTGATGACGCGCTGGCGGCGAAGGCAGCGGGAGTGCCGTTCCTGGCGATTCTTCCGAAGAAGGCGCGGGACTACCGGCAGCGAGCGAAGAAGTTCCGGGAGCTGGGAGCATTAGGGCTGCTGGAGCGGGCGAGGGATTTGAAGGGCTGGTTGGAATAGAAGGTGGTGGCGATTCCGTCGAAGTCAGCCCAGGCATTAGATTCCTCCGCTACGTCTGCCTGGGGTGGACAGGGTCGGGATGACGTACAGGAAGGAAATGCGGGAAACTCACAGCCAGCCGGGATCCAGGAAAGCAGCCATTTGCGGCGGAGGGCGAATCCTAAGAGTGTGCCTCGAGAGCAAACGGGGGAACTTATGGCCAGTGGCGAGGGAAGGCCAAATAGGGATAGTCTTGTAGCTCCAGCCGCAGGAAGGTTACGAACATGAGGTCATTCGGTAAGGCAGTAGCACTAAGCGGAGCATGCCTGGTTTGTGCATGGGCCGGTAAGGCGCAGGCGCCGCCAGGGCCACTCGTGCCTCCTCCATCGGAAGTGAGTTCGAGCAACAACGCGCCGCCGCCTCCCGCGATTCCGAAGAAGCCGGAAGTGAGGCCGCGCACGAACATACTGGGAGATTGGCAGTTCAACAAGGATGACAGCGACGATGCCCGGCAGAAGTTGAAGAATTCGCGCGAGGCCGACAACACGAACCGCGGAAACGGCAATGGCGGTTACGGCGGACCGAGGATGGGCGGGGGATGGCCGGGTGGCCCGATGGGCGGAGGGCCGTACGGCGGAGGCGGCTATCCGCAGAGCAGGGGGAGTTCCGATGAGTACGACCGCTTGGGCGATCTAGTTAACCCTCCCCACGAACTGAGGTTGACTCAGAAATACGACAAGGATCCGGAAGTGGAGATGCTCGATGACCGGGAGCATAAGCGCGCGCTTTTCACAGACGGGCGCAAGCTGGAAAAGTCAAAAGACCCGGCGTACGAGGAGATTGCGGCGCACTGGGACGGAAACAAGCTGGTCACCGACGAGAAGGCGTCACACAACGGAAAAATGAGCCGGACGCTTGAAGTGTCGCCGGACGGGAAGCAGTTGTGGGAGACGGTGCACATCACGGACAGCAAGGGAAATCATCCGGTGACGGTGCGGTACGCGTATGACGCCGTGGATAAGGCGCAGCTGATCAGGTAGGACGCAACGAGGTGAGGAGCAGAGAGGGTAGAAAATAGGAACGAGCTATTGCCTGCGTGCCCGTGGAGCCGCGATCAGGTTCACTTCTGTTTCTTAGCAGGTCGATCGATAAATGATGCTTGAATCCGTTGGGCATAAGTGCCAAGACTCGCAGGTGTCGAGCACAACAATTAGGTTGTGACCAGCCGGAAGCGACTGACGCAACGTTCCTTACTTTCCGGGTCCTGCTTGCGAATTCTATTTATTAATGAGGGGTCGCCGAGGCAGCGGACTGTGAGCCGGAGAGGTGTTGCAGGGTTTCGGCGCGGAGTTGTTTGGCGCGTTGACCGGCGGGGCTGTCGGGATCGAGAGCAATGTAGGCATCGAGGTTGTCGAGGAGCGCGGGATAGTCCTTTTGCTGCAGGTGGATGACAGCGAGGAGACGGTAGACGACAGGCTGCTGCGGGGCAACCGAGCGCGCCTGCTCCGCGGCAGCGAGAGCGGGTTGGAGATGGCCGCGGGATAATTCGAGTTCTCCCAATTCAAAGAGGCCAGGCCAGGAAGTTGGATCCAAGGCGAGTCCGGCGCGCAGCAGTTCTTCTCCGCCGGCAATTTGTCCACGATGAATCTGCAGTGTGCCGAGCGCAATGGCCGCATCGGGAAATTTCTGCTTGCTCAGTTCGACGGATTTGCTGAAGCTCTTTTCGGCTTCGGTGGAATTCTGCAAAGCGAGGTAGGCCAACCCAGACTGGTAATGCGCTTCGTAAAAGCCGGGAGCTTTGGCGATGGCGGATTGAAAGTCGAGCAGGGCCGATTGCGGATTCTTGTCGACATTCAGTTTTTTCCTGCCGGAGGCGAGGAGATCGCGGGCGTCCTGGGGAATGGAGAGGTCGCGGGCCGAGATGGTGGACGACGCGGCGTGTTGTTGAGAAGAAGGGTGTGCGGGTTTGAGAGCGACGGAAAGGCCGCGCCGGGAACCGAGGCTCAGGTCGACGTGAAACTCAGCGGGATCAAAGCCGGTGGCCTCGACTTTGAGGATCACGCGGACGGGACGAAGGCCAGCAAATGCAAATTCGCCGGAATCGGACGAGTAGGTTTGCTCGATCGGGCTGCCGCCATCATCGCAGAGCCGAAGGACGGCACGGGCGATGTGCTGGCTTTCCGACTGGGAGTAAACCTTTCCGGAGAGACTGACAGAAAAGCTGGATTGCGCGTATCCCGGGACAGGAAAAGTAAGACAACCGACGAGCAACGAAACAGCCACGAAGAAGTCGATCCGACCCATCGACCACCTCCGCCAAGTTTTGAACCACCACTCGCACCACAGATCGATGGCGGGATTGTAACAGCGGGGCGGAAGGAAGCAACGGGAGATTTTGGGGGGAGCGCTTCCGACTGGGAGGGGCCGTACGCAGACCTAGAAGAAGGTGATTCCATCGAGGCGTGAGCCGCAGAGGGCCTTGCCGCGATCCCTCGACGATACTTCAAGGGGTGTTTTTCGAAAATGGACACGGCCTTAAGACCGACCTGCCAGCGGGCAGACAGGCTGAATCGGGCGCCAACAAAGCCACCAGGCGGATTACCTAACCTAAGAATGGGCGGACAGTTTGACAAAGGCTTGTTCGAGGTCAGCGACTAGGTCGGAGGTGGCTTCGAGGCCGATGTTCAGTCGAACGATGCGATGGTCGTACGCCGGGCGGCCGGGCCTGTGGCCCATATGGTAGGCCACAGCCAGGCTGGCGACGCCTCCCCAACTGTAGCCGATGCGAAAGAGCTTGAGGGCATCGACGAAGGCGTGAACCTGTTCCTGCGAGGGGCCGGATTTGAAGACAAAGGAGAACACGCCGGAGGAGCCGAGAAAATCGCGCTTCCAGAACTCGTGGCCGGGGCAGGAGTCGAGAGCGGGGTGGAGGACGCGTTCGATTTCAGGGCGGGAGGCGAGCCACCGGGCGATGGCCAGCGCGGAAGATTCAATGGCCGCGAGGCGCACGGCGAGGGTCTGGAGTCCGCGGAGGGCGAGGCTGCAGTCGTCGGGAGAGACGGCGCAACCGATGAGCTGCTGGGCCTCGCCCAGGCGCCGATAGAGAGATTCGTCGCGGACGGTGATGGAGCCAAGAAGAACGTCGCTATGACCGCCGATGTACTTGGTGAGGGCCTGCATGGTGGCGTCGACGCCG
>Ga0306926_10005627_pt1 | contig 13354 bp, 9 predicted proteins | sample flu12Cox44000178_FD_203759 | JGI IMG/M metagenome (GOLD analysis project Ga0306926, IMG submission 203759) | Lab enrichment of tropical soil microbial communities from Luquillo Experimental Forest, Puerto Rico - flux8day.12C.oxic.44.000.178 (v2)... | ecosystem: Environmental > Terrestrial > Soil... | reverse complement strand
GTGGGGAAGACCGCGACCGGTTAGCTCATAACCCAGAGGTCGCAGGTTCGAATCCTGTCCCCGCTACCAGCGGAAATGACCCCAGAGGTGCGACCTCTGGGGTCATTTTCATGCCCGATGGTCACGTATTTGGACACATTAGCTGGGTTAACTAGTTAACTGACCTGTGCCTTCGTTGCTAGATTCCAGCCTTTTGGCCGAGGACGATGGCGTTCCCTTGCTCCGCGGCGCTTTCGGCTGTCGTTTGCCAAAATGTAGTTTTACTCAAAAGCTCACTGCTAAAGAGCTAAAACCGGTCCCGCAGCAGGCTCGCGCTACGGCCCTAGTCCCGGGACGACGCCGGACGGGTGTGACACAAATTGACGTCAGGGGAGGGCGGCATGCCGGATGGATAACAGCGGTTATCCATGAACAGTGTCGGGTGTGGCGCTTACTGGGATAGCTGACTCAAGGGTGGAGCTATTCCGGGTCGGCGACCTTCAGGACGAGCTTTCCGGGCTCCTTCCCGCTGAACATCGTCGGCAACAGATGGGGTGCCTGCTCGAAGCCGTCGACGACGTGCTCTTCGACGTGCAGCTTGCCTTCCAGCACCCACTGGCCGAGCTGCAGAGCACCCTGCTGTAGGCGGTCGGCATCGTAGAAGGTCAGCAGGATGCCCCGCATCGTCAGCATCTGCGTGCAGATTCGCATGTAATTGGTCGGACCTTGCAGGCGAACATCGGTGTATCCCGACGACATCGCGCCACAAATCAGGATCCGCCCGAAGGGCGCCATGTGGAGCAGCAACGTGTCGAGCATGTCGCCGCCCACATTATCGAAGTATGCGTCGACGCCGTTGGGACACAACTCATCTAATCGTTCAGAAAGGTCTTCGCTCTTATAGTCGATGGCAGCGTCGTATCCGGCCTTGTCGACAATCCACTTACTCTTCTGCGGACCTCCGGCAGTTCCGATCACTGTCTCGGCGCCGAGCGCCTTGCAGATGCCCCCGGCGAGCGATCCGGTGGCACCGGTGGCGGCCGAAACGACCACCGTGTCACCGGGCTTGATTTGCAACCCGTCCGTCACTCCGAAGTAAGCGGTCAGGCCCCCGACCCCGAAGACACCCAGGTTCCAGGACAGTGGGTACTCCGCGGGCGGCAATTTGCGTAAAGGCATCCAGCCGTCAGCGCGGACCACCACGTAGTCCTGCCAACTCATAAATCCTTCGACCAGATCACCGGCGGCGTAGTCAGGGTTGCGTGACTCGACCACCTGACCGATACCCATCGTGCGCATCGGGTCGCCCTCCTGGATTGGCGGTAGGTAACCGCCATCGTCGGTGAGCCAGATGCGCTGGCTCGCGTCGTAGCCGAAATACAGAGTGCGCACGAGGATGTCACCATCACCCGGCACGGGCACCGCGCCTTCTGCGTATTGGAAGTCATCGGGCTTGACTGCGCCTTTGGGGCGGTGTGCGAGCAGCCACTGGCGGTTTTTCATCGGTCCGTCTCCTGTGTTGGGGCAAGGTCGCGGCTCAGCATTCGTCGTTACGTTCTCGCCGTGTGCGGACGCTGGGCACACTGTTGCGGCCTCCCCACAGCCTGAGTGCCATTCGCGGCCGTCGCTTGCCTGAGCGCGCAAAGGCAGGTGCCGGTTTGCGCAATCGTGGGCTGCCACGAGTCGCCAGTCGGTGCAAGCGGGGCGCGCACCGGACACCACGAGCGGCGGCGGATCGACTGCTTGGCTGAGGCCCAAACCGTGACGGTTTCGTAAAGCGGCTTTGGGGGGCGGTGCGCGAACGGGCAAGCGAGCTTGCACGCCCGAACATGCGACACGACCGGATGCGGCACTACCGTCAGTGTGGCCGCGTCACACCTGTGCGGCGCCGTGAGGTGTTGCTCAGCGCAATGGACAACGAGGGAAGGACACACAGTGGCCGCACTCGACTTCTTCGATGGTCGCCGGTACGCCAACCCGACCGCGCGCGAGAGCCGACAGCCATGACCAAACAAGTTGTCGTCATCACCGGGGCAGCATCGGGGATCGGCCTCGAACTTGCCAAGCGCCTCGCCGGCACCCATCGGATCGGCGTCCTCCACCGCGACTTCGGGTGCGCCCAACAGGCAGCGGAAGAAATCGGAGCACCGGCGCTGCCCGTTCTTTGCGACATCACCGACCAGACGTCGGTGACTACCGCTATCAGCACAGTGGTCGACAAATTCGGCGGAATCGACATCGCGGTGTCCAATGCAGGTATCGCGAGCATCGGCACGGCACGTCACCTCGACCCCGACGTGCTCGCCACTCAACTCGATGTCAACGTCACCGGAAACTGGCGCTTCATCCATGCCTGCCTTCCATACCTGATCGCCAGCAAGGGGTATCTCTTGGGCGTTGCCTCGGGAGCCGCCGTCTTCGGACCTCCATCCGAAAGCCTTTACAGTGCAAGCAAATCCGCACTGGAAGCGCTTCTGAATGTGGTGCGCGTCGAGGTCAAGCACCTGGGTGTCGGGGTGGGCATCGCCTATCCGATGTTCGTCGACACCCCGATGCTCCGCGATGGCGAAGACGAACACGGCGACTTCACCACGATGCGTAAACAGCTACCCGGATCGGCAGGTAAGACCTATCCGGTGGAGTACGCCGCTGCGCTACTGGAGCGAGGCGTCCGCCGCCGCTCTGCGCGCATCTTCGTACCGCCGTCCTTGCGAATCCAGTTCACACTCAAGGGGGTACTCGGCCCGGTGATGGATCGCCTGTTCGCTCCGATGGTGCCTCAGGTCGATGCGCTCACCGCTGAGAAGGTCGAGCAACTCGGGCCCTTCGCCGCGGCGTTCGACAGGCGCCACGCCGCGCGCTTCGTCGACTCCAATGTGGAGGAGTGACGGGATTCGGTAACGGACCGGCGTATCGCACCGATGGTCGGCCGGCCGCCGGAGCCGGGGACGAAAAAGCATTGTGCTGCACAGAGCAGCCGCGCTGTCGATGGGTTCCGCGGCCGCCTCGATGGACTCCAGTCGTGTGACGGACCAGGTCACTTGGCCTGCTCTCGGAGGTACGCTGATGCTGCAACCGGGGTGAATAGCAGGTAACCAATGCCGGACGCCGATCCGTTCACGACGCAACGCGATGTCGGTCTCGCCGTCGCCTCGGAGTTGCATGCGGCCGGATTCGACGAGGCCGAGGAGATCGGGCGTGGTGGATTCGGCATCGTCTATCGCTGCGTCCAGGTTGGACTGGACCGCGCGGTTGCGGTGAAGGTGCTCACCGCCCATCTCGACGAAAACCGGGAGCGGTTTGTGCGCGAACAGCGGGCGATGGGTCGACTGACCGGCCATCCGAACATCGTTAACGTGCTGCAGGTCGGTCAAACTGAGAGCGGTTATCCGTATCTTGTGATGCCGTATTACCGGCGCGGTTCGCTGGAGACGCGGATTCGCGGGCAGGGCCCGCTGCCGTTGGCCGATGTTCTGCGACTCGGGGTGAAGATGGTCGGCGCGCTGGAGACCGCACATCGCGCCGAGATCCTGCACCGCGACATAAAGCCGGGCAACATCCTGTACACCGACTACGGTGAGCCGGCATTGAGCGACTTCGGAATCGCCCATGTCACCGGCGCGTTCAAGACGGCCACCGGCACGTTCACCGGTTCGCCTGCGTTTACCGCCCCGGAAATTCTCAGTGGTGATCCACCGAGCAAGGTCTCCGACGTCTACGGACTGGGTTCAACTCTGTTCTGCGCACTGACCGGGCATGCGGCCTACGAGCGTCGCAGCGGCGAACAGGTCGTGACGCAGTTTCTGCGGATTGCCACCGAGTCGGCCCCCGATCTGCGCGACAGCGGCATCGCCGATGATGTTGCCGCCGTCATCGAAAAGGCCATGGCCCGCGACCCACAAGGCCGTTTGTCCGCACTGGCGCTGGGTGAGCAACTCCGAGAGCTCCAGGAACGGCACGGCTTTCCCGTCGAAGAGCTGGCACTTGAGGGCAGGGACGAGCTCGACCAACCGGCGCGGCACCCGATCGCGTCGCTCGGGTACCGCCGCACGCTGAGCAACATTCCACTCGAGTTGACCAGTTTCGTTGGTCGTGGCTCCGAACTGGCCGAACTCAACAAGCTCATGACCAGCTACCCGCTGGTCACGGTGACCGGGACCGGCGGAGTGGGTAAGACCCGGCTCGCGCTGCGGGCAGCGGCCGACGCGGTCGGAGCCTTCCATGATGGAGTGCGGCTGGTCGAATTGGGTGAGCTACGCGACGGGTCGGCGGTGGTCGATGTCGTCGCCGCGAGCTTGGGCGTGCGCGATGAGGCCGCCACTCCGTTGACGGAGATGCTGATCGAACGGTTGAGCGCGCGCAAGCTGTTACTGGTCCTGGACAACTGTGAGCAGGTGGTCGACGCCGCGGCGAAGCTTGCCGAGACGCTACTGCGAGCCTGTACCGACCTGAGGATACTGGCCACGAGCCGCGAGGCGCTGGGTATCGGCGGGGAAGCGGTGCTGCCGCTGTCCCCGCTGACGGACGATGCAGTGATGCTTTTTGCGGAGCGCGCGGCGGCCGCGGTACCAGGATTTGCACTGGCTGGGAACGAGGCCACGTTGGCAGAGATCTGCTCGCGACTCGACGGGCTGCCGTTGGCGATCGAGCTGGCGGCCGCGAAGCTGCGCGCCATGTCGCCCGAACAGATTCTTGAGCGGCTGGACAACCGGTACGCGCTGCTGACCCGGGGCCATCGGGGCGCGCCGCAACGTCAACAGACCCTCGCATGGAGCGTCGGCTGGAGTTATGACTTGTGTACACCGGCCGAACAACAGCTGTGGTTGCAGCTCTCAGTGTTCGCCGGCGGCTTTGAACTTCAAGCAGCAGAAGATATTTGCGGTAGCGGACACTTGGATGATCTGATTGATCTACTCACTTCGTTAGTGGACAAATCGGTTCTGATCCGCGCCGAATCCAACAGCGTGGTGCGCTTTCAGCTTCTAGACACCCTTCGTGATTACGGCCGGCAGAAGATTCAGGAAACGGGCGCGTTTCTCGAACTGCGTCGACGGCACCTCGGTTGGTACAGAAGGTTGACCGGTGATGCCGAAGCCGAATGGTTCAGCGCGCGCCAGATCGGTTGGATCGAGCGCCTCGACCGCGAACTGCCAAACCTGCGCGAGGCAATCGAGTTCAGCCTGACGGATTCTCCCGAGACCGCGTCCAGGATGGCCAGCGGGCTGGCCCTATTGTGCGCTGCCCACGGCCTGGTTGGTGAGGGACGCCGCTGGCTCGACCGGGCCTTGGCAGCAACGGCGCCCACGGCCACGATTGAACGGGTTCAAACGCTCTACTACGCGAGCATGCTGGCCAGCACCCAGGGTGATGTGCGCGCTGCGGTAGCTCGGGTGCAAGAAGCCGACGCGTTGGCCCAGCGGCTAAGCGACCCCGCGGCGCACGAGTTCATTGCCGTTGCCGACGGGTTCGCCGCCCTGGTGGGCGGCGACCCTGATTACGCAAACAAACGCCTCGACCCCGTCGTGGATGAGTGCGCTGACCTGACAACGCAGGCCATGGCTTTGGCACTACTTGCACGGGCACACGAATCGCGCGGCGATGCGGACGCGGCACTCGCCTGCAATCAAAGAGTGCTCGAATTATCAAATGCGCATGGTGAATCGGTGTTTCGCTCATGGGCATTATGGAGCATCGGCATCGAACGCTGGCGCAAGGGTGATCGCGAACGTGCCACCGAGATGCTCAAACAGGGTCTCCAGGTGGCCCAGCAGCTGCGAGATGCGCGAACGGCCGCGTCGTACCTGGAGGTGCTGGCCTGGCTCGCTGCCGAGGACGACAAGCCGAAGCGCGCCGCGGTCATGCTGTCTGTCGCAGAGGCAATGGGGGGCACCGCCGGCAATTACGCCTTCCTTTTTCCGGATCTGCCTGTCTTCCACAAGGAATGCGACCAGCGCGTGCGTAATGCGATCGGTGCGAGAGCCCACGACGCTGCCTGCGAGAAGGGCCGCACGCTGCGCTTTGACGACGCGGTGTCCTATGCCCTCCGCGAAGGGTAATGCCCGGATATTTAGTCGAGGCTGGGCAAGAGGCTCAATAGCTCCTTTTGTTCGCGCTCGCAAGCATCGGCCAGACGCCACGGGTCGGCCGGGCAGTTGGCGTCGACGACGAAACCGAACTGGAGTGCATCACAGTAGCTGAAAACGATTGTGCTCAAACCGAATCCGCCGACCACGCCACCGACCGGGTAGAGGGCTTCAACTTGCGTGCCCGCGACGTACACGGGCTTGGTTGGGCCCGGAACGTTGGATACGATCAGGTTGGCGCTGGGACCGCGTAACCCGGTGAGCAGCATTGCAGCTCGTGATGCCCGGATGAACAGCGCTGGCATCAGCATGTCGTTCGCTGCCCGCATCGCGGCGACCGGTACGGCGTTGTGCCGCTCCTTCGCCGAACGCAGTGCCTCGTGAGCTCGGATCAGCCGCCGCTGCGCATCGGGCTCGTCGGTGGGCAGCTCGATGAGCATCACCTGAACCTCGTTCCCGCCGAACGCGGCGTCCTCGCAGCGCACGGAGATGGGCACGACCGCCACAAGGGGTTCGTCGGGAAGCTCCTGCGACTCCAGCAACCAGCTGCGTACCGCACCTGCCATCGTTGCCACGATCACATCGTTGAGGGTGATTCCGAAGTGATGCTTCAACTTTCGGGCACTTTCAAGAGACAGCCGGGCGAAAGCCCATCGCCGCTGGCCACTCACCGGGCGGTCAAATACGGTCGCCGGGACGCGTAACGCGGTTCCCTCGAGGACGACGGGCTTGTAGTCCCCTGGCAGTAAGCCCAGGATGCGCCGACTGGCCGCCGCGACGGTGGGGACGCCCGGGGTCACCCGATACGGCATCAGATGATCCAGATAAGGCAGCGATCGCGCAGTACTGACGATTGCGCGGAGTGCCTGCCCCGGCAGGGCGGTAATCGCGTTCGTTAGCATCGTTGCAGTGGATGGAGCGATCGGTGGCGCCGTGCGCGCGGCCGCAGGCGGCATTCTGCGGGTCTCGGGTGAGGGATCGAACACAACCCAGTGCAGCTCTATACCCGAGATCCCGTCCACGGACGCGTGATGCAATTTGAACACCAATGCCGAGCGATCCCCTGTCAATCCTTCAATGAGATGCAACTGCCACAGCGGATGCGAATGGTCAAAGGGCTCTGAGACGATTTGACTGACCGCCGCAGCAAGCTCTTCGTCGCCGGCAGGGCTGCTCAACTTCGTTGCACGGATGTGATAGTCCAAATCGAGGTCGTGGGCGTCGACCCAGTACGGGAAGTCAAGGCCGAGCGGCACGTGCATGAGTTTGCGTCGCAGCATCGGGGCGAGATCGATGCGCTTCGCGATGTGCTCGTGCAACCGCTTGCGGGTGAGTCGCTGACGATTGTTCGCCGGCGGCGCGAGGATGGACACGGACGCCATCTGCAGCTTTTGCCTATCGGTTTCCGCCGCCAGCATGAACGCGTCAGTCATGGATAGCTGCTGCATCACAAGCTCCTTCCAGAGATCGAGAGGAAAACGGCTGCGGGATAACGTGGATCGGGGAAGATTTGCCGATCAGCCGGTAGTAGCGGCGACAGCGCATTTAAAGGTCCAGTGATGCAGGGATTTTGGAAAATGTGCGGATCTCTCCGGAACGTGATCGGCGTTCGAGCGAACACGGTCATGCTCCCAGGATGGTCACCGCTGCGACTGCCTCTTCGCCGGCATACATACCGCCGCCGTTCTCGGCGAGAGCAATGCGTGCGCCGGGTACCTGGCGCGCTCCGTTCTCGCCGCGAAGCTGTCCAACGAGTTCATAGATCTGTGCAAGCCCGGTGGCTCCCATCGGGTGGCCCTTGGATTCCAGGCCGCCCGACGTGTTGACAGGTATGCTGCCGCCGAGCGTGGTCGCGCCCGACTCGCCAAGCTTCCCGCCTGCCCCAATCTCGCAGAACCCCATCATTTCGGTCTGCAGGACTTCGCCGAACGCCGACGCGTCGTGTACCTCGGCGACCGATACGTCATGCGGTCCAACACCGGCTTGCTCGTAGGCCGCCTGAGCGGTGCGCCTGCTGACCGAGGCGGCCCAGTCCGACAGGGTGCGCCGCGATCCCGTCTGAATGACCGTAGAGAGCACCCGTATCGGTCGGGTGGCGGCGAGCCGACGAAGGCCCTCGGAGTTGCAAACAATCGCCGCGGCCGCCCCGTCCGTCAAGGGCGCACACATCGGCAACGTAAGTGGCTCGACAATGGTTCGCGCAGTCAGGATCTCATCGACCGACATTGCCTTGCGGAAATGTGCCAACGGGTTGTGCACCGCGTGCAGGTGATTCTTTTCCGAGACGATGGCCAACTGGTGCTTTGTTGTCCCGAAGGTCTCCATGTGGGAGCGGGCCAGAGCAGCGTAAATGTTCATGAAGAGGCTGCGGCGCTCGGCGCCGCCCGCTGTGACATCGCCACCCAGCTCATGCAGTATCGCACGCACGCCATCGCCATCATGGACGTCGACGCCGCCGTCAAAGACCGCCAGCATCTTGTCCTTGTCGTCAATGTTTGTCTTGTCAACACCGACGGCCAGCACAATGTCGCCCGCGCCAGAGCGGACATGCAGGACGGCTTGGTGGAGGGCGGTTGCCGCAGTGGCGCAAGCGTTCTCGACGTTGACCATTGGAATCCGTTCAAATCCCATGCTGCGCAACGCCATCTGCCCGGCCACGACCACCTGCCCTTCGAGCACGGCTTGCACCGTGTTGCCGAAATAGGCGGCGTCGATGTCAGCGAGCTGTGCGCCGGCATCCCGCAGGGCGCCCGTTACGGCCTCCCGGGTGAGATCTTTGACCGACGCTTCGGGGCGCACGCCGAACGGTGTCATGCCGACACCCACCACCCAGGCGGGTTCGGTGGGCCGCGAACCCGACGGGCCGGAGTGCGGCTTCACTTCGACAACCGCACAAAGCCGGCGAGAGGCCAAGTCACCGGCGCTATTGTCAGCGCGCCCCCTAGTGCGTTGAGCATCGGTCTCATCTCCTGTCGTTCCCAGCGGTCGTTGGTGGGCAATGGAGTTCATAGTGTGTGATCAGTTTGCTCGCGAGGCGTTTGGAACGCTTGTCTGCGAACGCAACCGTGCTTGCCTATTTGGGTAACCGGCGTGCGCACTTACGCCTCGGGTATCCGGTCGCTGTTGAACGCCGCCGCCACAGAGCCCTTCTCGGCGACCTTGGCCTGCGTCAACCGGTCCACGTGACGGGCGGCCTGCGCAAAACCGCGGTCGGTCACTGGGCCGAGCAGGCCCCTCAAGTAGTACTGCCAGCGCAGCGAGGACGGCACGAAAATGCGGTTAGCTCGACGCCGTATGCCCTTCGACAGCCGATCGGCTGCCAGCGAGACCGGATACGTCTTTCCTGCCGGGCCGGGCAGCATCGCACGCATCGTCGCGAGGTCGCTGTGCTGGCGGTCACCTTCGCGGACCATCGGCGTATCGATGAACATCAGGTAGCCGATGCCGACAGCGACGCCGAGGTGGGCGACTTCGACGCGCACCACGTTGAGCAGTGCCTCCAATCCGGCCTTGCTGGCGCTGTAGAAGGCCTCCGCCGGTGGGCTGGTTATCGCCGCGGCTGACGCAATTCCCAGGAGGTAGCCGCGGCTGTGCACCAAATGCGGCAGGCAAGCGTGCATGAACCGCCAGTTGCCGGTCACGTTGACGTCGAGCTGGGCGGCGAGCACGTCGGGATCGAGATGGCGGGCTGCGCCGACGGTGCCGATTCCGGCGTTGGACACGGCCACGTCGATGCCGCCGAATCGCTCGACGACCGTTGCCACCGCGGCCGACACCGAGGCCTGCGTGGTGATGTCGCAAGAGACGGCGACGGCATTGGGCCCGAGTTCGGCCGCGGCATCCTCGGCCCGCTCAAGGCTGATGTCGAGCAGCGCAACGCGGTGCGTCGGCGCCAGCCGCCGAGCCAACTCCAGCCCGATACCGCTGGCGCCGCCTGTGATCGCGGCGACGGGCAGTGACATGACGTGTCCTTTCCTGTGGTGCAACGGTTCCCGGGCTACAGACCCAGATCCCTGCCGATGAGCTCTTTCATGATTTCGTTGGAACCGCCCCAAATCTTGCTAATGCGAGCGTCTCGCCAGGCTCGTGCGACGCGGTACTCATTCATGAACCCGTAGCCGCCGTGCAACTGAACACAGTGATCCAACACGTCGTTCTGGATTTCGGCCGACCACCACTTCAACATGGCCGCATCGATGGGCGACAAGTCCCCTCGAACCTGGGCCATGACGCACTGATCGAGGAACGCTCGAGTCACTTCGACCTTGGTGACCAACTCGGCAATGGTGAACTTGTTGTACTGGAATGACCCGATGGGTTGGCCGAACGCACTGCGTTCTTTCGCATACTCGATGGTCTCGGCGAGAATCTGAGCAGTGTTGCCCACGTTGGTGATTGCCGAGGCCAACCGCTCCTGGGGCAGCAGCCGCATCATCGCCGCGAACCCGCGATCGACTTCGCCGATGCGGTTAGCGTCGGGTACCCGCACATCTTCGAAGAAGAGCTCGGCGGTGTCAGCCTCTTCCTGGCCCACCTTGTCCAGCTTTCGTCCGCGAGCGAACCCGGCGGTGCCGTCCTCGACCACGAACAAGGTGATGCCCCTCGCGCCGGCGCCAGGCGTGGTGCGTGCGGCCACGATCGCCAGGTCGCAGCCGAAGCCATTGGTGATGAACGTCTTTGCGCCGTTGATCACCCAGCCGTCCTCGTCGCGGTGTGCGGTCGTTTTCAACGCTGCCAGGTCCGACCCGCCCGATGGTTCGGTCATCGCGATGCTGCAGATCAGCTCGCCGTCGGCGATTCCTGGCAGCCACCGCTGTTTCTGCGTGGCCGATCCGAGCTCGACGATGTAAGGAGTGCAGGTGTCCGAGTGAACTCCGAAACATGCCGCAACACCGAGACTGAACGCCGCGACTTCTTCGGCCACGATGGCGTTGAATCGGAAGTCGCCAGTGCCTGCGCCACCGAACTCTTCGGGGATACTCAGCCCCAGCAGGCCCTGAGCGCCCGCCTGTTTCCAAAGGTCCCGTGGAACGGTGCGGGACTGCAGCATCTCGTCATGACGAGGGCGCAGCACTTTTTCGACGAATCCACGCACCGAACTTCGGAATGTTTCGTGATCCTCGTCGTAAATCGTTCTCAGCATGGCTTCTTTGGGACCGCCGTCACTTCTTGCCGCGGCCGAGTAGCGACGTCAGATACCCGAATTTCATTGCAAGCAGGTGGTTCTCGCCGTCCTCGATCCGTGCCGCACGCGCATCGCGGAACAGCTTCTCCACCGGGTACTCCCGCGTGAGGCCGTTGCCGCCGAATAACTGCAGCGCCTCGTCGGCCACCTCGAACGCCAGGTCCGTGCAGGTCACTTTCGTCGACGCGGTGTAGTAAGGGTGCTTTTGCGGCGACAAGGCGGTGTACTCGCTGGCCCGCCGCGACACCGCGCGCATAGTTTCCACTTTGCGCGCCATATGACCGAGGCGATATTGCACCAGCTGATGGTTGGCCAACACGGTGCCGCCCTGCTTGCGCTCATTGGTGTATTCGACGGCGTGCTCCAACGCGGCGCGTGCCAGCCCGGTCATGATCTGGCCCATGTAGACGCCGGCCGACGACCAGGTGCTGGCATGACCTCGCCAGTAGTCGTCACTTAATGACAATGCGAACCGGGTGGGCACGGTGACGTTGTCGAAGTAAATCTCACCCTGCGGCAGAGCACGTTTGCCCAGCTTCTCCAACGGCCGGCCACGACTGACCCCGGGCAGATCGAGCGGCACGACGACCTCCACACCGCGGGGGTGTCCTTCGTCGTCGAAAAAGCCCTCGCCGTAGTCGGCGGCGATGGTGAGCAAGCCGACCTGGGCTACCGGGCCGTTGGACACCCACGCCGAACTCTGCCCGTTGATCACAATGTCACCACCTGACACCCTCGCCGTGAGGTTGCCCTTGTTGCCGTGCGGTGCGCTGGGGTGCCGTTCGGTGGGGTAGAGGCTGAGCCCGTCGGAGCCACGGTCGGGTTGGGTGCCGACCCAAGCACCGAGCTTGCCCTCGCAGAGCTCGACCAACTCGGCGTTGCCGGCTCGCGCCGCCATCATCTTTGGGAACGAGCCGGCACCGAGCGACACCGCCAAGCCGGCATCGCCCCAGCCCAATTCCTCCACGGCGATCGCTTGCATCCGGGCCATCACCGCCGGCGGAACACCCTCTATGTCGGCGTCGAATTCCATGCCCGAACTCGCCACGGTGGCCAGGAACTCCCAGTACGGCGAGTCTGGCGCCACCGCTTGGTCGGCAGACAGCTTGTCGATCGCGATACCGGCCGGACGCACCACCTGACGCGCGAAGTCGTTCAACGCCTTCTGGATATCCCGCTCGTCGTCGGTGAGCACTTCGAACCCGCTGAGTTCGACATGTGGCAGCGCAGGCCGAACGTCGGTGTGCGTTCTGTCATCCAACTGTTGTGACATGGTGGTACTCCATTACTCCGGGTCAGTGGGCCACGACAGGCAAGGGCTGGGCGATACTGCCCGGCAGATCCGGCTCGCGCCCGGCGTGACATAGCCGAAGATTCGGCCATCGCGCCGCACGCCGAGGGTCTGGTAGCCCATAGCCCAGTTCCTTTCCAACGCCCATAATCAGATCGTTCTGTGATGCGGATAACTCTGCCGACGTAGGGTTATTGCTGCTTGTCTGTGCGCGCAGTGACGGTTGCCTGTTCGCGCAGCTCGGTCGAGAGGTAGCGCCACGTTCCGCGTGACGGCACAGATGGTGGTCTACATCACTAGCGCCGAGTTGACTGTCGTTCAGGCACACGGGCAGGAGCGCGGGCGCCGCCAATGGAGGTGGATCCGATGACCGAGTTAGCGGAGTGGTCGACGGAGTCGCTACCGCGGTGGGGTGCGTTCGACGCGTGGAGCGACAAGATGTCCGATCTGCACCTGGCGTGGGCACTGTCACGTCCTCCCAGTGAGGAGTTCTCCGCTGCGGTGCGCTATCGGCGCCTGGACGAGCTAACGATCGCTGATTTCCATGGTGGGCGATTCGCTGGCAGCCGGTTGGAACGCGGACTTGAGGCGCCCGGCCAGCAGATGATCGGGGTGCTGCTGAACCTCAGTGGACGATTGGTGTGCCGCTACGGCGGCGAGGAATTGGTGCTGGGCGCTGACCAGATATTGGTGTGGGACAGTGCACTGGCGTACAGCTTCGACGCGGTGGAACCTCATCACGAATTGTCGGTGATGTTGCCGCGGGACCGAGTCCCCGAAGCCTTGAGGGCGATCGCCGCCCGGACCACCACCGAT
>Ga0306926_10005624_pt1 | contig 13357 bp, 14 predicted proteins | sample flu12Cox44000178_FD_203759 | JGI IMG/M metagenome (GOLD analysis project Ga0306926, IMG submission 203759) | Lab enrichment of tropical soil microbial communities from Luquillo Experimental Forest, Puerto Rico - flux8day.12C.oxic.44.000.178 (v2)... | ecosystem: Environmental > Terrestrial >... | reverse complement strand
TCGCGCCCCTGCAGCCACGGCAATTCCTCGGTGAACATCGTCACGCATTGCCGATAAGAGCACGGCATGCGGGTGATGTCGGTGCCCCAGAAGCAGCGCTGCGGGCCGAACGCGTCATAAATCTGGCGGATGTATTTGTGGATGTTGCGATAGGGGTAGGGCTCGCTCGAATAGCTCGGTGCGCCCGAGAGCTTGACTGCGACATTCGGGAGTTTGGCGAGCACCAACATGTCGCCCAGATTGGCAAAGGCGGCATCGTCCTTTCCGGAACCACCCCCACCACCGCGGCCATGGTGGTCGATGTGCAATTTCAAACCGGGGTGGCGCTCGGCGATCCGGCCGAACTCGGTCAGATGTCCGCCCGCCATCAGACCGACCGGCAGCTTCTCCCGCTCGCACGCCGCCCAGAACCAATCAACGGTGCCGTCCGACCACCAGCTCTGCTGATGCGGCTGGTTGAACGTAAAGCGAAACCCGAGCATGCCCGGCCGCTGCCGCCAATTCTTGACGATCTCCTCCTTGTTCGGTGCCTGCAGGTCGAAATTGCCGAGGATGCAGAATTTGCTCGGATACGCTTTCACGGCTTCGACCGCCTGAACATTGGGCGCCTCCCCGAGTGTGCTGGGCGGATGGATGACCGCGGCGTCAACCCCCGCCTCGGCCATCTCCTTCAACGCGTCGTCGACATTGTAAGTCGGGATCTGGCGGTGCTGCGGCGACATCCGCGCGTTTTCCCAAAGATGGATCTGTGAATCGACGATCTGCATCGTTTTTCTCCTTCTGGCGTTATGTCCCCACCCTCCTCCGCACGCGAGGGAGCGTAGGGGAGGAGGGAGCTTCCAGGTTGTCGAAACCCAGGCGAAGCCTGCCTTCGGCCTCGATGTCCGAGACGACTTGTGCGACGACCTCCGCGACGGCCTCGCGCGCTGAAGACGTGCTGCGGCCGACAGCGACGCCGAGAGCGAGAGTGCGAAATACTCCATTGGCGGTAATCCGGTGGGCCACGGCGAGGCCACGCCCGCATTCGCGATAGACCGAGGAGTGCGGCAAGATCGAAGCGCCGACGCCTTGCTGCACCATCAGCCGGATTGTTTCGTGGTCGTTGAGCTCGGTTTCGACGTTGAGCTCGACATAATGACCGGCAAGCAGCGTCTCGATCGCAGCTCGCAACCCATCGCCGAGAATGAGCGGGGTTCGGCGCAACTCGTCGGAGGTCACCACCACGCCACATGGACGTACCCCGGGCCGCGTAACCAGCACCATCTCTTCCTCCGCCAGCCGCGCCGAGGCGATCAGGCGGCTGCGTGAGATCTCTGCCAACAGGCCGATATCGACGCGGCCATCGACGACAAACTCCTCCAGCCGAATGGTGCCGGCGTGAACGACCTTGAGCTCGATCATCGGATAGTGCCGCCGCATCCGCGCGAACAGCTCCGGCACTACGACTGGGCACAACGTAGGCGTGACGCCGAGTACGATCTTGCCGCTGGGATGTGCCGCGTGAGCGCGGATCTCATCGCCGGCCCGTTCGACGTCGCGCAGGATGCGCTGCGCGCTTTCGAGCAGTTTGTGACCGGCCTCGGTCAGGCGTACGCCCCGGTTGGCGCGGACGAAGAGCGCCGTGTCGAGCTCTTCCTCCAGCCGTTGCACGTGCCGAGTGAGCGCGGGTTGGGCGATCTGCAGATGCGCCGAGGCGCGGGTAATGCTGCCGAGTTCGGCGATGCGGACAAAGTAGTGCAGGCTGCGCAGCTCCATGGCGAATGATTTCGCGCGCCGCCAGAGCCAACGTCAATCTGATTCCTCCAGGTCGCTGTCATGCCGAACTGGCATTACGATGATCAGAAATCGGCATTTGTATGATGGACGAAACAACATTACCGTCACTGTGCGCGATGGGCACAGGAGAAATCTCAATGGAAATCGGTGTCTACCATGAATTCCATTGCCGGCCGGACCAGGCCTCGTCGGAGGCGTTCGAGGAGGCGCTCGCGCAGATCGAGGCAGCAGATCGCTGGGGGCTCGACGCAATCTGGCTGGCCGAGATCCACCAGCAGCCGCGCCGCTCGGTGTTGGCGGCGCCGCTGACCGTCGCCAGCGCCATTGCTGCAAGGACGCGTCGCATAAAGATCGGCACCGGCGTCCAGGTGCTGCCGCTCTGCCATCCGCTGCGGCTGGCCGAAGAGACTGCGACAATCGACCAGATCAGCAAGGGAAGGCTGCTTTTTGGCGTCGGACGCAGCGGCAACCCGCGCTCGTACCTCGCCTACGGCGTGCCTTATTCGGAAAGCCGCGAGCGCTTTTTGGAGACGCTCGAGATCGTCAAGCGGGCCTGGGCGCAGCCGAGCTTTTCTTATGACGGGAAATATTACAGCTTCAACAATGCCGCCGCGGTGCCGCGGCCCTATCAAAAACCGTACCCGCCGATCCGCGTCGCCGCGGCAAGCGAGGAGACTTTCCCGTCGCTCGGCGAAGCCGGATATCCGATCTTCGTCGCGGTGCGCAGCGGATCGCTGTCGGGGCTCGCGCCGGACCTCACTGCGTACCGCGGTGCTTACAAACACGCCGGCCATTCCGGTGAGGGTGAAGTATATCTGCGGCTGACATTGCACATTGCCGACACCGATCGGCAGGCACGCGACGAGGCCGAGGAGAGCGTCATGTCCGGCTACCGGACTTTGAGCACACGGCTGGAAAATTCTCCCAACCGCCGCCGCGCCGCAGAAGCGCAGATCGTCCGGACCATCTCCTATGACGAGGTCATGCGCGACAAGGTGATCATCGGCAGCCCGGGATATGTTGCCGACCGGCTGCAGCAGTTGCACGAGGAACTCGGGCTGAACGGGATCTTGGCTGAGCTGAATTTCGGCGCACTGATTCCGCCGGAGCAGATGACGCGGTCGCTGCAATTGCTGTGCGAAAAGGTCATGCCTCGTTTCCATTGAGCGCGGTGCACATCGTGAAACGCAGTACCGAGTGCTTTCTGACGACACATACCGGCAGCCTGCCGCGACCGGAAGATCTCGTGCGCATGATGTTTGCGAGGGAAGAAGGAGTTCCCGTCGATCCGGCGGCGCTCAAGGCGCGTACCCGCTCAGCAGTAGCAGGGGTGGTCGAAAAACAGGCCGAGGCCGGCATCGACATCGTCAATGATGGCGAGATGAGCAAGCCGAGCTACGCTACCTACATCAAGGACCGGCTCAATGGCTTTGGTGGCGAGAGCCATCCGCTCGTCTATCAGGATCTCGTCGAATTTCCGGAAATGGCTCGGCGGGTGTTCGGCGACCCTGGCCGCTCGCGGCGCAAGACGCCGGGCTGCAACAGCCAGATCAGCGTCCGCGACGCAGCGGCGGCAAAGACCGATGTCGATAATCTGAAAAGTTCGCTCGCCCAGCTGAATGTCCAGGAAGCCTTTCTCAGCGCCGCTTCGCCCGGGGTGATTTCGCTGTTCTTCCACAATGGTCACTATCCGAGTGAAGAGGCCTATCTCTACGCCATCGCCGAGGCGATGCGGCAGGAATACGAGACGATTGCCAATGCCGGGCTCATTCTGCAGATCGATTGCCCGGATCTCGCTATGGGACGGCATATCCAATACGCCGCGCTAAGCGTCGCCGAGTTCTGCAAGAAGGCACGGCTGCACATAGAGGCGCTCAATCACGCCCTCGCAAATATTCCTGCCGACCGGATGCGGCTGCATCTGTGCTGGGGCAATTACGAAGGACCGCACCATTGCGATGTGCCGCTCAGAGACATCATCGAGACGGTTTTTCTGGCAAAGCCGAGCGGGTTGTCTTTTGAGGCGGCCAACCCACGCCATGCGCATGAATGGACGGTTTTCGAGGATGTGAAACTGCCGGAGGGCAAGGTGCTGTTGCCAGGCGTGATTGAATCGAAGACTAATTTCATCGAACACCCCGAGCTGATCGCGCAGCGCATCAGCCGTTATGCGAGGCTCGTCGGCCGTGAGAACGTCATCGCAGGCAGTGATTGCGGCTATGGCACCTGGGTCGGCCAGGCGGCGGTCGATCCGGGCGTGGTGTGGGCGAAACTCGCGAGCCTCGCCGAAGGCGCCCGGCGCGCGACGCGCGAATTCTGGCGGTGACGCCAATAGCCAGCAGCACCAGCGCCAACGAACCAGGAGAATGGTGATGCGATTTGGACTGTTCGGCAGTGCTCAGGCGAGGCGCAGCGGCCCCGACACCGATAGCAGCCAAGGCTTCCGCGAGTTCATCGAGAACAATGTCGAGGCCGAGGCGCTCGGCTATTACAGCACGTTTCTGGTCGAGCACCATTTCACCGGTTTCGGCCAAGTCTCGGCGAGCCTCAACTTGCTGACCTGGCTCGGCGCCCGCACGCGGCATCTGCGACTCGGTACGGCGGTGCTGGTATTGCCCTGGCACAACCCGGTGCTGCTGGTGGAGCAGGCAGCGACGCTCGATCTACTATCTGGCGGCAGGCTTGATTTCGGGATCGGCAAGGGTTACCGGCACAACGAATTCGCCGGGTTTTGCATACCTTTGGAGGAAGCTGACGCGCGTTTCGAGGAGTCGCTCGAGGTCATGACCAAGGCCTTCACTTCGGAAACGCCATTCTCGCATCGGGGCGAATACTGGCAGTTCGACAATATCGTCGTCGAGCCGCCGACCGCGCAAAAACCGCACCCCCCATTCTGGATGGGCGCCGGCAGTGCGAACTCGGTGCACGAGGTTGTCCGGCGCGGCTACAACATGCTGCTGGGGCAGCACGCGCTCGCCGAGGAGACCCTCGCGCAAGTCGCGCAATTTCGCGGCGAGGTCGAGACCCTGGGACGGCGCTTCGACCCGATGCAGGTTGGTGTCGCCCGCGCCGTCTTTATCGCCGATAACGATGCGGACAAGGCGGCCGCGATCGAACGCCGCTATCAGGGGCACATGCGGATCAACGCACTGGCGCGTCGTCCCGACGGCGAGACGCGCAGCCGCTACATCCTCGACGACGAAAAAGAAGCGCGGCACGAAAGCGCCGAAAGCGCCCTCTTCGGCTCCCCCGACGAGATCATGCGCAAGCTGGAAAAATTGCAGAAGGGCGGCGTAGAATACATCATCATCAACTTCGGCGGGTCGCGCGAGCAGATCCGCCGTTTTGCCCGTGACATCATGCCGGCCTTTGCCGGCGAGCGGCAGTTGCAAGTGTTGGCGGCAAAGTAGCAGGAGGACCTTCGATGGGTTTCGAATTCGGCGTGTTCCACGAGTTTCAGCGGCGTCCAGGGCAGAGCGAGGCCGAAGCGTTCACCACCGCCTTCGATCAGGTCGACGCCGCCGAGCGCTGGGGTCTCGACGCCATCTGGCTCGCTGAGATCCACATGGCGCCCGAGCGTTCCGTCTGTTCGGTGCCAATGACGATCGCAAGCGCCATCGCGGCGCGCACCAAGAACATCAAGATCGGTACCGGCGTCCAGGTTTTGCCATTATGCCAGCCGTTGCGCCTGGCTGAGGACAGTGCCACCGTCGATCATATCAGCCATGGCCGGCTCATTTTTGGTGTTGGTCGCAGCGGTTTCCCGCGTGCCTATGAGGCCTATGGCATTCCCTATGGCGAGAGCCCCGAACGCTTTGCCGAAGTACTCGAAATCGTCAAGCGTGCCTGGACCGAGGAAAAGTTCTCGTTCGCCGGCAAATACTACAATTACGAAAACGTCTGCATCGTGCCAAAGCCGTACCGTAAACCGCATCCGCCGATCCGCATCGCAGCCAATCGCGAGGATACGTTCATTGCCGCCGCCAAGCAGGGTTATGCGATCTTTGTGGGTGCGCGGCGTGGCACCTTCGACGAGGTGCTTCCGAATTTGCAGACCTACCGCGAGGCCTGGAAAGGTGCGGGGCACCCGGGCGAGGGCGAGGTTTACCTGCGCGCGCCGGTCTACGTCGGAGACACCCTCGAACAGGCGCTCTCCGACCCCCAGGAAAGCCTGATGAATTTCTATCGCTATTTGGGTGCGCGCCTCGAGGAATCGGCTAACAGCGCCGGCGTCTTTGACACCGCACGGCGGATCGAGGGTGCCCAACGGCTGCAGAGCCTCACCTGGGACGAGGCGCGGCGTGGCCGCGCGATCGTCGGCACGCCGGAGATCGTCGCCGACAATCTCGCGAGCCTCAGAAATCAGCTCGGCCTCGCCGGCATTCTCGCTGAGCTCAACACCGGCGGTCTGATCCCGCATGAGAGGGTCATGCGCTCGATGCAATTGCTGTGCGAGAAGGTGCAGCCGCGGCTTCATTGATGGCGCGCCGGCAGCGCGCCATCAAATTCAGGCCTAAGAGCCGTCGCCTTTCCTCGCGATGAAGTCGAGCGTCGCCTCGGCGCAGCGTTCGGCATGGCTGGCGGCGGCATGATACGAGCTGCCCGGCAGCACCAGCAACCTCGAATTGGGGATCTGTTGCTGCCAGCCTCGCGTCTCATCGACCGAAGCAAGGCCGCTGCCGTCTGTCGTTATGACCAGGGTGGGGCACCTGATCTTCGGCACGTCGGCGCGGATGTCGGCGCAGGCGATCGTCTTCATAAAGCCGATCTGGGTCGATACCGCGGTGCGGCCCATGAGCTTGATCCACCACTCGACCCCCTCGGCCGGAAAGTCGCTGCCGAGGCGACCCGCCATCGTGCGCCGCGCCCAGTGCTCGACACCCTGGGTTTCGAATTCATCGGCGAGCGCAGGGGCGCGTTCGGCGGCGCCCTCGCGGAAGGGCGGTGGCGTACCGACGACGGTCAAGGTGATCACCCGTTCGGAACGGCGTGCGGCGAAGGCGCGCGCAATCGTGCCGCCAATCTTGGCGCCGACGAGATGAAAGCGGCCGACCCCGAGCATGTCGATCAGCCGCACGAAATCGTCGATGAGGAGATCGAGCGTCCACGGGAAGTTGCGCGGCATCGGCGTCGAGGCGCCAAAGCCGCGCATGTCCGGGCGCACAACGCGATAGCGGCGCGCGAGAGCGGGCACCCAACCATACCAGGCGGTCCTGCTCTCGGCATTGCCGTGTAGCAAGAGGATCGTCTCGGGTTGGCGCCACGGATCGGTGAAGTCGTCGAGCTCGTAATGCATCGCCAGATCGGGGCTGGCTTCGAATGTCGGCATCGCGCCCTCCTTTCGGAACGAAACCTTAGCGCGACGGGCGGTGGACCTCATAGGAGGATCTGTGCTGGTATGCGGCGAGCCGGTAAGGAGGAGAAAGAAGAATGATTGACGAATTGCTGCCCCAGGCGGAGCGGATCGCGGCCAAGCTCAAGGCGCGCGGCGAGACCATCAGCATCGCCGAGTCGTCGACGGCGGGGCTGATCTCGGCGGCATTGCTCGCGATCGGCGGCGCCTCCGCTTATTTCATGGGAGGTGCCGTGGTCTACACGCGGCAATCGCGCAGCGAGCTGCTGCGCGTCACCGAGGCTGAGCTGACTGGCATCACCCCGTCGACCGAGGCCTATGCGCTGCTCTTTGCCCGCAAGATCCGCGAGCGGCTAGCGACGACCTGGTCGCTCGGCGAGACCGGCACCGCCGGGCCGACCGGCAGCCGCTACGGCCACGCCGCCGGGCATTCCTGCATCGCCGTCATCGGCCCCGCCGGGGAACGCGCCATCACGGTCGAGACCGGCAAGTCGGACCGTATCGACAACATGCGCACCTTTTCAGTCGCCGCCCTCGATCTGCTCGAAAAAGGGCTCGCCTGACGCGACTTGGCGGACTGCGCCAACGCGTAGGCCAACATGTTTGTGCGGCAGTGCATCTCGCTGCTGACGACGGTTAGTGTCGTTTACGTCGCCTTGCTCGCGAGCTATTTCGTCAGCTGCGTGGTCGTTACGCGATTGAACCGCGGCACCCTCAAAATCCAGCCGTCCCGGCAAACGCCGGAGTCGCAGATCCGCCGCGATCGCAATCAAAGCGTATTTTCGCTGGCGGTCATTGCCGCGATGCTCGGCTGCGGTCATTGGACCTATACGACACTCGGCTGGGGGCTCCGGCCGCTGCCCGGAATTGGCGGGACCGTGCTGTCGCTGGTCGCTTCGTTAGTGCTGTTCGACACTTGGTTTTACTGGTTTCACCGCCTGATCCACACGCGGCTCCTATACCGCCGCATTCATCGCTGGCACCATCTGACGATCACGCCAGTGGTCTGGTCCAATAACAGCGACCGGTTGGTCGATAACCTTTTTTTGCAGTCATACTGGTTGATCGCCCATATGCTGATACCGATCGCTCCCGCCGCATTGTTCGCGCACAAGATATACGATCAGATCACCGGCGTCATCGGCCATTCGGGTTACGAGCACGGCGGCCGGTGGTGCTTGCCGCCATCGCCGCTGGTTGGCGTCACGCATCACGATCAGCACCATCAATTCTTCCACTGCAACTATGCCACGCACTTCACCTGGTGGGATCGGGTGATGGGAACCCTGCATCCCGACCACGACCGCGAGATCAGAGCAAATATTGAAGAATCCCGGCGTCAGCCGTCGGCGACTTGACGCGGGCGGTAGATCGCGGTGTGGGCAATGCGCGCAATCGGGGTGCGCTCATTGGCGAGCACCAGTACATCGGCATCGACAAAGCGATGACCCTTGTGCTCGTAATTGCCGGTGACGCGGGCTCGAACCGACAGCTCGTCACCGATCAGCGCCACCGCGAAGTGCTGCAATTTACTGCCGACATGCATCCACGGACCAAGCGTGACATTGTGGTTCAATGCCCAATTGCCAGTACGCGCAATGATGACCGGATGGGCGAAACCCTCCTTTAGGTAGAGCGTCTCGGTTTCGCGCAGATCGGTAACGCATTGCTCGACCAGTTCGCGGGTGATCGCCAGCGGCCGGATGCCCAGCAGAGTTCCGACGGCGAGCGTCGTTTCACTCGCCGGCGGCCGCTCGGCGGGTGGAGCAGGCGGCTCGGCCAAAGGCTCGGGCGGCGCCGGGGAGCGATCGGGTAACGAGGCGCGTCCGCTGGCGCACAGCTCACCACGGCTTTCGACGCGAAGGTCCAGCCCTTCGGCCGTCTCGGCCGCTGTGACCGTGGCGATGTCGCCATCGTAAACCGGCTTTTGAAACCGGCATTCGGCGGCGCCGCGCTCGAGCCAGGCGCGCCCCCAGCGCACGACCGGCTGGTGCGCCAGATAGGCGTAGACATCAACCCCCGGCACCAGTCCGCCGCCAAACCCGAAACGGCGAGCGACCGCGTCATCGTGGATCTTGTTCTCCGACGCCTTGGCGGTGTTGAAGGCTTCGACGCGATAGGGGGCGAGCGCGGCAGCGGTCATAGTTCGAGCTCCTCGTTGCCTGCCCAGGCTTGCATTGCTGCCGATCCTCCGCAATCCTTTCCTTCTTTCCGAGCAGAGGCCGCGCGATGGACAGTCATCTTCCCGAATACGCGCTTTACGCGATCCGTTACGCCGAGCGCGACGCGCGGCGCGCCGACCATTTCATCGGCGGCGACCCGCATGACGGGCCGATGCCGATGGACTATTTCGTGTGGGTCGCGATCGCGCCGCACCGCGCCGTCGTCATCGATACCGGCTTCTCCGCGGAGGTCGCCAAGGCGCGCGGCCGCCGGCATCTGCGCTGCCCGATCGAGGCGCTGTCGCTCATCGGCGTCGACCGCGATGCAGTGAAAGACGTGGTCCTCACGCACATGCATTACGACCACGTCGGCAATTTCCACCGCCTGCCCAATGCCGACTTCCATCTGCAGGAGGTCGAGCTGCATTACACGACCGGCCGCCACATGCGCCATCCGTTCCTCGCCCGCTCGTTTGAGGTCGAGGACGTCGTCGGCATCGTGCGGCTCAACTTTGAGCGCCGGGTAAAGCTCTACAATGGCCCCGCCGAGCTTGCGCCGGGCATCACCCTGCATCCGGTCGGCGGGCATACGCCGGGCATGCAGTTCGTGCGCGTGCATACCAGCCGCGGCTGGGTCGTCGTCGCCTCCGACGTCACGCATTACTACGAGAACATGGAAAGCGGCCGGCCGTTTACGGCGGCTTTCCACATCGGCGACATGCTCGACGCCTATGACGCATTGCGCGCCCATGCCGCCAGCCCGCACCACATCATCCCCGGCCACGACCCGCTGGTCATGCGCCAATACCCCGCGCCGCGGCCGGAGCTCGAAGGCGTCGTCGTGCGCCTCGATGTTATGCCGCGGGAGTAAGGGTCTCCGGAGGCCTCGGCCCCTGTTTCACCTGCTTCTGCAGGAAAAATACAGGCTCCGGTCCCCGACCTTTGCCTGCTCCGCCATCCCTTCTCGGCGGATGGCAGGGACCGCGGGGTGACTTTGGGGCGGCGAATCTGCGAGCGCCGCAACCTCCAATGCCGGCACGCTCAGAGTTTGTGAAAGAATTCCTTTGCCGATCATCTATACGCCTCCCCGGCAAAAGCCGGGGTCCATTGCTCCGTCGCACGAACTTTTGATCGGTTGGTAAGGCCTTATGATTGTTTGATGCGCAGGCGTCGGTGGACGGATGGATCCCGGCTTTCGCCGGGAATGCGACGAGTGATTTGTGTCCCCGCGAGGCCCGCCCCCGATTTTTTCACAAGCTCTCAGCAAGTCGCGCGGCGATCCCCGGGTCACAGCCCGGGGAGGGCATGAGCGCCTGGGATTGAGGATGCCGGCCTGCGGCCGCGCGGGTTTCCCTGAGCTTCCCTTTGCGAGGCACCCTCGCGCACGCGCGCGCGAGGCGAAGAGAGACCAGGGCCAAATCGTTGAACCTATTGGATTTCGGGTCCGGGAAACAGGTGATAGCAGGTGGCGGAGGCGGCTCGGCAACTATTTCCGGCATCAGCGGGGGCTCCGGGTCAAACGAGTCCCATATATGGGTTCATGATACGTTCTTTTCAACGGAGACTACAGCACGGGCAGCCGCCCGGATCGGGGCCGGGACGGGGAGATCAGCAAAACCCGCTCGTCGGTCAGAGCACGATTTTCCGCCTTTAATTATAAGACTAACGGGGGCGTTCGAGCACGGCGTTGAACAGCCCGGTGCGCTGCTCCTCGAGATTGCGGGCGGAATTGGCAAACATCGCCCGCCAGTCGTCGCCCAGGATCAAATGCGTGCCGAGCGGCGGCGGTGCGGTGGCGGAGCTTTGTGCGCGCCGCTTGGCCGACTTTAGGGCCTCTTCGGTTGTATCCTGCCAAATCAGGACTTGAAACCCAGCGGCTTCGAGCTTTTCGCGGCTTGCTTCTTGCGAATAGAGAGAGCTGATGCTCGGCTCGCGCGCCCACTGAACCGGGTAGTGCGGCGCCCCGCCGGGCCCGGTGGAGACCTCCTGCAATGCGATCTTGCCGCCGGGTTTGAGCACGCGCCGCATTTCTCGGTAGAGCCGGTTGCGCTGGGCGATGTTCATTGCCGCGTTCTGCGACCACACGACATCGAAGCTCATATCGTCGAACGGCAGGTCAAGCGCGTTGCCCTGCCGGTAATCGACGCGGTCAGTGAGCCCGGTCATCCGCGTCAGCATTTCGGCGACCCGAATGAATTCGGCAGTCAGGTCGACACCGCTGACCCGGCAGCCGTAGCGCCAGGCGAGATACCGCGACGGGCCACCGAGCCCCGAGCCGACATCGAGCACCCGCTCGGTTCCGGTGAAGCCGACCAGTTCCGCGAGCCGGACCGTCGCCGGCCGTTGGCCGCCATGAAACTCGTCGACTGGCGCGAGATCGTCCGGCGTCAGATGATCGATGTCCTTTCCCGCTTCTTTCAGCGCCGCAAGTATCGTTTTGCCCAGGTCCGCACTCGTGTAGTGGGTTTCGACCGGATTATCCGCCATTCGCTGCCCTCAACTCGTTTGATCAGATGGCTGCGGCAAGCGGTACCGCCCGCGCGTCGCGAACACGCCATGCGCCGCGGACCAGCCCGGCGATATCAATAAATCCGAGCTGTGTCGCGACGATCTTTGGCAATTTCGCGAGGCGGTCGCCGGTTTCGAGCCGTTCGTCGGGCGCGACCCGCCCGACATTGGGCTCAATCGCGCGAACGGATAATTCGCCGCATCCGCCGCGGTAGCGTTCGAGGCATTGAACAGCGTCGACTTGCTGACATTCGACAATCCCACAACCGAAACTCATGAGTCCTTCCTGGCCGTCCATCTCATATTGAGCCGCAAAGCTGCCGCCGCGCTTCAGTTTGAGCTTGCCCGGCCGCAAATCGATCTCGTCATCTATGACGTGTATGGTGGCAAGATTTTGAAAGACCACGCCGCCTCCTCAGCGGCGCCTCTCGAAGCGCCCACGATAGGCCACAATCAATAATTGCATCGAAAAACTCCTGTGCAATCTGCAGCGAATCAGCAGCAAATTCACTCCATAGTTGCAGGGCCGGCTCCGGCCAGGGCGTTCTCCAAGCGCCTGCCGGTTACGGCGAATTTTGGTCAAGATTGCCCATCCATGCGTTTTCGGGCGCCTTCGACCGTCGTTAATCTTACCTATGCCATGCAAATTAGGCGATTCTATGGTGGCTGTTTTAGCAACGATCTGGGCTCGGCGAGACGCGGCATTGAGGCGTACAGAACGAAGTGCTGTGACCGCAGTTACTCTTCCGCCATTCCGGCCTTGCGCAGGCCGGCAAGATAAGTGACTTCGAACAACGCGCGAACCTTCGGGACGCCCCAATACCCGACGGCCTTCAAGCGGGCGATACTCGACCATCGATCGTCGGTGATCAGCTGGCGGGCTTCGGCGAGCTCGGCGGAGGCACGTTCGTTGTCGCCTTTGAGAGCGTAGGCGGAGGCCAGCCACGCATGCGGTCCCGGATGTACCGGATTGGCGTTGCGCGCCTTTTCGAGCCAGGGGATCGCCTCGTCGGGCAATCCACTTGACGGTATCCAACTTTTCGGTGGCGGAATTGCGTTTATCGGCAGCCCAGGAGTTGTTGGGCCAAACGGGCGCGATGGCGTGCGGGCCAATGGCGGCGTCGTTCATGTCCAGGGCGGCGTCATTTCCAACAATGGGGAATATGGCATCTCTGTCTTTCACAGCGCGACCGCCATCCTGGATACCGGCTCCTTTGTTGCTTCGAATGCCGCAAACGGCGTCCTCGTGGAGGACGGCACCGTGAACCTCGGCAACGGCGACGGAAGCGCCACGATCCAGTCTAATGGTGCAAACGGGATTTACCTCAAGACGAACAGCGTCGGATTTTTCAACAATGCCGGAAACAAAATCGTCAGCAACAGCGGCTGGGGGATTTTGTGCGACGGGCCTCCGGCGAACCCGCTGATCGCGATCGGACCCGCCGGCACGGTCGGCACCGTCTCCGGCAACGCGGCGGGGCAAATTGCCTGCAACATCGCCCCTTAGGGAGATACGATCGTATCGTCGTTCGGCGGCGAGAAGCGGCGCGCGACCTCG
>Ga0306926_10005616_pt1 | contig 13364 bp, 15 predicted proteins | sample flu12Cox44000178_FD_203759 | JGI IMG/M metagenome (GOLD analysis project Ga0306926, IMG submission 203759) | Lab enrichment of tropical soil microbial communities from Luquillo Experimental Forest, Puerto Rico - flux8day.12C.oxic.44.000.178 (v2)... | ecosystem: Environmental > Terrestrial >... | reverse complement strand
CAACCCAGACTCACCATTGTGCCGCTCTCGCTCGAGGAAGTGGCGCGCTTCTGGGCCAGCTTCCGCACCACGCGCCACCTGGCCATTGTGGGTCTGATGCTCATGCATGGACTCCGCTCCGCGGAAGTGATGGCTTTGAACTGTGAGGATGTTCTCCTGGCGGAAGGTCAGCTGCGCGTCCGCGGCAAGGGAACCAAGTTGCGCTTCCTGCCCCTGGCCCCGGAAACCACCCAACTGCTCGATCACTATCTCCGTCTCGAACGACCCGATCCCTGTTCGGCGGCACTGTTCGTGGTGTTGAAAGGACCGGCTCGCGGCCAGCGCATGACGGCAGCCGGATTACCTTCCTTGTTCCGCCATCATCGCCGCACCACCGCTATCCACATGGCCAACCCGCACCGCTTCCGCCATACCTTCGCCACCGACATGGTGCGTGCCGGTATCAGTCTGCCCGCGCTCATGCAGTTGATGGGGCACGCCGATATCGAAACCACCATGCACTATGTGCAGGTTTCGCCGCAGGATGTCTATCTGCACTACGCCCGCGCCGCTGCCCAGTGTATCCATCCTCAGCCCAAGATCTCGTCGTGAAACGCTGGCGCCGCCCTCCCCTCCAGCATCCACTGGCACAGGCCTTCGCCCGCGCCATCGAATCTCTATGCACGGCACTCACGCCTGGCAGCACACCCCAATACGACTTCGTGGTGCGCAACTTCCTCGTCTATCTCGGCACCGAATACCCAGAGGTTACCCATCTCCCCCAACTGCGCCGCGATCCCCATATCCTCGGATGGATGTCCCCCATGCGGGCGCACACTCCTCCCCTGGCCACCACAACCTGCATCGGCCGACTGTTCGCGCTGCGCACCATCTTCCATGAACTGGCGCGGACCAACCATCTGCCTGCACTCGCGGACCTGCTGCTGCGTGAGGATATTCCGCGCTCCCCCCACACTCTGCCACGGCCGCTCTCCGCCGAGCAGGATCAGCTCCTGCAGCAGGAGTTCCGCCGCCGCAACGATCTGGGCGGAAATGTCTTCCTGCTGCTCCGCTATACCGGCCTGCGTATCGGCGAATGTGTCGACCTGTCCTATGACTGCCTCCGCCCCGCCGGCCCCAACCAAGGGGCGCTCCATGTTCCCCTGGGCAAGCTCAAGACCGAACGCATGCTGCCCGTCGATGCCTTCGTCCGTGATCTCGTCCACCGCCTGCGCTTTTTCCGCTCCCTCGATCCCCTACCTGCCGATGGACGGCTCTTCGCGCGACCAGGAAGCAAAGTGGCCTTCGGGGTTCAACTCCGCGATTACCTTCATCAGGTCTGCCACACCCTTGGCCTCTCGACGCGCATCGTGCCCCACCAGTTCCGACATAGCTATGCCACCGAGATGCTGCGCTCAGGCGTTAGCTTCCCCGTCTTGATGAAGTTACTCGGCCACGTCAACCCCGAGATGACCATGCGTTACGTCGATGTGACCCTCATAGATCTTCAGCGCGAGTTTCAACTGCCCCGCTCTAAGCCCAGGCATCTGGCTCCTCAGCCCAAAACTTCGTCCCCACCTCTGCGTGCCGGCCTCGACGGCCTTATCGATTCCTTGCTCGCCACCCAACACCTCATGATGATCTTCCGCCGCTCGCTTGCAAACGGCAACGCACACACTCGCCTCCACCGCCTCTCCAAAATCCTCGCCGAAACACGAAAACTCCAAACCAACTGAATGAAAATGAGCAGCGATTGGCCAGTTATGGCGATATTTCACCAGTTGACTCTGTTTTGCCAGCATGCAAAGGAACCCATCAGTTCTTGTTCAGAAACTCGATCAACATCGAATTCACGACTTCCGGATTTTCATAAAAACCCACATGCGCGACGCCTTCAAGGGCATGAAACTCCGACTGCGGGATGTCTTGCAAAACCTGCTTACCGAGCGCAAACGGAACGGTTCTGTCCAGCCTGCCCCACACCAAAAAGACTGGTATATGGCTTTTGCCGATCGAACGGAAATCAGGACGCACATCGAGAGTGTAGTAATCACGAATAGTCGAAAGAATAGCCCGTCGAAAGCCCTTGAAGCGCATCTGCTCTAGGTTCGATGAGCGGGAACAGGAAACAGGACCAAGCCAAACCGGACTGAGGGAACGAGGCGAAAGCCGAGTCACATACCCACCGGGAGACTAAAGTCACTGCGCCTGTTCTCGACTCTACTCCCCTCTCTCCTAGTAGAGGAGGCCCCGATGTGCTTTAGGTTCTCCTTGGCTGTGTCCGCCGTTTCCAGCTTCGCGCCATGGTATGCAGATAAGTCACGTATAAGCTGGAATCCCGGATGGTCGACTACTCGGAAACCAGGGAATGGGGCTTAACTGACGAAAAATCGTCTCTCCGCTCACTAACCGATTAGTTCGAGCGATGCCCCTGTTTTCAACTGACGTTGACTACTTCCGGATTGCTCGTACTCACCAACTAAGAGAGCCGGTTCTACGGCCACTTCGCGACTAGTTTTCGAATCGTGTTCCTGCTACGGATCGTAAATGGCATGCGGAGTACCTTCGCGAGAGGCACTGTCGCAAAGAGCGATGCACCTGGCTTCTTGCGACGCCACCAGTAGATCTCACGTGCATGGATGCGAAACCCATCTGTTTTCGTCCTCAACGCGAGGAGTTTCGCCTTAGACCGTTCATCAAGGTCGTTCGCAAGCAGAATGATGTTCAGATCTGCGCCGCGGGTCTCCGAATCCTCGAAGGGCTCCAGAGATGAGAGTGCGCTCAGCTCAGCGTGAGTCCTTATGAACACGGGCACTTTGAAACCTAATGCTTGTTGGAGTGTGCGTTCGATCTTCTGTTCGAGGGCTCCAACGTTCTTGGCTCGCGTTTCGAACACAACGTTCCCGCTTCCGAGGAATGTTGCAACCCTAGCAAAACCGAGGGATTCGAAAGCCTTGCGCAACTCGTTCATTCTGACGGCCCGCGCAGGACCGGCGTTAATGGCTCGCAAGAATGCAAAAAGTCGCGGCATCTTTGCTTCGAAACGACCGAAGGTCGAGGCTCATAGCTTACAGCCAGTTCGTAAGTCCCGGCTAGCGAGACGACCTGATTTCGCTTGGAATGGCGTTAGCTTCTGGTGGTTAGAGAACATGAAAGCCGAAGAATGCGCATCCAACAGGCAAACCCGTTACTGAGAATAACCGTTCATCGGAATCCATCTGGCGCGAGTGCGCCTGCCGTTGGAGCTCTTTCAGTGTACATTGAGGATACAAGAAGCCGACGTAGTACAGGATCTTTTGTTCCCGCCCTTTCCCAAAAGAGGGGGATGAGGCACCCTCAAGATTCACGACTATTTGTCTTCATCCGCCGATGGTCCGTAAATCGCAGGGACTCTTTCTCCGAGCAATCGCAGGTACACCGTAAGCTGGCCGCGATGATGCGCCATGTGGTTGAGTACTCCTTCACGGACCGCTTCGTACCGTGTCTGCTCCATCATGAGCTTGCCCCCCGACAGCATGCGCCACTTCGTGTTCAGCAGGTGATCGTTGGTCGTCTTCTGTAAGACATCGCGTCCTTTCTCCAGGCTGGCCTCGAACACATCGAGCAAATCGCGGGGCGTTTGCCACTGCGGCGGCTTATACGTCGAACCTCGAGGCGGGTTAATGTCGAGTTCGTCCACGTTGACAACCATGTCGAGCCACGCGGGTATAGTAGCGACAATCGTCGCCAGAGCACCCAGCGGCATCGATTTCTCATGGGGCTTCCAGTCGTTCTTCCCTTCGGGAATGTGTTCCAGCGCTTTGCGAATCCCAATCGCCTCGTGGTCGAGCTCGGTCAACAGCAATTCGGTGATCTGCATTTCGTAATCTCCGCGACGAGAGTTTAGATATTACAACCAGTTGGCGAGGATGCGTCAACACCCAGACAATAGCGGTTCATCATCGGCGGTAGGGGCGTGTGCCGTTCCTAGCTGTGACGGTGCCGACTTTCCGCAAGGCGACTTCGGCCGGAGACCTTTCGGTTGTGCCCGTGATCCAGGAATAGTGACGCGAAGCGAATTGAAAATGGGCAGGTTGATAAGTGAGAAACAGCAACCGTTGCCTACTCCGTTTCGCTCGACGTGGGGCTATAATTCGACGAGTTATCCCAGCGTTCCGGCATCCACTCTCCCGTAGCTATGCTGAACAGCCATGCTCAGTGAACTCATCGTCGGCCGGTACAGAGTGGAGAAAGAGTTGGGGCGTGGCGGCATGGGAGTCGTGCTGCAGGCCTACGATACCTGGTTGAGACGCGTTGTCGCCCTGAAGGTACTTCCTCCTGAATACTACTCACAATCCCGAACTAAGCCGCCGCCTCGCAGCCGAAGCTCGTGCCGCATCGGCTCTGAACCACCCCGGCATCGCTACGGTGTATGACTTTGTCGAGCAGAACGACGCGAACTTCGTTGTGTACGAATACGTTGAAGGCCAAACCTTTCGGGACAAGCTGTCTCAAGGCCGATTCACGACTGAAGAGGTATTGAGTGCGGGAGTGCAGCTCAGTGATGCGTTGCTCGCGGCGCACACCCGGGGCATCATCCACCGCGACCTCAAACCCGAAAACATTATGTGGACGCCGGACGACTGTTTCGGCGGGCGTGTCAAGATTCTCGATTTCGGCCTTGCAAAATGCAACCGCTGGTCTGTGTCGGCTGGACAGGAGAATGAACCCGAGACTGTCTCCATTGCCACCACGCCCGGACTTGTCATTGGAACCATGAACTACATGGCCCCGGAGCAACTGGAAGGCCTGGCGGCGGATGTCCGGTCAGATATTTACTCTCTCGGGCTGGTCCTGTATGAAATGGGTACCGGAGCCAATCCCTTTTTGGGCAAGACACGTGCCTCCACTATCGCGAATATCCTGAAGCAGGAAGCGCCATCCCTTAGCGAGCAGAATCCAGCCGCCCCGGCAGAGCTCGACCGTATCCTGCTAAAGTGTCTGCGCAAACTCCCACAGGAGCGGTACCAGTCGGCAGGAGAACTGCTGTTGGATTTCCGCAACGTTGAACATCGTTCAACTTCGTTGGTGAACGATCGACCTGGAGAAGTTGAGCCAAGCCTCTTCGGTCGTTTTTTCTTGCTCTTCGGAGCGGCCCCGTATCGCCGATGGGAGTTGATGCACCTACGAATGTTCCTCTGGTGTTTGTTTCTCGTCTATCTTGGCTGGAGATTCAGAGTGTTGACTCCGAATAGATGGGGAGTCACCCTGTTTTCTATCGAATTGGCGTGTATAGCGGTGCTGTTGGTCCTTATCTCGCTCCCCTTGTACGTGGGGATGTTCGACCCAGCTAATCTCCCCGTGGTGGTACCGAGGATGGCGCCGTGGATTTGCTGGTTCGTCCTTGCCCTGGTACCGGTGACATGGCTGATGGCCTCCACGCTGGCGGAGTCACATTCCGTATTGGCTGCTTTCCTGGCGTTTTGCGGAGCAAGCGAAGCCGCTGGGGTGCTTATGTTTAAACCCGCAATCGACCGCGTGTTAGTTGCAAGCCTCGCTGGCTGGAGATCAGACCAACAAGACTTGAGGAAAGGCCGGAACTGATGGCCATCGTTCGAACCGGAGTTGTGCTCACCCGGCGCTGCGTGGTCGCGTGATCGATCATGTTCGGTACTTGCTCGGCGTGCTCGTGTTGAGCATATATGCTCCAGGGCTCTTATTTTGGCTCGTTGTACACACCCCTGGGTACATTGGTGACACCAACCAACCGTTGCTGGCACCTCCTTTTCCGAAGAGGCAGGCCATAGAGAAGGCGTAAGCGGTCGGATGTTGAGCTCATGTGACCTAATGTCAATGTCGTGGGTTTGAGCTGCTTTCTGATTTTCGCTGATACAACTCCTCTTTTTGGATTCTGTCGAACTGGTCCATTGAGATCTACCGCGCCGTCGAGTCAGGGAGCATATAGCGCATCACAAGTGCGCTTTCTCGCGCGATTTTCATCGAGGTCGTCGCCAACTGGTTCTCGTGTCGATTTGGTTTTACTCTCCCCGTGAAAAATGTTCCAACTGGGCCCTTCGTCTCTGGGGCACCCAATGATGGGTACCCATAAGAGAAATGACTGAGAACAACGAGGAGGAAGTACGTGAGCATGCACGGTCGAAGCAAAGCACCACTCACATGGATTGAAAAATCAACAACTTGCCTAATTTCCGTTATTTCGGGGCCAGCAGGCTAAGGGTTCGAATCCCCTCTCCCCGACCATGTTTTCGATGACTTGCAATTTGGCGTTATGCCGGGCACCCGTTCCGGAGGCACCCAATCCCTTCCAGCGGTTCTTTCATTCAAATCAACTGAGTAACCACAACAATAAAGGATGGGCCCTTGGAGCAGGCAACAGGGGATCATTCAATTGTTCGGCTTGGGTGCCGACTTTTCTCGATTCCGTTTTTCTGCGGTGCGCCCGCCGCGATCCTTCTGATGGTTCGACTTCTGTTCCCTGCAAACCAGCGATGGTCTGGATTACCGGTGAGCAGGATTTACAATGAAACTGGGCATTTCCTTTGATTGACGAAACGCTGGGGAAATGACATGAACCCACGATGCCCACCGACCGGTTCATCAGACGAGTCTAGAGAAAAGGCCTTTTTCCGTCTCCTCGTTTGTCTATGTTTAGTCGTGGCTGGTGCTGGTTTTCTTCTTCCCCAGGGGAACAGCGAAGACTACCGCAAGCAACGCGAAGAGATGGTCCGGACGCAGATTGCTTCGCTGCCCTGGGCTGGATCGGAAGCAGTGCGCGATTCGCGAGTGCTTGATTCAATGCGCAAGACGCCGCGTCATCGTTTTGTGCCTCCTGATCTCGTAGCCTACGCCTACGAAGACCGGCCGCTGCCCATAGGTTATGGTCAAACCATCTCGCAACCTTACATCGTGGCCAAGATGACGGAGCTTCTCGAGCCAAAACAGGAGCACCGGGTGCTCGAAATAGGAACCGGATCAGGCTATCAGGCTGCAGTACTTTCGCCTCTGGTCGCACAAGTCTATTCCATGGAAATCATCGAGCCACTTGGCACCGCCGCACGCCGGCGCTTGGACGCTCTGGGCTACAAAAATATTGAGGTGCGTGTGGGGGATGGCTACTTCGGTTGGCCGGAAAAGGGGCCGTTTGACGACATCATCGTGACAGCCGCTGCTAACCACATTCCGCCTCCATTGATCGAGCAACTGAAGCCCGGCGGCAGGATGGTGATTCCAGTGGGCAATCCCTTCCAAACTCAGATGCTCATGCTGGTGACCAAGGGCGGCAAAGGACCACATGACGTACAAGTACGAAGCTTAATGCCGGTGGGCTTTGTTCCATTGGTCGGCGGGCAGAAAGCAAACTGACAAACACTAGCGGTCAGCTCAAGTTCCGTTAGACACGCGGACGGCCAACGAACATCAGCAATAGGTTTGTGTCTGCTTCTGATCAGATTCGGCTTGGCATCCGCTGCCGCGAAGCAGCGCTTCTGATGGTGTCTGCGTCGGTGTTGTCCTACCAGGTGATCCTGGTTCGCGCTTTCTCCATTGGTCAGTGGCACCACTTTGGCTACATGGTCATTTCGATTGCACTTCTCGGTTTCGGTGCCAGCGGCACACTTCTCGCGGCATTGGAACGGAAACGGACGGATACTGCTGCGAGTTGTCAGTTTTCTTATGCGAGCTGGTTTGCAATTTCTGCGACATTGTTCGCAGTTGCACTGTCGGTTTCTTTTTGGCTTACGCAGCGTGTTCCCTTCGATCCATTCCTCATTATTTGGGATCGGCGGCAAATGCTCTACTTGGGTAGCTATTATCTCGCCTTGTTTGTTCCGTTTTTCGCTGGAGCAACTGCGATTGGTGTTGTCCTTACCAGTGAATCGGCGACTTGTCCTCGCCTGTATGCCTTTAACATGGCCGGATCTGGTGCGGGTGCACTGCTGGCCCTTGTCCTGTTGTCCATTGTGTCGGTGGAACGGGCAGTCATAGGCGTGACAGCTCTGGCCCAGGGTGCTGCAACCCTCGCTTTGTTTAACGGGGATTTTTTCCATGATCGAGGTGTGCGCCGGTTCTTTGCCTTGGCAGGCGTTGCCCTCATGGCAATGCTGACGATTGTTTCCGTTCTTCGTCCACCCGCCGTGCGGCTGTCGCAGTATAAGGGACTCAACTATGCTCTCAATCTTCCTGGTGCCCAGGTGTTAGCAGAGCGATCCAGCGCTCTTGCGCGTGTCGACGTCGTGGCCAGCCCCGCCATCCGAGAAGCCCCTGGGCTTTCATTGATCGCGCCAATGGATGCCGTCCCCCCTCGGCAACTGGGGCTCTACCTGGACGCAGAGAGTGCCGGGGTTATCACCGCATTTGACGGCGACACCAGCAGACTCAACTATCTCGATTGGATGGTCACGGCGGCACCTTATTTCGCCCTTCCTGATGCGCGTCAGGATTTGCGGGTGTGTGTGCTTGGGGCTGGCGGCGGCGCAGGTGTCTTATTGGCGCTGCGGCACGCCGCTTGGCAAGTGGACGCAGTCGAGGTCGACCCTAACCTGGCACAGTTGATGCGCAGGGAATTTCGTGTCTTTGCTGGCGGGCTTTATGACCGGCCCGAGGTACGCTTCCATCGTGCGGAAGCCCGTGCCTTTGTGCAGGCCGCAGACCAGAACTGGAACGTCATTGACCTCTCACTGATCGATTCCTTTGCCGGTTCAGCAGTCGGCATCGGTGCCGTGGGAGAGAATTATATTTACACGCTTGAGGCCTTTGAGGCCTTTCTGCGCCACCTCCGCCCAGGTGGTGAGCTCGCTGTGACGCGCTGGGTGCGCACTCCGCCGCGGGATGAGTTGAAGCTATTCGCCACGGGGGTTGCGGCGCTGGAGCGGATGGGCTTGAACCCAGCCGAGCGTCTAGTGCTCATCCGAAGCTGGTTGGCAGCGACGCTATTGGTCAAGAAGGAACCATTCACGGCCCAGGAATTGTCTGCTTTGCGCCTGTGGGCCGAAGAGCGCTTGTTTGATATGTCTTATTTTCCCGGGATCACGGCGGAGCAGCACAACCGCCACAATGTATTGGAGCGCGATTATTACTTCGAGGCGACGAGTGCATTCCTTGGCGGGGACGAAAGCCGAGAACGATTTTTCCGCGACTATGCGTTCAACGTGAGGCCCGCCACCGACGATCGTCCCTACTTCTTCGATTTTTTCCGCTGGCGCGCCTTGCCGCTCATGGTTCGCACCTACCTCCAATCGTGGATTCCGTTCTCGGAGTGGGGTTATCTCATCCTTGTCGCGACGCTGGCGCAGGCGACCTTTTTGGGAATTTTGTTGATTGTCGCTCCTTTGGTTCTGTTGCCACGCCACAGCGCGCCTGTTGATTCAGCAGCTGCAAGGCCGTTAGCTGGCGCGCCGCCGCGCCTGCAGGTGCTCCTTTACTTTCTGACTTTGGGACTGGGTTACCTGTTCGTGGAGATGGCGCTGATTCAGCGGCTGGTTTTCCTCCTGGCGAATCCCAGCTTTGCGGTGGCAGTGGTCTTGGCAGGCTTGTTGTTTTTCTCTGGGTGGGGCAGCGCTTGGGCCGGACGGCAGCTAAGCAAGGGGAGCTCACCGAGACGGCTGGCCTGCCGGGCCGCCCTCGTCGTAGCCTTTACCGGCGCCGTGTATGCATTTGGGCTACGTGCTTTGTTGACGCCTCTACTTAGCTGGCCGCTGCCGGCCCGAATGGTCCTCGCATTCTCAGTGATGCTCCCGCTGGTTGCCATGGGCATGCCTTTCCCTCTCGGCTTGTGCCAACTCGGCCTACGGCATTCGCAACTCCTGCCCTGGGCTTGGGCGATTAATGGCTGCGCCTCCGTCCTAGGCGGACCGTTGGCCACAGTGCTCGCCTTGGGTGCTGGATTACCAGCAGTGCTGCTTGCGGCCTCGGGTTGCTATGCGTTAGCGGCTCTGGTCGCCAGTGTTGCATTTGGAAATTGGATGGCTCAACAGGCGGCCACTTGACTGCCGGGTAACAAGATCCTGGGCCTAGTGAAACTCGGTTCCGATTGAAAGCATTGACGTTACTCGCAGCAAGCCTGTAGGCTGTCCCCTTCCATGTTGACCCTCCGTCGGCTCTTGTTTTCTTCTCTGCTAAGCTTGGTTCGCTTCTGTGCTGCCCTGCAAGCCGAGATTTTGGCCTTGCGTCATCAGGGGGTATCGCGCAGGTCCAGCCGCTGAGTTGAGGTTGCATCAGGCAGGCTGACAACAAGGCAGTCGTGCTCGCGACGTTGCTGTTGATCTCGGTCATATTCATATAGCCGTTCGATAGATGACCAGTAATGTGGTTATGTTACTAACTTCGCTAGTTACCGAGCAATAATATCTGGCATCCACATCCATTGCTGCAGAGATAGCGGTGAAGCATAGCTTATAGTAATGCAATTTCATAGTTACTAAGCTAAAAGACTTCATACGTCGAGAAAAAGAAATATTGTTGCTGGATCGTGAACGTTTTGGACTAGCCCATAGTCAAAGCGCATAAGATTTTAGCCAACAAGGTGACGTAGCCCTCAGGAATTTCATTGGCAAGAGAAACTCCTGAGGGCGTTTCGTTCCGTTGCGCAGGACTGACCGTGCCACCCCGTCCTTGCTTTTGTTTTCACCGAGAAGCACAATGCCTCGTGTAGTCCCGATCCGATTACAAATAGGCGGAGGATATTTCCATGGCCAAAGTCAAGCAACTGACCGTCTCTCTTGAAAATCAACCGGGTAGGATGGCGGCAGTGGCAAAAGTTCTCGCCGATTCCAAAGTAAGCATTCTGGGTATTCTGGGCAGCACTGCGGGAACGCAGGGTTCGGTGCAGGTCGTCGTGGATAACATTACCGAGGCCAAGAAGGCTCTGAGCGCAGCACAGGTCTCGTACGAGGTAGGAACGCTGGAAGAGGTGGAGCTCCCCAACAAGTCGGGAGCACTTGCGGAATTCACTGCGAGGTTGGCCAAGAGGGGCATAAACATCGACGCAGTGTATGGCACGGTGCTCAAAGGAGGAAAGAAATCGGTGCTGTTTTTCGCCACCTCAAAGCAGGGCGGGGCGTAAGGGAGTTGTCCTCCCTTCACCCAAAAATCTGAACCGCGATTTAGTTGTAGGTCGCATGCGGAGCGCGAAAGAGCGGATGCTCAAAGGCGGACGCAACAAGAAAAAAGAAGCAATGGTTTGTCACATCATTTTGGGCTGAGAAGCACATGAAAGCTATCATGACGCACCAAGATGTAGCTGAGCTAGAAAAGGCTTTAATCCTGGCGAGTAGACACCTGCTGCGACATTTCTCTGACTACTTCATGGTAGTAGTCAGTGCCTTCGGCTTTGTCTATTTTGCTACTTACTATAGCAGGTGGATAGACGCTGTCCTATTAATAGTGATTTACAACTGCTTTTTGCTAGGAGCGCGGAATGTTAGAAGGGGATAACGGCAGCCGCTGTGCTTCCTCGGCTGCAATGCTGGCTTTGCGCTGCTGCGTTCGCAGGTATGCCGCGACGCGGTCGATCTTCTTGCCGAGTTCGGCGAACAACTGCACGCAGTGCTCGCGACTTTCGTTGCTGATCGTGCCGGTGATCTCGCGTTCCTCCTGCAGTTGATCGAAGGCCTCCTCCAGTTCGGCGTCAGTTTCAAACAAGCTGCAGTTTTGTGCGGTTACGGTTTTCGTATTCATCTTGAAACCTCGTAGAGAAGGCACGGGAGACACACGAATGCTCGTGCGTCCCCCGTGTGGGTGAGAGGACAGCCGTAGTCAGGCTGCGCTGGGGTGGGAACCGTTGACGATGCCTTCCAGTCCCTGGACTACCTGGACCAGTGTGGGCATGTCGGCGATTTCACTGAGGGGAGGAGCTTGCAGCTTGGCCAGCAAGGCGCTGACCTGTTGCTCGGGAACGCGGTCCAGGACAGCTTCCATGCGTCGCAAGCCGCGGGTAGCCGACTCCAGCACGTCGAGGACTTTCTTTTTCTGCTGGACATCGCGCACCAGGTGCGGCTGGCTGGCATGGCCGTACTCGCGTAGCACCCAACGGTAAAGCTTGATGCCTACCGTCACTTGTAGGGCGGCAATGCGCTCGTCCAACTCAAATCCGTGCTGAGATTGGGCGGCAGTTCCTTCCGGCTTAACACCGTTCTTCGGACCGTCGTTGGAGCCATGCTGCCGCGACTTGTTACCAGTCGCAGAAAAAGGTGCACTGTTGCCGTTCCCATTCCGATGATTCGAGGTAACGGTGCCGTTCGAACCGCTGGTCGTCTGCCCAGCCTGTTGCAGGCTCGCTGCCGCTCTTCCGGACGGCCACTGGCCTTTACGCCAGTTCTCCGGCACTATCCACGGCGCGAGTGGTGGCGACTTCTTTGGCCGGCCCTTGTCATCGATGTCGACCCGCGGCGCGTCGAAGTCGTAAAAGTAGCGGCCGAGTCCAAAACAACTGCAAGCCCGCTTGAAGGCCTGGGCCTCTGCGGAGGTCATCGCATTGTCCTCGTCGGCCCACTCCTCGCCCGTGCCGGAGTGCGTTCCCAGCCCGTCGATGGTCACCTTGCAGGTAACCAGGATCTTGCCGGTGACGATCTCGGCATTTCGCTTGGTGCGAGTGATGTTGTTCATCGTGACCGTCTCGTACGTGCGAGTCCAGCCCTGCGGCCTGACCAGCGCATTCAGACGTTCGGTGTAAGCACGCGGGTCGGCATAAGGTACGACCTGCCCGCGCGTGCGGTTGTTGGCGGTGTTGGTCACCCGCCACAGAACCTGGCCGACCGGAAATGGTACTTCCAGTTCAGCCAGCAGTTCTTCATTGCTGAGTTTCTTCATGGGAGAGAAGTCTCCTTGGATCGAAGGTGTTGGGAGTTAGGATCAGCGCTCAAAAAGGTACGTCGGAGTCGGTGATCATCGTGGGATCTTCCTGGCTGCCGGGCTGGTCTCGTGTGAGTTCGCCCTTCTGGCCATCCCGCTGCGATTCACCCAGGAACTCGATCTTGTCGGCATAAACGAACATCATGTACTTCTTGCCGCCAGACTGCTTGTCGTCCCACGATTCGGTCCGTTGCCGGCCTTCGAGGAAGATCCGGCTGTCTTTGTGGAGGTGTTCGGCCACGACCTCAGCCCGTTTGCCGAAGGCCTTGATGTTGAACCACTCCGTGTGTTCCTGCGGCTCGCCGGCGCTGTTCTTCCAACGTTCGGTGACTGGGCCGCTGTGGGATTACCTTAAGCAATGCTTCGCTCGCCGATCGTGCCTCTCGCAAACTCGTCCGCCGCCTGGCTCGCATCGACGTGTTGCTGGTCGACGAGCTCTCCTATCTCAACCTCCGCCCCGAACAGACCAACATCTTTTTTAAGCTGATGGAAGAGCGCTACCGCCGCAAGCCCACGATCCTGACCACCAATTTAGACTA
>Ga0306926_10005606_pt1 | contig 13372 bp, 12 predicted proteins | sample flu12Cox44000178_FD_203759 | JGI IMG/M metagenome (GOLD analysis project Ga0306926, IMG submission 203759) | Lab enrichment of tropical soil microbial communities from Luquillo Experimental Forest, Puerto Rico - flux8day.12C.oxic.44.000.178 (v2)... | ecosystem: Environmental > Terrestrial >... | reverse complement strand
AGGCCCGCACCTCGACCAACGTCGCGCCGGCGGCGCTCCGTGGGCTCGGGTACCGGTGGCCGACCGACCTCGTCGGTGGGCTCGATGCCTGGGCCAAGGAGTCAGATGGCGCCTTCACCTGAGCCGCGCCAGGTGGCGGGGCCCGTCGGGGTGGCGATCGTCAGCTTCAACAACGAGGCGCGGCTCTCGGCGTGCCTGACGCCGCTCATCGGCGACGACCGCGTCGTGCGGATCGCGGTCCGGGACAACGGGAGCACGGACTCGACCCGCGCCGCGCTGCGAGCGGCCGCATCGGCGTCACCGAAGCTCGTGCTCCTGGGCGACGGCCGCAACGTCGGGTACGGGGCGGGGGTGAACGAGGCCGTTCGCCACCTCGACGCCCCGGTCCTCCTCGTCTGCAACCCCGACACCGAGCTGCGCGGCGACGCGCTCGGCGCGATGCTGCGGCACCTCTCTGACCCGTCGGTCCAGATGGTGGGCCCGCGGCTCGAGCTCGAGGACGGCTCCGCGGACCACGCCGGCGCGCGACGGGCTCCCACGCTCCGCTCGTCGCTCTGCTACGGGATCCCCGGGATGCGCGGCCGCTCTCAGTACGTCGACCTCGAGCCCGGCGCGACCGTCGAGGCGATCTCGGGCTCGTGCATGCTGCTGCGGCGCGACACGTTCGACTCGCTCGGCGGGTTCGACGAGGCGTACTGGATGTACGGCGAGGACCTCGACCTGTGCCTCAGGCTCCGCGAGCGCGGCGGCGAGATCGCCTACGCGCGCGACGCGCGCGTGGTGCACCACCGCGGCGACGGGTCGGCGGGCCAGATCCGGTCGTTCCGCGTCAACTGGGCGTTCTTCGACGCGATGGCGATCTACTACCGCCAGCACCTCGCCCCGCGGCACGGCGCGCGGGCCGCCTCGGCGTGCGTGGTGACCGGGATCCGCCTGGCGGCGCTCGCCACCGCGGCGCGCAACGAGCTCGCGCGCGCTGTGTCGCGGCGGGGCGGTGCGAAGCACCCGAGCGCCGTCGCGGCCTAGAGCGAGCGCGAGAACCGGAACCGGACGAGGGCGCGCAACGCGCCGAACCCGTCGCGCCAGGTGATCTTCTTGCCCTCGTGGAACTCACGGCCGGCGTAGCTGATCGGCACCTCGACGATCTCGTAGCCCTGACGGAGCACCTTTGCGGTGATCTCGGGCTCGAAGTCGAACCGGTCTGAGACCACGTGGATCGGCGCGATGACGCGTCGGTCGAAGAGCTTGTAGCAGGTCTCCATGTCGGAGAGCCTCGTGGCGTAGAGCACGCTGGTCACGAGCGAGAGGAACCGGTTGCCGATCCGGTGCAGCCCCGACATCCGCTGGCCGTGGCCGGCGAACCGGTTGCCGTAGACGACGAGGGCGGTCCCGTCGAGGACCGGCTCGAGGAGCGTCCGCCAGTCCGCCGGGTCGTACTCGAGGTCGGCGTCCTGGACGATCACGAGGTCCCCCGCCGCCGCGGCGAGCCCGGTGCGCAGCGCCGCCCCCTTGCCCTTGTTGACGCGGTGGCTGAGGACGCGGACGCGAGGGTCCTCCAGGTCGTCGAGGACCCTCGCGGTGTCGTCGCTCGACCCGTCGTTCACGATGACGAGCTCGACGGCGAGCGGCAGCTCCACCTGCAGGCACCTCGAGACGATCTCCTTGACCGTCGCCTGCTCGTTGAAGACCGGCATGAGGACGGTCAGCGTCTTGTGCTCGATGGGAGGGAGGGTGCGACCGCGCATCGTTGCCTCGGGCGAAAGGGTAGCGAAGCGGTCCGGGCTGCCCGCTCAGGCGCCGCGCGCGCGGAAGTAGGCGATCGTCCGGGCGAGGCCGTCACCGATCGCGACCGTCGGCGACCATCCGAGCGTCGCGGTGGCGAGCGAGATCTCGGGGCACCGCCGCTCCGGGTCGTCCGCGGGCCGAGCGCCGAAGACGACGGGCGACGACGACCCGGTGGCGGCGATCACGAGGTGCGCGAGGTCGAGCATGGTGTGCTCGTCGGGGTTGCCGAGGTTCATCGGCCCCGTCGCGTCGGCGTCGAGCAGGGCGAGCAGCCCGGCGACGAGGTCGTCGACGTAGCAAAGGCTGCGCGTCTGGGTGCCGTCGCCGTGGACGGTGAGCGGCTCGCCTCGGAGCGCCTGGACGATGAACGTCGAGACGACGCGGCCGTCGCGGGGGTCGAGCCTCGGGCCGTACGTGTTGAAGATGCGCGCGATCCCGACGTGGGTCCCGAGCGTCCGGTTGTGCGCCATGACGAGCGCCTCGGCGTACCGCTTCGCCTCGTCGTAGACGCTGCGCGGCCCGATGGGGTTCACGTTCCCCCAGTACCCCTCGCGCTGGGGGTGCTCCTTCGGGTCGCCGTAGACCTCGCTGGTCGAGGCGTGCACGAGCCTCGCGTCGTGCCTTCCGGCGAGCTCGAGCAGGTTGCGGGTCCCGTCGGCGCCGACCCGGAGCGTCTCGAGCGGCATCGAGAGGTACCGCGGCGGGGACGCGGGCGAGGCGAGGTTGCAGACCGCGTCGACCTGGCCCTCGACGTCCGCGGACACGGTGACGTCCCGCTCGACGAGCTCGAAGCCGCGGTGCTCCCGGGCGGCAGCGAGGTTGGCGGTGGACCCCGTCGAGAGGTCGTCGACCGCCACGACCTCGTCGCCCCGGGCGAGGAGCGCGTCGCAGAGGTGGGAGCCGACGAACCCGGCGCCGCCCGCGACGACGACCCTCACGCCCGCCCGATGCCCGAGTACGTGAAGCCGAGCCGGTGGAGCTTGCCCGCGTCCAGCAGGTTGCGTGCGTCGACGATCGCCGGTGTCTCGACGAGCGTGCGGATCCGCGTGTAGTCGAGCCAGCGGAACTCCGCCCACTCGGTGAGCAGCGCGATCGCGTGGCCGCCCTCCACCGCCTCGTACGCCGAGTCGCACACGATCAGGTGCGCGAGGTCGTCGTCGCCCGCGTCCTCGCTCGAGACCGTCGGGTCGAAGGCCCGCACCGCCGCGCCGGCATCCACCAGCATCCGGGTGATCGCGACGGCGGGCGACCCCCGTCGGTCCCCCGTGTTGGCCTTGAACGAGAGCCCGAGCGCGGCCACGTTGCGACCGGCCAGGGTCCCCCCCGCCGCCGCGCAGACCTTGTCGACGACGCGCTGCATCTGGTCGTCGTTCCCCGAGATCGCCCCGCGGACGATCGAGATGTCGTACCCGGCGGCGTTCGAGATGGCCACGAGCGCCGCGGTGTCCTTCGGAAGGCACGAGCCCCCCCACCCCGGCCCGGGCCGCAGGAACTCGAACCCGATCCGCTTGTCGTACCCGATCCCGGTCACGAGGTCGAGCACGTTCGCGCCGACCGCCTCGCAGAGCCCGGCCATCGCGTTGATGAACGTGAGCTTGGTCGCGAGGAACGCGTTCGAGGCGTACTTGATCAGCTCGGAGGTCGTCGCGTCGGTGATCACCGCCGGCGCGCCGCTGTCGCTGAACAGCTCGGCGACCCGGACGGCCGCCTCGCGGTCGTCGGCCCCGACGACCACCCGGTCGGGGTTCAGGGAGTCGGCGACGGCGGTCCCCTCCCGCAGGAACTCGGGGTTCGAGACGACGACCACGTCCGCGCGTCCGACGACGCGCTCGACCAGCCCGACCGTGCCCACCGGGACGGTCGACTTGTTCACGATGATCGCCCCGTCGGCGAGGTTCGGGGCGATCTCCGACGCCGCGGCGGTCACGCTCGAGAGGTCGGCGGACCCGTCGTCGGCCTGCGGCGTCTCCACGCACAGGAACACGAACTCGGCGCCCTCGACCGCGTCGGCCGCGCGCTGCACGATCCGGAGCCGCCCCGTCGAGAGCCCGTCCTTCAGCATCTCGTCGAGGCCGTGCTCGACGATCGGCGAGCGTCCCTGGCAGAGCGCGTCGTAGCGGCGGTCGTCGTGCTCGGCGATCGTCACCAGGTGGCCGTGGTGGCTCAGCACCACCGCGGTCGGGAGCCCGACGTACCCCGCCCCGATGACGGCCACGCGCCGCACGCCCGCCTTCGGCATCGGTGAGCGGTCAACGGTCGACAGGGTGGCTCCCTTCCAGCATGGCGGCGACGAGTCGACGCATCGCGTCTTCCCAGGGTGGGAGCAGATCGTACCCGTCGTCACGGAGCCGGCCCGGGGTGAGCTCGGAGTTTGTCGGTCGCGGCGCCAGTGGTTGCGGGTCGAGCGCGGACGTCGCGATCGGCGTGACCGTCTCGGGGTCACCGCCCGTCGCGACGACGACCTCGCGGACGAGGCCGTACCACGTCGTCACGCCGGCGTTCGTCAGATGGACCCTGCCGCGCGGCCGGTCGCGCACCAGCGTCACGATCCCCGCTGCGAGGTCCGCGGCGAACGACGGGCACCCGCGCTGGTCGTCGACGAAGCGCATCGGCTCGCCGCGCAGCGCGCGCTCGACCGCGAGCCGCACGATGTTGCGGCCATGCAGGCCCGCGACCCACGAGACCCGCGCGATCGTCGCGTCGTCGGGGCACGCGCGCTCCCCCGAGAGCTTCGTGCGCCCGTACACCGACCGCGGGTTGGGCGGGTCGTCCTCCAGGTACCCGGTCGGCTTCGTGCCGTCGAAGACGTAGTCCGTCGAGGTGTAGACGAGGTGGGCGCCGGCGCGCGCCGCCGCGGCCGCCACGTTGGCGGTGCCGCGGCCGTTCACCGCCTCGGCGCGCTCTGGCTCGGTCTCGGCGCGATCGACCGCGGTGTAGGCGGCGAGGTGCACCACCACGTCAGGTCGGCAGCCCTCGACGGCGGCGCGGACCGCGCGCTCGTCGTCGACCGCCAGCGTGGCGTGATCGGCCGCGACGACGTCGAACTCCCCCGGCACGACGGCGTGCCCGCCGAGGAGCGCGGTCGCCGTGCCCGCGGCCGGCACCCGTCCGCTGAGCGCGTCCACGAGGTCACGGCCGACCTGCCCGGAGGCGCCGGTCACGAGGACCCGCATCAGCCAGCCTTGCCCCAGTCCTCCTCGACGACGGGCGCCCGGTCGCGGAGGGGCTCCCACCACTCGCGGTGCTCGGCGTACCAGCGGACGGTCTCGGCGATGCCCGCCTCGAAGGGGACAGACGGCGACCACCCGAGCTCGTCGGTGATCTTGGTCACGTCCAGCAGGTAGCGGCGATCGTGGCCGGGCCGGTCCGGGACGATCGTCTTCAGCGACCGCGGCTTGCCGAGCGCGTCGAGCACCGCGTCGGCGATCTCCTCGATCGACTTCTCCGTCCCGGACCCGACGTGGTACGTCTCGCCGATCCGTCCAGCCGCGAGCACCGTCTCGATCGCGCTGCAGTGGTCGACGACGTGCAGCCACTCCCGACGGTTCTGCGTCGAGCGGTACATGGGGACCGGCTGGTCGTCGAGCGCGCGCGTCGCGAAGACCGGGATCACCTTCTCCGGGAACTGGTACGGCCCGTAGTTGTTGGAGCAGTTCGTGATGGTCACAGGCAGCTCGAACGTCTCGTGGTAGGCGCGCACCGCGTGGTCGCCGCCGGCCTTCGACGCGTTGTACGGGGTGCGGGGCCGGTACGGGCTCTCCTCGGTGAACGCCCCGGGGTCGTCGAGGTCCATGTCCCCGTAGACCTCGCAGGTCGAGATGTGGTGGAACCGAGCCACGTCCCCGCGCCTCGCGGCCTCGAGCATGGTCTGGGTCCCCAGCACGTTCGTCGAGAAGAACCGCGCCGGGTCGAGGATCGCCAGGGAGTTGTGGGACTCGGCGGCGAAGTTCACGATCGTGTCGATCTCGTGGTCCTTGATGGCCGCCTGAGCCGCGTCGAGGTCGCGGATGTCGGCGTGCACGAACCCCACGCGGTCGCCGAGGTCGTCGAGGTTCGCGCGGTTCCCCGCGTAGGTCAGCGCGTCGAACGCGACGACCACGTCGTCGGGGTGTCGCTCCACCCAGTAGCGCACGAAGTTCGAGCCGATGAACCCGGCGCCACCGGTGACGAGGAGTCGCACGCGGCGATGCTACCCGCGGGTCTGCGGGCGGCCCCGCAGATCCCGAAGGTGCACGACGTCGCCCGACGTGACGGTCCGCGGTCCGCTCGACGTCTCCACGATGAGCTCGCCGCCGTCGGTCACGTCCGTCGCGGTGCCCTCGATCGCGCCGTCGTGCAGCGCGACGCGGACGCGTCGCCCGAGCGTCACGAGCCTGTCGCGGTACGCGTCGGCCAGCGCGCGGCGCGCGTCGGGGTCGCGGAGCTGGTCATCCCGCGCCGCGAGCGCGTCGAGCAGCGCGTCCAGCGTCGCGTCGCGGCCGACGTCGTGCCCGGCTGCCCTGGAGAGCGAGATCCCGCCCGCGCCGGGCGGCCCGTCGGACCGCAGGTTCATCCCGAGGCCGACGACGATCGCGGTCGCGCCGTCGCGGTCCTCGCGACCGTCGGTCTCGGCGAGGATCCCGCCGAGCTTGTGGTCGTTGACGACGAGGTCGTTCGGCCACTTGAGCCTGACGTCGACCCCGGCGGTCGCTCTGCACGCCTCCACCGCGGCGAGCGCGACGGCGACCGCGGCCAGGTGGCGGTCCTCGGGCACCAGGGGAACCCTGAGCAGGACCGAGCAGAGCAGCGAGGTGCCGGGCGGCGCCTCCCATCGCCGATCGAGCCGGCCGCGCCCCCGCCGCTGGAAGTCCGCGACGGCGACCGACCGGTCGACGGCGCCGCGCCGGGCGGCGGCGAGCAGCCAGTCGTTCGTCGAGTCGGTCGTCCCGAGGCGGTTGACGTGGAACACCGACGCCACCACGCGCGACACCATAGGGTGCACCCGCCAGCAGCGGAGTGGAGGGGACAGGTGCTCGAGAAGGTGCTCGTCGCCAACCGAGGCGAGATCGCCGTGCGCGTGCTGCGCACCTGCCGGGAGCTCGGGGTCGCGACGGTCGCCGTCTACTCGGAGCTCGACCGCGACGCGATGCACGTCCGTCTCGCCGACGAGGCGTACCCGCTCGGCGGGCAGACCGCGCAGGAGAGCTACCTCAACACCGAGGCCATCCTCGGCGTGCTCGCGGAGAGCGGCGCCGACGGCGTGCACCCCGGGTACGGGTTCTTCTCGGAGAACGCCGAGTTCGCGCGCGCCGTGACCGGGCGCGGCGCCACGTTCATCGGGCCGCCGCCCGCGGCCATCGAGGTCATGGGGGACAAGATCTCCTCGCGGCTCGCGGCCGAGCGCGCCGGCGTGGCCGCGGTGCCGGGGCGCTCCGAGCCGCTCCGATCCCCCGAGGAGGTCGTGGCGTTCGGCGACGCGCACGGGTGGCCAGTCGCGATCAAGGCCGCCTACGGCGGCGGCGGGCGCGGGATGAAGGTGGTGCGCGGCCCCGAGGAGGCCTCCGAGGCGCTCGACGCCGCCGCGCGTGAGGCGAGCGCGTACTTCGGGCGCCCGGAGTGCTACGTGGAGCGGTACCTCACCTGGCCGCGGCACATCGAGGTGCAGGTGCTGGCCGACGCCCACGGCACCACGGTCTGGCTGGGCGAGCGCGACTGCTCGAGCCAGCGCCGCCACCAGAAGCTGATCGAGGAGAGCCCGGCGGTCGGGCTCAGCGGCCGGCTTCGCGAGGGGATGGGCGAGGCGGCGGTCCGGGTCGCTGCGGCGTGCGGGTACGTGAACGCCGGCACCGTCGAGTTCCTCTTCCAAGACGACGAGTACTTCTTCCTCGAGATGAACACGCGCCTCCAGGTCGAGCACCCGGTGACCGAGCTCGTGACGGGGCTCGACCTGGTCGAGTGGCAGCTCCGGGTGGCGGCCGGCGAGCCGCTCGCGTTCTCCCAGCTCGCCGTCGCGTCGATGCGCCGCGGCCACGCGATCGAGGTCCGGGTGAACGCCGAGGACCCCGCGCAGGGCCGGTTCCTCCCCTCGCCGGGGACGCTCCGCCGCCTCGAGCCGCCGGCAGGGCCCGGGGTGCGCGTCGACGCGGGCTACGCGACGGGGGACGCGATCAGCCAGTACTACGACAACCTCATCTGCAAGGTCGTGACCTGGGGCGCCGACCGCGAGCAGGCGCGCCGGCGGATGCTCCGCGCGCTCGACGAGACCGTCGTCGAGGGCGTGGCGACCACCATCCCCGCCGACCTGGCGATCCTCTCGCACCCCGACTTCGTCGCCGGGACGCACTCGACCAAGTGGGTGGAGGAGGTCCTCGACCTGCGCGACGTCGCGTCGGTCGCGGTCACGACGCCGGACGAGGGCGACGGGGCGGTCCGCCGCACCGTCACGACGGAGGTGGACGGCCGGCGCTACGAGGTGGACGTCTGGCTCCCCGCCGGTGGCCTCGGCGCGCTCGCGACCAAGCCCGCCCGCCGCTCCGCCCACGCCGGGGTCTCGGGGAGCGGGACCGGCGAGGTCACCGTCCCGATGCAGGGCACCGTCGTCAAGGTGCTGGTCGCGGTCGACGACGAGGTCGCCGAGGGCCAGACGATCTGCATCCTGGAGGCGATGAAGATGGAGAACTCGGTGGTCGCCGAGCGCGCCGGGACCGTGACCGAGCTGCGCGTTGCGGCCGGCGACGGTGTCGGTGCGGGCGACGTCGTGGCGGTGGTCTCGTGAGCCGCGCCGCCGAGGTCGCCACGGCCGCGGTCCGCGACGCCGCCGCCGGCCTCGTGGCCCTCAGCCACGACGTCCACGCCCACCCTGAGACCTGCTTCGAGGAGCGGTACTCCTCGGCGGTGGTCGGCGCCGCGCTCGAGGGGGCCGGGTTCCGCGTGGAGCGGGGCGTGGGCGGCCTCGAGACCGCGTTCGTGGCGACCGCGGGGTCGGGAGCGGTCCGCATCGGCATCTGCGCGGAGTACGACGCGCTCCCCGACGTGGGCCACGCCTGCGGCCACAACGTCATCGCCGCGAGCGCCGTCGGTGCCGGCATCGGGCTCGCGAGGGTCGCCGACGAGATCGGCGCGACGGTGGTGGTGCTCGGGACCCCTGCCGAGGAGGGTGGCGGCGGCAAGATCACCATGCTCGACGCCGGGGCGTTCGACGACCTCGCCGTGGCGATGATGGTCCACCCGTTCCCGAGGGACCACCTCGAGGCCCGGTGCCTCGCGGTCGACCACCTCGACGTGACCTACACCGGCAAGGAGGCGCACGCCTCGGCCGCGCCGTGGGCCGGGGTGAACGCGTCCGACGCCATGACCGTCGCGCTCGTCGCGATCGGGCTGCTCCGCCAGCAGCTGCCGCCAGGCGACCAGGTCCACGGCGTCGTCACCGAGGGCGGCGTCGCCGCCAACATCATCCCCGCGCACGTCACCGGCAGGTTCATGTGTCGGAGCGTCGACGAGGAGCGGCTCCGCGCGCTCCGAGCGCGGGTCGACGCGTGCTTCGAGGCCGGCGCGCTCTCGACCGGCGCGGCCATGGAGATCGATCTGCTCGGCCTCTCGTACTCGCACATGGTCTCGGACCCCGCCTTGCTCGGCGCGTACCGGGTCCACGCCGAGGCGCTCGGCCGCCGGTTCGACGCCGACGACGCGGGCGAGCCGCTCCCGACGATCTCGACCGACATGGCCAACGTCTCGCTCCGGGTCCCGACGATCCACCCGATGCTCGGCATCGACGCGGAGGGGGCGGTGAACCACCAGCACGCGTTCGCCGCGGCGTGCGTGACGCCGTCCGCGGACCGCGCGGTCCTCGACGGCGCGGTCGCGCTCGCGCTCACGGGCATCGACGTGGCGACCGACGCGACGCTGCGCGAGCGCCTCGGTGCGGCGATCGGGCGTCAGCCGCCCGGCCGGTAGGTCCCGAAGACCCCCCGCAGCACGTCGGCCACCTCGCCGAGGGTCGCGTGCGCCCGGAGGGCCGCGCGCATCGGGACGAGCACGTTCTGGGTCCCTCTGGCCGCGGCCTCGACGTCGCGTAGCGCCGCGTCGACGGCCCCCTGGTCGCGCTCGGCCTTGAGCCGGGTCACGCGGGCGGCCTGGGCGGCCTGCTGGCGCGGGTCGACCGGGAAGACCTCGGGTGCGGTGTCGCCGTCGTCCACGTACCGGTTGACCCCCACCACGACGCGGCGACCCTCGTCGACCGCGAGCGCGTCCGCGTAGGCGGCGGCCTCGATCTCGGCCTGCAGGTACCCGGCCTCGATGGCGTCGACCGCGCCGCCTCGGCGGTCGATCTCGTCGAGGTACGAGAGCGCCCGGCGCTCGAGCTCGTCGGTCAGCGCCTCGAGGTAGTACGAGCCCCCCAGCGGGTCGACGGTGTCGGCGACGCCCGACTCGTGGCCGAGGACCTGCTGGGTCCGCAGCGCCAGCCGCGCAGCGCGCTCCGTGGGGAGCCCGAGCGCCTCGTCGAACCCGTTGGTGTGGAGGCTCTGGGTCCCGCCGAGCGCGGCCGCCAGCGCCTGGACCGCGACGCGCACGATGTTGTTCTCCGGCTGCTGCGCGGTGAGCGTGGACCCACCGGTCTGGGTGTGGAACCGCAGCATCGCCGAGCGGGGGTCGCTCGCCCCGAACCGCTCCGTCATGATCCGCGCCCACATCCGTCGCGCGGCACGGAACTTCGCGACCTCCTCGAAGAGGTTGTTGTGGGCGTTGAAGAAGAAGCTGAGCCTCGGCGCGAACTCGTCGACGGAGAGCCCCGCGTCGAGCGCGGCCTGCACGTAGGCGATCCCGTCGGCGAGGGTGAACGCGACCTCCTGGACCGCCGTCGAGCCCGCCTCGCGGATGTGGTACCCCGAGATCGAGATCGTGTTCCAGCTCGGGAGGCGCTCCCGGCAGTACGAGAAGGTGTCGGTCACCAGCCGCATCGACGGACGGGGCGGGTAGATGTACGTGCCGCGCGCGACGTACTCCTTCAGGATGTCGTTCTGGATCGTGCCGCGAAGCGCGGCGCCCGTGACGCCCTGCTCCTCGCCGACGAGCTCGTACAGCAGGAGGAGCGTCGCCGCGGTCGCGTTGATGGTCATCGACGTGGTCACCTGGTCGAGCGGGAGCCCCGCCAGCAGGCGGCGCATGTCGTCCAGCGAGGAGATCGCGACGCCGACCTTGCCGACCTCTCCCTCGGCGCGCGGGTGGTCGGCGTCGTACCCCATCTGGGTGGGGAGGTCGAACGCGCACGAGAGCCCGGTCTGCCCCGCCGCGAGCAGGAACCTGAACCGCTCGTTCGTCGCCTCGGCGGTCCCGAACCCGGCGTACTGCCGCATCGTCCAGAGCCGGTCGCGGTACATGCGGCGGTGCACCCCACGGGTGTAGGGGAACGCGCCCGGCTCGCCGAGCTCCACGCGGAGGGCGGCGGGGTCGTAGGCGTCCGGGCCGTAGACGGGCTCGACCTCGATCCCCGACGAGGTCACGCGCCTCGTCGTCTCGTCGTCGCCGGTCATCTCGCAAACGATAGGCACCCACCGCCGAGGCGCCCCGTGGCGCATGCCACGATGACGCGGTGCCGCAGGTGTCCCGCGTGCTCCTCGTCGTCGCGCACGGCGGGAACGGCGGGATGCAGGTGCAGGTGGGGCTGCTCGCCCGCGCGCTGCGCGCGGCGGGCTGCGACGTCGCCGTCGCCGCAGGTCCAGGACCGATCGACGTCGACGTGGACGTGGTGCGGCTGCCCTCGCTCTCGGCCCGCACGACGGGGGCGTTCGCCGCGGCGCTCCGCCGCGCCGCCGCCGAGGTCGCCCCCGACGTCGTCCACGGCCACGGGCTGCGGCTCGCGCCGTTCCTCGCGGCCGCGGGGCGACGCCGCGCGGTGGTCACCTGTCACGGCATCGACCCGGCCCGGGCCCGAGGCGGCGCGACCGTCGCGCGCCTCACGGGCGTCGCCGTCGCCTCCTGTGGCCAGGGGCCGCGTCGGGTCCTCGGGTCCGTCGGCTTGAGGAGCCGGGTCCTCGACAACGCGGTGCCGCCGATGCCCGCCCCCACGGGGCGGGCCGACGTGCTCGCGAGGTTCGAGCTCCCGACGGCTGACCTGCTCGTCGTCTCGCCGGCGCGGCTCACCGAGCAGAAGGACCCCGTCACGCTCGTCCGCGCGCTGGCGCACGCGCGGATCGCGACGGCCATCCTCCTCGGAGGTGGGCCGCTTCTCCCGGAGGTCGAGCGCACGGTCGCACGGGAGGGCCTCGAGGGGCGGGTCCGCGTCGTCGGCTGGCTCGACGACGCCCGGGAGGTGCTCGCAAGTGCGGACGTCTGCGCGCTCGCGTCGCGGTGGGAGGGCCAGCCGACCGTCGTGCTCGAGGCGATGGCCGCGAGCGTCGCGGTCGCCGCCACGGCGTGCACGGGGACCGTCGACACCGTCGTCGACGCCGAGTCCGGGCTGCTCGCGCCGGTCGGTGACGCGGTCACGCTCGGGGCGAGGCTCGCCAGGCTGGCCGACCCCGAGCTGCGCGGGCGGCTCACGTCGACCGGGCTGCTGACGGCGCAGGCGCACGCGCCGGCGGTCGTGGCGGCCGCCCACCTCGACGCGTACGAGCGGCTCCTCGCGGGCCGGTGGCTCGACCCGCCGCTCCCCTGACCTACCCGGTCGGTCCGTCGAGCGTCGGGACGAGGGCCGTCGTCTTCGTGCAGGTGGCGACCTGGATCGAGTACCGCTCGTAGATCCCGTCCCGCCCGAGGCGCTGCGCGGCGCGGTGGCGCGGGTCGTCGGCCCACCGCTCGTGCGCCTCGAGGTCGGCGAACGTGACGATCGTCACGCGCTCACCGTCCTCGGCCACGAACGACTTGACGTCGACGAGCCCGCCGAGCGAACGAGCCCGATCGCGCAGCGCCGCGTCGAGGGACTCGTAGCGGGGGTCCGCGTCATCGCGGAGCCGGGATCGGAAGACGGTGACGACCTGGCCGGCCTCGAACCCCTCGCTCACGCGCGCGGGTGCGGCATGCAGAGCTCGTCGTACTCGGCCAGCACCAGCGTGCCCGCGTGCTCGCCGCACGCGGGGCACGCCGGGTCCTTGCGCAGCGTGAAGGTCCGGAACGACTCCTCGAGCGCGTCGTAGCTGAGCAGCCTTCCGATGAGCGGGTCCCCGAGGTCGAGCAGGACCTTGATCGCCTCGAGGGCCTGGATCGACCCGATGATCCCCGGGAGCACGCCGAGCACCCCGGCCTCCGCGCAGCTCGGCGCGAGCTCCGCCGGAGGCGGGAGGGGGACCAGGCACCGGTAGCAGGGGCCGCGCTGTGGGTAAAAGACCGTGACCTGCCCCTCGAACCGGAAGATGGAGCCGTGCACGACGGGGATCCCGGTGATCACGGACACGTCGTTCACGAGGTAGCGCGTCGGGAAGTTGTCCGTCCCGTCGACGATCACGTCGTACCCCTCGATGATCGAGAGCACGTTGTCAGCCCCGAGCCGCACGTCGTACGTCGCGACCTCGAGGTCGGGGTTGAGCGCCGTGAGGGTCTTCTTCGCGGAGTCGACCTTCCTGTCCCCGACCCGGTCGGTGTTGTGCAGGATCTGCCGCTGGAGGTTGGAGAC
>Ga0306926_10005602_pt1 | contig 13376 bp, 8 predicted proteins | sample flu12Cox44000178_FD_203759 | JGI IMG/M metagenome (GOLD analysis project Ga0306926, IMG submission 203759) | Lab enrichment of tropical soil microbial communities from Luquillo Experimental Forest, Puerto Rico - flux8day.12C.oxic.44.000.178 (v2)... | ecosystem: Environmental > Terrestrial > Soil... | reverse complement strand
AATGCCTCAACGACCTGCTCGAGCCGCGCGTGATCGCCGACGTCACGAACGACATCCACTACGCCAATGACAACCTCGCGGCGAATCCGTATGTCGATCCGCAGATTCTCGCCGACCCCGCAGTGTATGTCTCGCCGGCGGTGGAAGCGCGGCTCTACCATGCCGCGGAGGCCGGCCCCGCACTCGAGCGGTTGCGGACGCGCACCTGGACGCGCATCAAGACCGGTCTCTGAGCTGCGCAGCGCCGGCACGGCGGCGGCGGCGCGGCCGCCGCGAGCGCGCCTCAGTGCGGAGGACGCTCCGTTTCCAGGCTCCGGCGCCGCTCGCCGAAAGTCGTGAGCAGGCGTGCGGCGATGATGCACACCCCGACCGCGCAGACGATGAGACTCGCGAGCGCGTTGATGTCGGGGCTCACACCGAGCTTCACCTTGGAGTAGATCACCATCGGCAGCGTGCTCGCGCCGGGGCCCGCGACGAAGCTCGAGATCACCAGGTCATCGAGCGACAGCGTGAAACACAGCAGCCAGCTCGAGATGATCGCCGGGGCGATGATCGGCAGGGTGATCTCGACGAAGGCGCGCGTTGGGGTGGCGCCGAGGTCCTGCGCCGCTTCCTCGAGCGAGCGGTCGGCGCCCTGCAGGCGCGACTGCACGGTGATGGTGACGTAAGCGGTGCAGAAGGTGATGTGCGACAGCACGATGGTGGTCAAGCCGCGGTGCGGCCAGCCGAGGAGCTGCACCATCGAGACGAACAGCAGCAGCTGCGTGATGCCGGTGATGACCTCAGGCATGACGAGCGGCGCATTCACCATGCCGGTGAGCAGCAGCCGCCCGGGGAAGCGCGCGAAGCGCACCAGCGCGATGGCCGCGAGCGTGCCGAGGACGATCGCGCCAGTCGAGGCGGCAAGGGCTACCTCGAGTGACAGCAGCGCCGCCTCGAGCAACTGGCGGTTGTGCAGCAGCTGACCGTACCAGGCGATCGAGAAGCCGCCCCACACGTTCACCAGCGGCGAGGCGTTGAAGGAATAGCCGATCAGCACCAGGATCGGCACGTACAGCAGCGCGATGCCGAGGAACAGTACCGACAGCAGGGCGATGGATGAGCGCCGCTCCATCTGGGGTTTCAGGCCTCGAGCTGGCGTACGTTGTAGTACTGGTAAATCGCAATGGGACCGGCGAGCAGCAGCAGGAACGCGATCGCCACCGCGGCGGCCACCGGCCAGTCGTGGTTACCGAAGAACTCATCCCACAGCACGCGGCCGATCATGAGGGTGTTGGGTCCGCCGAGGAGCGAGGGGATGACGAACTCCCCGACCGCCGGGATGAATACCAGCATGGAGCCGGCGATCACCCCGGGGAGCGACAGTGGCAGGGTGACGTCGAGGAACCCCCGCCACGGCGGGCTGCCGAGATCGGCCGACGCCTCGAGCAGCGTCGGATCGAGCTTTTCCAGCGTCGCGAACAGCGGCAGCACCATGAAAGGCAGGTAGGAGTAGATGATGCCGATGTACACCGCGAGACTCGTGCGCATGATGCGCAGCGGATGGCTGATGAGGCCGAGGTGCAGCAGCGCGGTGTTGAGAAAGCCATTATCGCGGATGATGCCTTCCAGCGCGTAGACCCGCAGCAGGAACGAGGTCCAGAACGGCAGCATGATGATGAGGAGCAGCAGCCCCTGCGTCGCTTTTGGTGCGCGCGCGATGGCGTAGGCCATCGGATAGCCGAGCACGAGACAGATCAGCGTGGAGAAGAAGGCGGTGCGCAGCGAATACAGGTAGGCGAGGCCGTAGACCTCATCGGTCACCAGGTAGCGATAGTTGCCGAGGCTGATGGCGATGCGCAGGTGATGGTCGGGAGTGAAGGAGATGACATCGGTGAAGGGCGGCACGTGCGGCGCGGCCTCGGCGAAGCTGATCTTGAAGGCGAAGGCGAACGGGACGAGAAAGAAAACGACCAGAAACAGCAGCGGCGGCAGGATGATGAGCCAGCGGCCCGGACCCCAGGTTTGTCTCATGAGTTAAAGTGCGGACGGTGCCTGCGGAGTATTGTGCGGGATAAACTTGCGCGTCGTACAGCGCGGGGTGCCAGCGCGGGTGCCGGTCCAACACGCAGACGCCGCAAGGAGATTGAGTGAGTCAGGCATCGGGTGGCCGAGTGGCGGTGAGCGAGCACCATGGCGGTGGCTCGCGCATCCGCCAGCGCCAGCGGCAGCGGCTGATCGACGCCTGCATCTCCGCGCTCCACATCTACGGCCCCTCGAACACCACGGTCGAGAAGGTCGTGGCGCTCGCCGACCTCTCGCCGGGCATCGTGCGCTTCTACTTCGATTCCAAGGCGGCGATGCTGGTGGCATCGCTCGAGCATCTGGCGGCCGAGTTCGCCGAACGGGTGCTCGACCCGGTGGCGCGCCTGAAGGACACGCCCGTGCAGGCGCTGCGGCTGCTGGTCAATCTCTACCTCGACGCGGAGATCGCGAGCCCCCGCAAGGTGTCGGTGTGGTACGCGTTCTGGGGCGAGGCGAGCGCGCGCCAGGAGTACCAGGACATCTGCGGCCAGAAGGACGAGGAGTTTGCGGCGCTGATGCGCGAGCTCATGCGCCGCATGATCGCCGTGAGCGGTGCGGGCCATCTCGACGCCGACGCCGTGGCGCTCGGGCTCATCGGCGTGCTGGAGGTGCTCTGGCAGGGGATTGCCTTCCAGAGCGAAGCGAACATCGATCGCCCGGTTGCGGTGGCGCGCTCGCTCCGTTACCTGCAGTCGATCTTTCCGGGCCAGTTCACCGAGGCCGTGCCGAGTGCGCCGGAGAGCCGCGGGCGACCTGCCGCAGGGGCCGACCGGCTGCCGCCACGAGCCTACCTCGACCCGGCGCTGCTCGCCGCCGAGCGCGAGCAGCTGCTGCGGCCGGCGTGGCAGGTGCTCGGCCATGAGGCTGAGCTGCGCACGGCCGGTGATTACCTGAGCGGCGAGGTCGCCGGTGAGCGCGTGCTGGTCGTGCGTGGCGAGCGCGGGCGCCTGCACGCGTTCCGCAACGCCTGCCGCCGGCGTCCACACGCCCTCGTGAGCGCACGCCGCGGACACTTCAAGAGCGTCATTCACTGTACGGCGCATTCCCTCACCTACGGCTTCGATGGCCGCCTGGTGGAAGGCTCGACTCCCGGTGACCTCGCACCGTTGCCGCTGCGGCGCGCCGGACATCTGCTGCTGGTACGTGTCGCGCGTGCGGCCGACCCGGGACCTGAAACCACCATGGACGATTCCGCCTGGGAGGCGTTCGCGGCACTCGCACCGTGCGCCGTGACGGAGCAGGAGATCGCCGCTGACTGGAAGCTCGTGGTCGAGCAATGGCTCGAGGCGCCGCTCCCGCAGCAGCGCTTCATCGCGCCGAACCAGCTGATCGAGATCGCCGGCGGCGGCGCCTCCATACTGCAGGTGACCCCAATCGCAGCCGGCCACAGCCGACTGCGCCGTTTCGACTTCTCCAGCGAGCGGACGGCGGCGGCGCGCGCGCGGCCGAGCGGGCGGCGACGCCCGGATCGATGGCTGAAGGAGCAGCTCGCGCTCGCGGAGTCAACGCAGGCGGGGCTTCAGGGCGCGGCGGACGCCGCCGTGGAAGCCGCGGTGGAAGCCGGGCCGGTCGATCCGGCGCTCGCTCAGTTCCGCGCGCAGATCGCGGCGGTGATGCAGGCACTGCCGCCTGCGCGGGACGGCTGAGTTCAGGCGAAGCGGGCGGGCGGCTCGGGCAGAGCGACCTCGGGGATCCGCGCGCGCAGCAGGTCGTGGAACTCGAGCATCCAGGTCTCGATGGTCGACAACGGGCCCGGCCGGTAGGCGCTGTCACGGATGCCCCGCTGCAGACGCTCGCACAGCGCCCGGTCTTCTTTGTTGACCGCCATGTTGATGCGGTTTCCGAGCCAGCGCACGAGTCGCATTTCGCGCCGCTCATCGCGCACCCCGAAGGCGGCGCCGCGGATGAGCGTCTTGCCGGGCCCTCGTGGCAGCACCTGAAAGAAGTCCATCTGCTCGGGCATGATGTCGAGCCCCAAGTTCGGCAGGCAGCTGTAGAAACGCCAGCTGCGCCGCTGCGGCTCGGGCAGATGGGGTTCAGTCACGGCGCCCACGTATTTCTGATAGAGGCGCTCGCTCCAGCGCGAAGACGGCGGCTCACGCATCCAGCTGAAACCGCGGGCAATGCCAGGCACGCCGCGCTGATCTTCGTAGTCGGGCGTGAACAGACGGTTGAGCCCCGGATGCCCGATCGGCACGTGGTAGGACTCGAGGTAGTTGTCCATCGCGATCTTCCAGTCGACGTCCCATTCTTCGAAATACATGGGCTGCGTCGGGATGAGCTCCTCGAGCCGATAGGGCGCGAGCTCTTCCATCACCGGTGCCCACATCTCAGAAGGTGGCGGCGGCGCATCCGCGGCGAGACACACCCAGACGAAACCGAGCGCGACTTCAAGGTGCACCGCAGCGAGTGAGTGCTCACGGAGGTCGAGATTCGGGAAGCTGTCGCGCGCCGGAGTCGCGAGCAGCGACCCGTCGTAGCGGTAAGTCCAGCCGTGGTAGGGGCAGGTGATGCGGCCGAGGCAGCGTCCGCTGCCCTCGAGCAGCCGCGTGCCGCGATGGCGGCAGACGTTGCGCAGCGCGCGGATGCCCCCGCCGCCCTCGCGCAGCACGATGACGCTGTCGGAGCCGAGCTCGAAGGTGACGTAGTCACCGCTTTCCGGGATCTGGCTGATGTGACAGGCGATCTGCCAGCTGGGTTTCAGAATCCGCTCGTATTCGAGCCGCGTCATCTCCGGATGGTTGTAGACCCAGGCGGGGAGCGAGCGCGGCGCGGTACGGGTGGGCGTCTCGACCGGGCGGGCGGCGGTGCTATTCATGTGGGTCTCCCGGCAGCGCGGTATACGAGCATATAATTCTAGCGCAGAAAACTATATGATCATATAGACGCCACGGCCGGGAGGTGGTACCGTGGGGAATACACCTTGCCAACTCAGTGACTTAGCGGGGAGCAGCCATGGCCAGGACCCTGACCCGGAACCACGAGCACTACCGCCGTGCGCTCACGCGTCTGCCGCTCGGTGTGGCGTCGAATTTCCGCTTCTGGGGCGAGGAGCGAACGATCTACGTGAAGGAGGGGCGCGGGGCGCGCGTCACCGACCTCGACGGCAACGTGTACGTCGACTATCGCATGGGCTATGGCCCGGCGATCCTTGGCTACGCCGACCCGCGCGTCGATGCGGCCGCGCGCACTGGCATGGAGGTTGGTGGCGTGTTCGCGCTCTCGACCGAGGGCGAGTACCGCGTCGCCCAGCGCATCGCGCAGATGGTGCCGGCGGCGGAGCTGGTGCGCTTCTCCAACTCCGGCACCGAAGCGGTGATGGCCGCGCTGCGCCTCGCGCGTGCCTATACGAAGCGTGACGACTACCTCATCCTCGAGGGCAGCTATCACGGGTTGTTCGATGCTGCGATGTGGTTCACCCCCATGGAGAAATGGTCCGAGGTGGGCGATCCGGTCGTCTATCCCTACAGCGAGGGCGTGCCGCTCGCGACGCGCAACTTCGCCCACTTCGTACAGGCGAACGACGCCAACCAGCTCGAGGACGTGCTGCGCCGCCATGGGCAGAAGATCGCCTGTCTCCTGATCGAGCCGATCATGGGCAATTGCCTGGGGATTGCAGCCGAGCCCGCTTACGTGCGTGCCGCGCGCGAGCTGTGCGACCGTTACGGCATCGTCATGATCATCGACGAGGTGAAGACGGGCTTTCGCGTCGCCCGCGGCGGTGTGCAGGAGCTCTACGGTGTGCGCGCCGACCTGTGCACCTTCGCCAAGGCGCTTGCCAATGGCTATCCGATCTCGGTGCTCGCCGGGCGCGAGGACATCATGCGCAAGCTCGGCAAGGGCGTGGCGCACGGCGGCACCTACACCGCGCACCCGGTGTCGCTCGCGGCGGCCGAGAAGACCCTCGAGATCCTCGCCGAGACGGATGCGCTCGAGCGGGTCGCCGCCTACGGCACGCGGCTGCGCCAGGGCAAGAGCGCCATCCTCAAGGCGCGCGGCATTGCCCACAGCTTCGTCGGGCACCCCTCCATGAGCGGGCTGTATTTCGCGCACGAACCGCCCCGCACCTACCGCGACTGGAAGCGCAGCGACTACACCTTCTACGATGCGGTGGCGAAGGTGCTGCACGATGAGTGCATCCTGTGCGAGCCCGACTCGCGCGAGCCCTGGTTTATGTCGGCAGCGCACGATGACGGCTGCCTGAAGGACACCCTGACGGCGTTCGAGAGAGCCGTCGACCGCACGCTTGAAGCGCAGCCGGGCAAGCGCCACGGCGCAGAGTGGGGTCTGATGCGCGGAGAGCCGGCGGCGTGAATGCCCGCGGCGCCAGCCGCTACGACGCGATCGTGGTCGGGGCTGGCCATAACGGCCTGGTGAATGCCTGTTATCTGGCACGTGCCGGCCTCAAGGTGGTCGTGCTCGAGCGCAATTCCTACATCGGCGGGGCGGCGGTGAGCCGCAAGCTCTACGACGGGTTCACCTACTCGAACTGCTCCTACGTGTGCAGCCTGCTGCGCACCGAGATCATGCGTACGCTGGAGCTGCCGCGGTACGGGCTGCAGATAATCCCTTACGAGGGTGGCTGCACACTCATGAGTAACGGCGAGCACCTGGCGCTCTACGACAATCACGATGCACTGCGCCGCGAGATCGCGCGTCACTCGCGGCACGACGCCGAAGCCTACGAGCGCTATGTGCGCGACATGCTGCGTCATTGCCGCTTCATCAAGCCGCTGCTGCTGCGCACGCCGCCCGATCCGAGCTCGTTCCGGCCGCGCGACCTGCAGGAGCTGCTGTTCCTCGGGCGCCATTTCCACAAGCTCGGCGAAGCGCGCATGTATGACACGCTGCGCTTCTTCACCATGAGCTGCGCCGACATGCTGGAGGAGTATTTCGAGAGCGAGATCGTCAAGGCGCATCTCGCGGGCAGCTCCATCATCGGCACGGCGCTCGGACCGTGCTCACCGGGGACTGCTTACGTGCTGCTGCATCACTACATGGGCGCCATCGACGGCGCGGTCGGTGCCTGGGGCTTCGCCCGCGGTGGCATGGGAGCCATCACTCAGGCACTCGCAGCTTCGCTCGCTGCGAGCGGGGGCACGGTGCGCGCCAGCGCGCCGGTCGCGCAGATCCTCACCCGCAACGGCCGCACCACCGGGGTTGTGCTCGAGGACGGCGAGGAGCTGAGCGCCCCGATCGTGGTGTCGAATCTCGATGTGAAGCGCACTTTTCTCAACACCGTGAAGGCCGAGGAGCTGCCGCCGGAGTTCCTCGATCAGGTGCGGCGCTTCAAGATCCGCGGCTCCTCGGGCAAGCTCAACATTGCGCTCGATGGCCTGCCGCACTTCCCCGCCATCCCGCAGGGCTCCCCCTGCACCCGCGGCGACATGCACGTCACCGATACCCTGGAGATGGTCGAGCGCGCCTACGACGACTGGAAGGAGGGCCGCTGGTCACGCGCGCCCTATATCGACATGCTCATCCCGACGCAGATCGATCCCACCATGGCGCCGGATGGCAGGCACTACATGTCGGTGTTCGTGCAATACTGCCCCTACCGGCTCGCGGACGGGGAGTGGACGGCGGAGAAGCGCCGGGCGTTCGGTGAGACCGTGATCGATACGATCGCGCGTCACAGCCCGGACTTCCGCAGCCTGATATTGCACGCCGAGATCCGTACGCCACAGGACATCGAGAATGAGGTGGGACTCACGGAAGGCAACATCTTCCAGGGGGAGTTGACCTTCGATCAGCTGTTCTTCAACCGGCCGCTGCCTGGCTACGCGCAGTACCGCTCGCCGCTGCGCGGCCTGTACATGTGCGGCTCGAGCAACCACCCCGGAGGCGGCGTCATGGGGGCACCGGGCGCCAACAGTGCACGGGCGATTCTGCGCGATCTCGGCCGCCTGTCGGAATCGGACCGCCTGTCATGAGCGCAGCGGGCCCGCGTTACGACACCATCATCGTCGGGGGCGGCCACAATGGCCTCGTGTGCGCCGCATATCTCGCGCGCGGCGGGCGCTCGGTGCTCGTCCTCGAGGCGGCCTCCCAGGTCGGGGGCGCCGCGGTGACGCGCGAGTTCGCTCCCGGGTTCAAGGTATCGGCCTGCGCCCACCTGCTGCACCTCATGCCACCGGTCTTGATGCGCGAGCTCGACCTCGAAACGCTCGGTCTCAAGCTCGCGGCAGCGGACCTGCCGAGCACCGCGCTTGGGACCGATGGCGCGCATCTTGCGCTCGGAGTCGACGCGCCTTCCGCACTCGCGGCGCACTCGCCGGCCGATGCGGCGGCGTACGCGGATTGGCAGGCACTGCTTTCGCGACTCGCCGCGGCATTGCACCCGGTGCTGAGTGCAACGCCTCCGCGTCTCGGCACCGAGGCCTGGCGCGACCAGGCGGCGCTCCTCTCACTCGGCTGGCGCCTGCGCCGCCTCGGACGGAGCGACCTGCGGGAGCTGCTGCGCATCGGTGGCATGTGCGTGCACGACCTGCTCGAGGACCGCTTCCGCCTGCCGCTCCTCAAGGGGGCGCTGGCACTCGATGCGGTGCTCGGCACCAACTATGGCCCGCGCTCCCCTGGAACGGTGCTGACGCTCCTGTATCGCGCAGCGGCGGCGCCGGGCGCGGCAAGACTCGCGCAGCCGCTGGGCGGTCTCGGAGCACTGTCGGAGGCGCTGGCGCGCTCAGCGGTGTCTGCGGGCGCCGAAGTCCGCACCGACGCGGTGGTCGAGCGCATCCTGGTGCGCGAGGACCGCGCCGCGGGGGTGCGGCTCGCCTCGGGGGAGGAGATTGCTTCTCAGACCGTTGTTTCGAGCGCCGATCCCAAGACCACGTTCCTGCGACTCCTCGGCTGCGAGCACCTGGACGCCGGCTTCGTGCGGCGCGTGTCGCAGCTGCGCTCGCGCGGGCTCACGGCCAAGCTGCATCTGGCGCTCAGCCAGCTCCCGGAGTTTCCGGGGCTCACGCCGGCGGCGCTCCGCGGCCGGCTGCTCGTGGCACCCTCGCCGGACTATATCGAGCGCGCCTACAACCACGCCAAGTACAACGAGGTCTCGAGCGCCCCGATGCTGGAAGTCACGATCCCGACGCTCGCCGATCCCTCACTCGCGCCAGGTGGGCGGCACGTCATGTCAGTGATCGTGCAATACGCCCCGTATGTGCTCGCGGGCGCGGGGGGCTGGCCGGGGCAGCGACAGCCCTTCGCCGATCTCGTCATCGACACTCTCGCCCGGTACGCGCCGGGGCTGGGCGACTGCGTCATATCGAGTGAGCTGCTGGCTCCGCCCGACATCGAGCGCGAATTCCGCATCAGTGGCGGTCACTGGCACCACGCCGAGCTCGCCCTCGATCAGTTCTTCATGGTGCGGCCGGTGCCGGGCGCCACACAGTACCGCTCGCCGCTCCCGGGACTGTTCCTGTGCGGCGCGGGCTGCCATCCCGGCGGCGGCGTCATGGGACTTGCCGGACGCAACGCCGCGCAGGCCCTCATCCGCGAGGCCGCCTAGATGCTCACCGAGAGCGAGCCGCATTATCGCCAGCCGCTGCTGAAGACACCGTTCCACGAGCGGGCGCGCGCACTCAGCCAGCTCGACAGCTTCATCCCCTGGAGCGGCTACACCACCGTCGATGTCTTCACGAGCGTCGAGCAGGAGTACTTCGCGGTCCGTAACGCGAGCTCACTCTATGACCTGACCCCGATGGTGAAGTACCGCATCGCGGGCGCCGATGCACTGCGCTTCCTCAACCGCCTCACGACGCGAGATCTCGGCAAGCTCCGGCCGGGCCGCGTGGCCTACACCGTGTGGTGCAACGATGAGGGGCATCTGATCGATGACGGCACGGTATTCTGCCTCGGACCGAACGAGTACCGCCTGTGCACAGCGGAGCGGCAGCTCGACTGGTTGCGTGCTTCCGCCATCGGCTTCGACGTCGAGATCCGCGAAGTCACCGAGGAGATCGCCGCGCTCGCCGTGCAGGGGCCGACCTCCTGCAAGCTGCTGAAGACCGCGGGGGTTCAGGGCGTGGAGCGCCTGAAGCCTTTCGAGCACGGGGCTTTCGCCATGCCTCACAGCAGTGGACCGCCCGTTTCGCTGCTGGTGTCGCGCACCGGCTTCACGGGGGATCTCGGCTACGAGCTGTGGATGTCGCCGGCGGACGCCGAGCCCGTCTGGGATGCCCTCATGGAGGTGGGACGCACCCGCGCCGTGCGGCCGATCGGCTCGCGCGCGCTCAACATCGCGCGCATCGAAGCGGGGTTCCTGCTGCCGCGGCTGGATTTCGTCTCGGCGGCGCACACGCTCTACCTCGGCACCGAGCGCTCGCCGCTCGAGCTCGGGCTCGCGTGGCTCGTCGATTTCGGCAAGGGGCACTTTACCGGCCGCCGGGCGCTGCTCGCGGAAGCGGCGCGCGGGCCGCGGCATCAGCTGGTCGGCCTCGATGTGGCAGGGCAGAAACCCGCGCACAATGCGCTGCTCTATACCGCGCGCTCGGGCCGCAAGGAGGTGGGCAGCGTGACCTCGGCGGCCTGGTCGCCCACCTGCAAGCGCAACATCGCGCTCGCGATGGTGGACGCGGCCTGCAGCACCATCGGCTCGACGCTCTGGGCAGACATCTATCTCAATCGCGAGCTGGTGTGGGAGCGCCGCATGGTCGCGGCGCGCGTCGTCGAGCGGCCCTTCTATGCCCCGGCACGCCGCCGCGCGACACCACCCGCGGACTTCTGAACGCAGTACCTGACGGGGGCGCATGATCGTAAGCCAGGCGAAATCCACCAGCGCGCGACCGTGGCTCGATCCAGGCGCGACACCCCAGATTCTGATCGAGCGGGTCAGCAAGACCTACGGCGCCGCGATGGCGGTCGATGACATCACACTTCAGATCTACAAGGGCGAGATGTTTGCTCTCGTGGGTGCCTCGGGGTGTGGCAAGACGACACTGCTGCGCATGCTGGCCGGGTTCGCCACCCCGAGCAGCGGGCGTATCTGCATCGATGCGGTCGACATGGCGAGCGTCCCACCGCACGAGCGCCCGGTGAACATGATGTTCCAGTCGTACGCGCTCTTTCCCCACATGTCGGTCGCGGACAACGTCGGCTACGGGCTGCGACGCCTGCCGCTCGCGCGCGAGGCGAAGCAGCAGCGCATCGACGAGGCGCTGCAGATGGTGCAGCTCGGCGCCCTCGGCGCGCGTCGGCCGCACCAGCTCTCCGGCGGCCAGCGCCAGCGCGTGGCGCTCGCCCGAGCGCTGATCCGCCGGCCGAAGGTGCTGCTGCTCGATGAGCCGCTCTCCGCGCTCGACAAGAAGCTGCGCGAGCAGACGCAGTTCGAGCTGATGGATCTCCAGTACGAGCTCGGCATCACCTTCATCGTCGTGACGCACGACCAGGACGAGGCGATGGCACTCGCGACCCGCATCGCCGTCATGGACCGCGGCCGCGTCGCGCAGGTCGGCACCCCGGCGGAGATCTACGAGTTTCCGCGCAGCCGCTTCGTCGCCGATTTCGTCGGCACCACGAACCTTTTCGAGGGCACCGTGAGCGCCTGTGACGGCGGGCTGATCAGCGTGTGCTGCGCCGAGACCGGCGGTGAGCTGCTGGTGGACGATGGCGGCAGCTTCGCCCCCGGGCAGCGCGTCTGGATCTCGCTGCGGCCCGAGAAGGTGCGTCTCGCCAAGGAGCCCGCCAACGGCGCGCGTGTCAATCAGCTGCGCGGCACGGTGTGGGAGCTCGGCTATCTCGGCAACCGCTCGACGTATCAGATCAAGACCACGAGCGGCAAGCTCGTCACCGTGTTTGCCCAGAACGAGCGCCGCACGTCCGAGGCGCTCATCGACTGGAACGACGAAGTGTTCGTGAGCTGGAGCGCCGATGCGGCGGTACTGCTGCAGACGTAGCGACTAAAAAAGTTCCCGGGGAAAGACAACGTTGAGCGGGGGATGACCATGAAAACTTCAATACGCACGATCGCGTCCCTGATATGCGCACCGCTCGCGGCGGTGTGCCTTCTGATCCTGTCACCTCACACCGCGCGCGCCGGTGACGCCGCGAGCGCCACGGGCGCGGAGGGCCCGGCCGCTCCGGCGGCTCAGGAGGCGACCGGCGGCGCGGCCGGCCCCCGCAGCGAGGGGCTTCAGGAAGTGGTGGTCACCGCGCAGCGCCGCGAGGAATCGCTCAGCAGGGTGCCGATCAGCGTCACGGCGCTGACTCAGGCCGACATCGACCAGAAGGGCATCAAGGATTTTCTCGACATCGCCCGCTTCACCCCGGGCGTGTCGATCGACAACTCCGCGACCAATGCGATCTCCATCCGTGGCATCTCATCCTCCGCGGGCGCCGGCACGACCGGTATCTACATCGATGAGACGCCCATTCAGATGCGCTCGGTGGGCTTCAACCCCGATGACGCGCTGCCGAAGACCTTCGATCTGGAGCGCGTCGAGATCCTCCGCGGCCCGCAGGGGACGCTCTTTGGTGCCGGTGCCGAGGGCGGCGCAGTGCGCTACATCCTCACCCAACCGAGCGTCACCAGCGCGAGCTCCTACCTGCGAAGTGAGGTGTCTTACACCCAGTACGGAGCGCCCAACTATGAGCTGGGCCTCGCGCGCGGCCAGCCGATCGTCGACGGGACCTTCGGCGTACGCGCCAGTGTCTGGTACCGCTGGGAGGGCGGTTGGGTCGACCGTGTGGACCCGACGACGCGGGAAACCGTGGAGAAGAACATCAACCACGGAGGGACGCTGCTCGCACGGCTCGCAGCGATCTGGCAGCCCGCAGCGTCCTTCAGCGTGACGCCGAGCATTCTGTACCAGAACATGAAGAAGCACGACGACTCGACCTACTGGCCGGCGTACTCCGACGCTGGCGCCGGACACTTCAACACGGCGACCCCGGAGCGCATCCCGAACGATGACGAGTACTACCTCCCGGCGCTGAAGGCGCAGTGGGATCTCGGCAGGAGCCAGATCATCGGGGACGTCGCCTACTACCATCGCAAACAGACCACCGCCTACCAGGGCACCGTCTATGACCTCAGCTACTACCAGTCGGCGGGCCCCTCCCTGGGCTATCCCTGCGTCCCGACCCCGGCCGCCGTCAACACGTGCCCCGAAGTGCCGCTGATCGATGGGAGCGGCATGCACATACCGTCGGCGTTCGGCACCAGCTACGCGACGCCCAACATCATCACCAACCGGCAGGAAAACTACACCGCGGAGCTGCGCTGGCAGTCGAGCGATGCGTCCGCAAAGCTCAACTGGACGACGGGAGTGTTCTGGCAGCTGGCGAAGGAGGGGAGTATCGAGGAGCTCAGAGACCCG
>Ga0306926_10005599_pt1 | contig 13381 bp, 14 predicted proteins | sample flu12Cox44000178_FD_203759 | JGI IMG/M metagenome (GOLD analysis project Ga0306926, IMG submission 203759) | Lab enrichment of tropical soil microbial communities from Luquillo Experimental Forest, Puerto Rico - flux8day.12C.oxic.44.000.178 (v2)... | ecosystem: Environmental > Terrestrial >... | reverse complement strand
TCCAGTTCCGCCAGCTCATCAGGCCCGCCATGCACGGCATCTCCTAGCATCTGAGAGTATTATTACTCTCAGACTAGGCCCGCAACCAGCCACGATCCAGAACAGCCACCAATCTGACGCGCACCCGCTGCGGCCCGGTCAGCCGAAGTCCGATGCCTCGCAGGCCGTCACGAAGGACGAGAGCAGCGCCGCGGGCCGGAGCCGGCGGCGTGCCTGCGCGAAGGTGACCCAGTCGGCCCGGTCGTGTTCTGTCCCGTCCACCGTGATCGGGGTGCCCCAGGGCACCTCCAGGGCGAACACGGCCCAGCCGACCTCGGCGGTCACCACCGGCCGCGGGACGGCCCGCAACCCGGTCTCCTCGAGCAGCTCGCGGGCGGCGCAGGCGGTCACGTCCTCGTCCGGCCTGCGCGACCCGGCCGGAGGCGTCCAGGCCCAGTCGCCCTCCCAGGCCGGACCGCGGTGCGCCCGGTGCAGGAGCAGGTACCGCCACCCCGGCGGGGCCAGGCTGGCGACCACGATCGTGGCCCCGTGCGGGCGCTCACGGCTGACCGGCTCGCCGTCCCACGTCGTGAACGGTTCCGGGCCGCCGAAATCAGCCATCCGAGATCTGGGCATAGCCCCAGTTCAGCACCTGCGCACCGGCCGTAATGGCCGAGCCGGGGTCGCTGGTCGGGCGGGCGTGCAGGACCACGCCGATCAGGGTGCCCCGGCCGCGGACGGCCCCGAACAGCAGGCAGTTGCCCGCGGCGTTGGTGTCGCCGGTCTTGATCCCGACGGCGCCGCGGTACGAGCCGATCAGCACGTTGGTGGTGTCCCACAGGTAACTGTGGTGCAGGGGCGTGGCGGTGAGGTCATAGCGGCGCTGGCCGACGATGCTGCGGAAGACCGAATTGCGCATGGCCGCCACGCCCAGCCGGATGAGGTCCGTCGGTGTGGAATAGGTGGAGTACTCGGTCGGATAAGGCATGCCGTCGAACCAGGAGAAATGCGTCGACGTCAGGTTCAGCGCCTTCGCCGTCGCGTTCATCTTCGCGATGAACGCGGGCACTCCGGGGCCGTAGGCGTTGGCGAGCAGGTACGCGGCGTCGCAGCCGGACGGGAGCAGCATGGCTTCCAGCAGCTGCCGCGTGGTCAGCACGTCCCCGGCGATCAGGCCGGCGCTGCTCGCGCCGTCTTTCTGCGCGTACCGGACGGCGGCCTTCGTGACCGTGATCTCCCGGCCCAGGCCGCCGGCCCTGAGCACGACTAGCGCGGTCATGACCTTGGTGATGCTGCCCATGGGCCGCGGGACGTCGGCGTCCTGGCTCCACAGCAGGATGCCGTGGCTGAGGTCCACCAGCTCGCCTCCCCAGACCCGCACCGGTGGGCCCGCGAAGGCGGGCGGCGGCTGGATGAGCGCCGACGCGCCCAGCGGCGGCACCGCCTGGGCGTACGACGGCGCCGCGAAGGCGCCCGTGGCCGCCAGGACGGCCACGGTGGCGAGGCCTAGGGCCAGGAACCGGCCGCACCGCCGCTCGCGGAAATTCCCCCGCGTAGCCAGCACAATGCGATTCAACCAAACCAGGAAAGCCATAGCCAGAGCCGGGAGAAATCGTGCGGCCCGTTATTGGCCGTAGCTCAATTCTCGATGCGGACCGGTATCCCGTCGGCGACCATGGTGCGCGGCGGACACAGCCACGACATGGCCTCGACCTCCAGCCGGCCCGCCTGCACGGCCGGGTCGGTGTTCGCCAGGGCCCGGGCCCGGTCGAGCGACTCGGTCACGAAGATCGCTATCCCGCGCAGCGCCTCATCCGGCTGATCCCGCACCGGCCCGTTGGTGACCACCTGCCCGGACTCGCGCAGCGCGGCGTAGAAGGCCAGGTGGTCACGCTGGATTCGCTCCGCGGTCTCGTCGTCGTAGCTCGGCGCGCGGTCGGGCCGGCGCAGCAGGATGAGCTGGAACTCGTGCAGGTCGATGGCCATGGCTCAGCCCGCGGCCAGGGCTTCGATGGCGGGCGCATAGCGCCTGATGTCGCCGAATTCGGCGATCCCCGCCGCCTCCTGCTCGCTGATCGGCCCCACCGCCACCTTGGTCACGCGGACCGTGACCACCCCGGCTTCCTCGGTGAGTTCGTACTCGGTGTCCAGGATCGTCCCGGGGGACAATCGGCCGCGGGTCGCCCAGGCCCGCGGCGGGTCGAACGCCGTGACCTGGCCGTACAGGTGGCCGCGGTCGTCGCCCCAGTCCTCGTAGTGCTGGCCGCCCACCCGCGGCTCCAGCACCACGCGGCACACGCGGTCGCCGCCGTAGGTATGCGGGAACCAGTCCAGCGACCGCCGGGTCATCACCTCGAAGACCCGCTGGGCGCTGGCGCGGATGCGCAGTTCGTAGGCCAGCCGGACCGTGCGGACCGGCTCGGTGGCAACGGGCATGGCGTGCTCTCCTGTCTCGACGGTCCGCCTGAGCGCTAGCAAGCGGGCGGAATCGGCATCGGCCATGGGCTGCACCCACCGCTCGTACCACTCCCGCAACGGCACTGGGTTGAGGTAGTTGAACCGGTCGCGGCCGCGGCGCTCGGCGATCACCACTCCGGCGTCGGCCAGCACCCCGAGATGCTGCATGACCGCGAACCGGCTCAGTTCCGGTATCTGCCCGGCCAGGGCGCCGGTGGTCGCAGGGCCGCTGCGGAGCAGGTCCAGCAGGCGGCGGCGCCAGGGGCTGGCCAGCGCCCGCCACAGGTCCGGCTCCCCCGCCTGGGCCGCTGAGGCCGCAGCTCCCTGAGACATGTGATAAAAGTATCACCTATAGAGCCGCGCGGCCAGCACACGGTGAGCGGGCGGCCCTTAGAACATTCCAGAGTCCATAACGGGCCGCCCGCCGGACTCCTCCGGCGATCTCGCGGCCGCGTCCGCGGGGGCCTACGGCGTGACGATCGGGAAGTTCGGGTCGGGCTCGTCGATGAGGCTCAGCACCGTCTTGATCACGCCGGGGTCGCCGGCGGTCTCGATGCCCTCCAGCGAACCGGACGCCAGCAACCCCAGCAGCTGCGGATGCGTCAGGGTGAGGGTCAGGTCGACGTCCGGGGAGCGCCGGGTCGGGTGGTGGATCAGCACGCCGTTGGACAGCCGCATGAGGTAACGCTCGTCGGCGTCGGTGAAGTGCCACAGCACCGCCAGGGCGGTGTGGGCGGCGCGGGGTCCGTCGATGCGGATCGCGATCATGTCGAAGAGCTGGGTCACGGTCATCGCCAGGGCCACCCCGGCCGCCACGGTGACGGGCGTCGGGGTGATGTCGCGGTGCAGCTCGTCGGCTCCGGTCAGGAAGCAGTTGCGCCAGGTGGCGCACTCGGAGCCGTAGCCCAGCCGCTGCAGGGCCTGGGCGAGCGCGTCCTTGGCCTCGGCCGAGCCGGGGTCGGCGAACACGGCGTGGCTGGCCAGCTCGGCGGCGAAGCGCAGGTCGCCTTCCTCGAGGAACTCGCGGGCGCGGGCCGTGAGCTGGGCAGGCCCGCCGGCCAGCCGGGCGTAGCGCTCGGCTGCGGCCTGCGGCGGGTGCTGCCACAGGTGGGCCGGGTTGCGGTCGTACCAGCCCAGGTAACGCTGGTAGATCGCCTTCACGTTGTGGCTGACCGACCCGTAGTAGCCGTGCGTGTGCCAGGCCGCCTCCAGGCCCGGGGGAACCTCGAGGACCTCGGCGATCTCGGCGCCGGTGTAGCCCTGGTTCATCAGGCGCACGGTCTGGTCGTGCAGGTAGGCGTACAGGTCGCGCTGTTCGCTGAGGAAGGTGACGATGTTGTCTCGGCCCCAGGTGGGCCAGTGGTGGGAGGCGAAGGCGACGTCGGTGTCGTCGAGGAACCGTTCCATCGCCTCGCTCAGGTACCGGGACCAGATACGGGCGTCGCGGACTTCCGCGCCGCGCAGCGTGAGCAGGTTGTGCAGGTTGTGGGTGGCGTTCTTGGCCAGGCACAGCGCGCGCCGGCCGGGGAAGTGGAAGTTCATCTCGGCCGGGGCTTCGGTGTGCGGCGTGATCTGGAAGACGATCCGGACTCCGTCGACGACCTCTTCCTGGCCGGTCCGGGTGATGTCGAGCGTGGGAGCGATCAGGCCGACGATTCCGGTCGAGGCGGCCGCGCCCAGCCCCATGCCCACCTTGGCCTCGGGGCTGACCGGAAGCGGGGTTCCCGAGTAGTAGACCCCGCGGCGCAGCATGGCGACGCCCGCGTACACGTTTTCCGACACCGCATGATCCATGAAGTGCTCCGGCGCGATGACCGGCACGCCGGTGCCCTCGTCGACCACGCCGAGCACGCCGCCGAAGTGGTCCACGTGGGAATGCGTGTAGATCACGGCGGTCACGGGCCGGTCCCCGCGATGCGCGCGGTACAAGGCCAGCGCCGCCGCCGCGCACTCCTGCGAGATCAGCGGGTCGATGACGATCACGCCGTGGTCGGACTCGACCAGGGTCATGTTCGACAGGTCAGCCCCGCGCACCTGGTAGATGCCGTCGCTGACCTCGAACAGCCCCTGGATCGCCGTGAGCTGGCTCTGCCGCCACAGGCTCGGGTGCACCGTCTCCGGCGGGCTGCCCTGGGTGGCCTGCCCGAACGCATCGATATCCCAGACGACCGCGCCGTCGGCGTTCTTGACCACGCCGGGCTCCAGGCGGGCGATCAGCCCGCGGTGGGCGTTGTCGAAGTCGGTCCGGTCGGCGAAATCGGCAGGCATCAAGAACTCCAGTCACGAGGGTCGCAGGTCGCTCAAGCCCAGCATGTCGGGCTGGTCGGCGGCATCCTCCGCCATGGGTGAGCCGGGTCTCGGCCGCCGGCCGTCACGCGGCGTACGGCGCCAGGCTCTCGATGATCTCGTCCAGGTGGCTCAGCAGCATGTGCCCGCCGTCCTCGACGACGTGCAGCCGGGCCGTGGGGCACCGGTCCGCGATCACGCGCGCGTGGGCCACGGGGACGTTGCGGTCTGCCGTGCCGTGCCAGATGTGGGCCGGTACGGCCAGGTCGGCGATGTCGACGTCCCATTCCCGCGCGAACAGCCAGAAGTCCCGGGCCGCGGCCCGGGCCGTCGTCGGCGACGGGTGGCGCAGGTCGTCCAGGAAGCCGCCCCGCACCTCGGCGTTCTCGCGCAGCAGCCGGGCGTCCGGCTCGGCCAGCATCGCGGCGAAGCGGTCGAGCGTCTTCTCCGGCCGGGCCCGGCCCGCGCGCCCGGCCGCCGCGAACAAAAGGCGTACCGCGCCCCGGGAGCGCCGGGCCGTCTTGATCACGAGCCGGTCGGGCGGCAGCAGCGGGCTGCGGGGGACCAGCGGTGCCACGCCGCCCACCGTGGCCACCGCGGTCACCCGGTCCGGCAGGAGCACGCCGCACGCCAGCGCGGTAGGCCCGCCGCCGGACAGGCCCACCACGGCGCACGGGGGCAGGTTCAGGTGGTTCAGTAGCTCGCCCAGGTCGCGGACCCCGAAGGTGATGGTCCCCGACGGGTCGTAGCCCGACCCGCCGTAGCCGGGCCGGTCGGGCACGATCAGGGCCAGGCCGCGGTCGCGGGCGGGCCGGCCGAGCCCCGCGAGCTGCCGCGATGACCCAGGGGTACCGTGCAGCACCACTACCGGGGATCCCGCCGGCGCGCCCGTCACCTGGTACGCCAGCCGGCGGCCGTCGGGCAGCGTCATCTGCGGCACAGCGCGGATGCTAACAGTGCGCCCCGGTGCTTCCCCGGAGCTTCCGCAGGTGCGTCCCGGTGCTTCCGCGTGCTGCCCGGACGGCGCCGGTCAGTCGACCTCGCTGGGCGTCCCGTTGGTGATCCTCACTAGCTCGTCGAAGCTGGTGGCGAACATCGCCCGCTCGTCGCCGCCCCCGGCCCAGACAACCGGGTAGGAGGCCAGCGCCCGGTCGACCACCGTGCGCAGCGGCCGCGGGTGGCCGACGGGCGCCACGCCGCCCACAGACTGGCCGGTATGCGCCAGGACGAAGTCCGGGCCGGCCTGGCGGATCTTGCCGGTGCCCAGCCGCCGCGCGAGCCTGCCCGGGTGCACCCGGTGCGCGCCGCTCGCCAGGACCAGCAGCGCGTCACCGTCGGCCTCGAACACCAGGCTGTTCGCGATCGCGCCCACCTGGCAGCCCAGGGTCACCGCGGCGGCCGCCGCCGTCGGCACCGGCTCGGGAAACACCTTGATGTCACCCGCGGCGCCGGCGGCCTTGAGGGCCTGCTGAACCACGGAAGCAGCGTCTGAGCTAGCACCTGGGTACACGCCGCACGAGGTTAGGGCGTGCCGATCGCCAGCACAACCGGGTTTCAGCTGGCCATGGCCCGAGCGGCCACGATCGCCCGGCGGCACGTTCGTTGCCGGGGGCCTCGGATCACGGCCCGGAACTGTCGTACCCGCGGCCTAGCGTGTTCCGGTGAGCGCCCGGATTCGCGGAGGTTCGCCATGTCACGTGACACCAGCCCGGTCGGCGACCCGGACCGCGGCGTCCCGCCGGGCTACCACGCGGTGACGCCGTGGATCATCTCCCGTGACACCGCCCGGCTGATCGATTTCACCAGGCAGGCGTTCGGCGCCGCGGAACTCGCCCGGATCCCCGGCCCGGCCGGAGGCATCGGCCACGCCGAGGTACGGATCGGCGACTCGGTGGTGATGATGTTCGACGCGCCTGAGGGCTGGCCGGACACGCCGGCCTTCCTGCGCCTGTACGCCGAGGATGGCGACGCGGCCTACCAGCGGGCGCTGCAGGCCGGGGCCGCTCCGGTGACGGCGATGACCACGCTGTTCTTCGGGGACCGGGTCGACCGGTGGTGGCCACGATGATGGTGCTGTTGACGCGGCCGCGCATGCCCTCGGGGGTGGCTCGCAGCATGGCGGCGATCAGCGCCGCGTTGCCGGTGGGCGCCAGCAGGAGCGGGATCGCTACCGGAAGCGCGACCAGCGGCGACGGCAGCACCACCGCGGCCACCCCCAGAAGCACGGTGCCTGCCGTGGTGATCGCGATGACCAGATGCCACAGGGACAGCCGGCCCTGGAGTTTCGGCGCGATCACCGCGCCGAGGAGCCCGCCCGCCATGATCCCCGCCTGGGTGAGCCCGATAACACCCGGTGCGGTTCCGGCCCGGCGCAGGGCCAGCGTGATAGTGAAGATCGCGCCAGTCAAAGCGAAGTTGACCAGCGGGGCCTCGATGATCACGGTTCGGAGCAGCTGGTTACGCCATACCAGGTGCAGTCCCTCTATGGCCTCGCGCCACAGCGCCGGACGCTCGCCGGAACGCCCGGCACGGAACTTGCCGCGAATCCGGCTCACGGCCCCGGCGGAAAACAGATACGACACGGCGTCAGCAGCGAACGGCACGGCCCGGCCCAGCCCGAACAGGAAACCGCCCAGCGCCGGGCCTACCAGGCCCGCCGTGTACATTCGCGCTTCGGTGGCCGTCCGGCGCGACCCGCTGGCGGCGGGGTACAGGACAGTACTCAAGCGTCCGCCGGGGTTCAGGTGCTTGGCTGCCCTGTTGGCGGCATAGATAGCGCTGCGGCTGTCGTTAGCGCAGCGGCCTGAACGCCGCCCGGATCTCCTCAGAGAACAGTTCGGGCTCTTCCCAGGCGGCGAAGTGGCCGCCCTTGCTGACCTCGTTGAAGTAGGCGAGGGTGGGGTAGCCCAGCTCGACCCAGCTGCGCGGGGCGCGGAAGGACTCGCCGGGGAACACCGTGAAGCCGACCGGGATCTTGACCTCCGCAGGGGCCTGCCCGGTCGCGAGGGCTGCGGCTCGTCCGTGCTCCCAGTACGACCGGGCCGCCGAGGTCCCGGTGCCGGTCAGCCAGTACAGCGTGATGTTGTCCAGGATGTGGTCGCGGGTCAGGCCGCCGGAGGGCTGCCCGCCGGTGAAGGCGCGGGAGATCTTGTAATAGCTGTCGGTGTCGTGGTCGAGCATCCAGGCCGCTAGGGCGAGGGGTGAATCGGTCAGGGCGTAGCCGATGGTCTGCGGCCGCGTGGCCTGCTCCAGGAAGTAGCCGAAGCCGCTGGTCATGAATGCCTGGCGCGCGTCGGCCGCGGCGCGTTCGGCCTCGGTGTCGGTCGGCACGCCGTCCAGCGTGGTCACGAGCAAGTTCATGTGGATGCCGATCAGGCCTTCGGGTGCCTGGCGACCCATCTGGTCGGTGACCCAGGCGCCCTGGTCGCCGCCCTGGGCGACGTAGCGGTCATAGCCCAGGCGGCGCATCAGCTGCGCCCACGCTTGCGCGATGCGGCCGGGGTCCCAGCCGGCCTCGGCCGGCTGGCCGGAAAAGCCGTAGCCAGGCATGGACGGCACCACGAGGTGGAACGCGTCCTCGGCCGCTGCGCCGTGCGCGGCCGGGTCGGTGAGCGGGCCGATGACCCCGAGCTGCTCGATGACCGAGCCAGGCCAGCCGTGCGTGATGATCAGCGGCAGCGCGTTCTCGTGCCGCGATCTGACGTGGATGAAGTTGACGTCCACCCTGTCGATCTCGGTCTTGAACTGCGGCAGCGCGTTCAGTCTCGCCTCGCACGCCCGCCAGTCGTATTCGGTGCTCCAGTACCGGGCGAGCTCTTGGATCGTCGTCAGCTGCACGCCCTGCGACCGGTCGGCGACCAGCTCCTGGCTGGGCAGGCGCGTCGCGGCGATGCGCCGCCGCAGGTCGGTGATCGCGTCGTCGGGCATGTCGACCCGGAAGGGACGGATTTCGGTTTCGCCGGACATATGTCTCCACCTCCGGGATTAAGCGTGTGACGCTTGAAGCGTTTCTAGATCGCTTCCGTGAGCTGCCCTGTCCTGCTGGCGTCCTGGAGATCCTGGAGGAGGAAGGGATTAGTGGTCGTTGCTGGCATGGGAACCTTCTCCTGAACAGAGCCCCTTGAGGCCTAGTTTGCTCCGTTCCCCCTCGCAGCTGCCAGAATCCGTGCGAATGGACACCGGGTCTGGGTTCGGCGAAGCCGAGGATGCTCGCGTATGGGTTCTGAGCTGGAGTTTTCGGTTGGTGCGCCTGGCCATGGTGCGCCTGGCAGGATTCCAACCTGCGACCGGCTGCTTAGAACGCGGGTCTCGGCCACCGCTCCGTCCAGTGCCGTGGCTGGTCAAGCGGCAGGAAGCATGTGCCCTTCATTGGCCGTGAGTTGCCCTGGTCGCCGATCCCGTCGGGCACGTATCGGGCACGGCTCCGGGACCGCCTTGTAGCCTGCCCGCACCGTGCAGGGGATGACCCGCGGACCATAGGGGTTCATCGGCCGTCGGGTCTTCCAGCGCGGTTTGGATGTCGTACCCGAGCGCGGCCGCCACCTCGGCCGCAGCGGCGACGACCGGGCCGAGCCCGGTGACCGGGGCGATGGCCAGCAGCACATCGGCGATCTCGTCGTCGGTCGCGCCCGCCGCCAGGGCCCGGCCGGTGCTCCATTCCAGGCAGACCGCGGGCGACCCGCCGGCGACGGCCGCTGCTACCGGCAGCAGCGCCGCGGTCTTGGCATCCAGGAAGCGTGTCCTGTCCAGGCCAAGGTTGAGCCCGGCCGCGTCTTCGACGAAGCCTTCGTGGATCATCGCCAGCCTGCGCAGGGTCTCCTGGAATTCCGCTGCCTGGCCTAGGTGCTTCTGTCTGTCGATGACGGCTAGTACACCCGGCGCCGCGGCCGGTTCCATCGCCTCGATGGGATGAAAGACCGAGCGGTTATCCCTCCAGCAGCCCCAGCTCGCGGGCCCGGCTGACGGCGTGGCTGCGGGAGGCGGCGTCGAGCTTGCGGTAGATCGAGTTGGCCTGCGTCTTGATGGTGTGGCGGGACAAGAACAGTTCCTGGCCGATCTCGGGGAACGACAGGTGGGTGGACAACAGCGGCAGCAGGCGCAGCTCGGCAGCGGTCAGCGCCGATGCGCCGGGGGAACTGGCTCCGCGCTGCCGGGCGAGCCGGGCCCGCAGCTCGGCGGCCTCGCCGACCAGCACTCCCAGGTGGGGTCGTCGCCGGAGGATCTCATCGATCTCCTTCATGAGCGTCCGGGTCCCGGCGATGTCGGCTAGGGCGAGGCGGACGCGGGCGAGCCCGAGCAGGGTCTGCACGCAGAAGTGGGGGAAGGCGAAATTAAGCAGGTGCCGCACCCGCTGGGCGTTAGCCAGCGCCTGGCGGGCGGCCGGGACATCGCCGTGGTGCAGGGCGATGCGGGCGTGGACCATCCACACCATGGCCTGCTCAATCCCGGGCAGGCGCGCCGCGGTCCGCGCCTGGCCGGCGAAGGTCTCAGCGGCGTTCCAATCGCCGCGTGCCATCGCCAGCAGCGACCGCTCGCACAGCGCTTCGACGATTACCTCCTGCGCATTGATCGGCTCTGCTTTGCTGATGGCCGCCCGGAAGAACGGGTCACCGCTTTAAGGGTCACTGGAGAAGACGCACGCAAACCCGCGGTACAAGTCCGGAGCCGCGGATACGCGGCCCGTGGCGGCGAAGTTCCGTGCGCACTCCTCGGCGTCGGCGCGCAGCTGCTCGATCCCGCCGCGGCAGTGCAGGCACCGGACCAGCGCCGCCCACCCTTCGCTGGCGGGGTCACCGGGCCAATCCGGGTCCTGGTATTGCCACCGGTCGAGCGCGTCGGCCCACCGTTCGGACTCCACCGGCCGTCCCGTCATCAGGTACAGCAGCGCGGCCATGCCCGCGATGACCGGATGGCCCTTGACCGCGTCCCGGTCCGCTAGCCAATCCAGCCAGCGTTCGGCCGTTCCGCTCCGGGTGAAGTAGGCCTGCAGCCAGAGCTGCTCCGTCAGCCGGGCGACAGTGCCGGCGTCCCCGGCGGCGATGGAATACTCCAGCGCCTCCTCGGGTCGGCCGTTGCGCTCGCACCAGGCCGCCGCGCGGCGCCGCAGGATCGGGACCAGGCCTGGCTCGCGGCGTTGCAGCTCGGCCTGGAGCATGTCGCGGAACAGGTGATGGTAGCGATACCACTCCCCCCGCCGGTCCAGCGGCACCAGCAGCAGGTTCGACCCGGCCAGATTGGCCAGGGTCGCGGCGGACCCGGGCAGGTCCAGCGCCGCCTCGCACAGCGGCCCGGATATCCGCTCCAGGACCGCGGCCCGGGTCAAGAACTCCCGCTGCTCGCGGGAGATCCGCGCCAGCAGCTCCGACTCCACGTAGTCGCTGACGAACAGGTCGGCGCCGCCGAAGGAGACCGCCGCCTGCGGCAGCGAGCCTCCTTCCCGCAGTGACAGCGCCGCCAGGTACAGCCTGGCCGCCCACCCCTCGGTGTGCCGGTGCAGGTCGGCCACGTCCTCCTCGCCCAGCGTCACCTCCGCTGCGCGCAGCAGCATGGCCGCCTCCTGGCGGGTCAGCGCCAGGTCCGCCGCGCCGACCTCGGTGATCCGGCCCTCTGCGCGCAGCCGCGCGACCCGCACCGGCGGGGTAGCCCGCCCGGCGAACACCAGGCGGCCACCGGCAGGCACATGATCGGCCAGCACCGACAGCGCGGCCCGGCCCTGGGCGTTGCGCAGCAGGTGCACATCATCCAGCACCAGCACCACCGGCACGGTCATCGACGCCAACGCCGAACCCAGCCGCGGCACCACCGACCCGGGCACCGAACTCACCGGGGAGGCCAGCGCGTCGAACACCCGATCGCCCACCGGCTCGATCGCATCCAGCGCCTCGGCCACATAGCGGAGCAAGACCTTCGGGTCGTTGTCCTGCTCGTCGACCTGCACCCAGGCGAACGCCTGCCCGTTGCGCTCGGCCCACTGCGCCAGCAGCGTCGTCTTCCCGTAACCCGCGGGCGCGACCACCGACACGATCGGACCGGAGCCCTGCCGCGCCAGCTTTTCGATCACCGACGACCGGCGGATGGTCCCCGGCCGCACCGCAGGACGGCGCAGCTTCGACGCGAGCAAGTCAAAGGCCCGCACGCCCGCGTCAGACCGCCCGGCCCGCTCACGCACGCCGCTCTCACCCATGCCCAGCCCACCGAGCCCGCCACCCTGAGCGGATCGTACCTCGCCGCCCTGAACGGCAAACGACACGGCTCAGGTAAACGTCGCCTGGCCCTAGCCGTCATCGTCGCAGGCGCCGCATCCGGCCGAGTGGACGTCGGGACGGTGCAGTCCGGGACGGGTTATTGAGGTCGCGCACCGGCTGGGGTGTCGCCGCAGAGCCTGCACAGCTGAATGGGTTCGGCTGCCCGGTCCTTTCAGCGGTAGGGGGTCAGATCGGCCCGGGGGTAGCGCGTTTGGGTGTCGGCCAAGGTTTGCTCGTCCCAGTACGGGTCGCCCGGAGCGGGGAAGCCGAAGACCGACCGCTCCCGGGGAGAGGCCCGCTCGATGATCTCGAACCAGTCTGGACGCGTCGCGCGCTCGGCCCAGGAGACCTTGCCGGTCCAGCGCGGTGCCCACACGTCGTAGTCGGCCAGGAGCGCAAAGCGGGTTGATCGCTGGCCGGTCATGCGCGACCCACGGTGAAGTACGTCGGACCGAAAAGCGAACAGGGTTCCTGCGGGACCGGTCATCGAGACCTCCTCCTCGGCGAACATCCCCTCGGGGAGGTAGTTGGTGATGTCGTGATGCCCAGGGACCGGCCAGTACGGGACGCTCTGCCCGGCCGGCAGCGGAACGATTTTGGTAGGGCCATCCTCATCGCCCACGTCGGACAGCAGGATCCAGCTCAACATCTGCGTGGCCGGCTCGCAGCGCTTGGGCACGACCAGGCTGTGGTTGACGAAGTCCCGGTGGTGGCGCTGGTCGTAATCGACGGCTCCGGCGTACTTGGCCCACAGCGACGCCTCGTACAGCCGCAGGTCGGCTGAGCCCAGGAAACGCTCCGCCAGGTCGAGCAGGTCGCGGTGGAAGGCCAGCCGGTTCAGGTTCCACGATCGCCACGGCCCGCTGACTTCGCCGGCCCACTGGCCGGCCGCCAGCCACGCATGAGCAGCCGGGTCGGCAAAGTACGCCTCGGGCCGCGGGTAGTGCAGCCACAGGGCTTCCTGGGCCGCGGCCAGCTCATCAGCCTCAAGGAAACCCTCGAACAACAGGTAACCCCGCTCCCGCAGGTCCGCCAGGCAACCGTCGGGCACCCTCATCCCCGCACGCTAAGCGCCCTGGCAGTTCGACCGCAACGGCATTCGACAGTGCAGCTGCCCAGCGTCACCGCCGAACTCGCCGATGGGGCAGACACCTTCCCCCCGAGCTGCTGACCCCCCGGCCCCGCTAACCCCGGCTGTCCAACCCGACCGGGTACCGTGACCCACGAGATGTGCTCGGCCGCCAGGTGATCTGCGACAGCCCAAAGCGCGGATCGCGGCTATGAGAGTGTGATTTGGGCTACTCGTAGTCGGTGGCGGCGATGATGATCCCCGCGAACAGCGGTCATATGACGCTCGCCGGGGGTTGAACGGCGGAGGTCTCGTGAGATTTCGTTCTGCCAATAGTGTCGGATCC
>Ga0306926_10005598_pt1 | contig 13382 bp, 17 predicted proteins | sample flu12Cox44000178_FD_203759 | JGI IMG/M metagenome (GOLD analysis project Ga0306926, IMG submission 203759) | Lab enrichment of tropical soil microbial communities from Luquillo Experimental Forest, Puerto Rico - flux8day.12C.oxic.44.000.178 (v2)... | ecosystem: Environmental > Terrestrial >... | reverse complement strand
AAAAACTGGCTGGAGATCGAACGTGGATCGACCGATAACTTTGAGGAGTTCGCTGGTTGCGGCCTGCTGTTCCCGCGCCTCGGCCAGTTCGTGCTTAAGGGTTACCACTTCCGTGTTCGTATCGACGTCCGCCTTTGTACGCTTGGGGGCTGGCGCACGCCGACCTGCCGACGACCGCTTGCGCGCCGTTGGAGGCTTGCGGATTGTCTGTCCGCGCTTCGCCATTGGATTGCCGCCCCACCAGAAAGCCGCAATAAATAGTGCGATCAAGCGTTAGGCTAGCCCAATCCGGTCGGGTCGGTATACCCTCAGACCAGCGAGAAGGCCACCAACGCGACCTATTGCCGCGACGAAATCGATGTCCGAGATGGGCCGTAAGCAGCAGATATCGGCGTGTGCCCGCACGATGTCTGCTGCACCCCGAAAGCGGACGCTAGTCGCAACGTCATGTCCGCTTTGGGCCCTGAGCGGACATCGCTCTGTTGAGCTATCATCCAGTGAGATTTAAGCTTAAGGGCCGTCAGGGCTTGGACGGTGGCGAACTACAAGCCTTCGCGCGTACAGTTCGAGTAAGAGCTACGGGGATGAGTATGTCCTTTGCTCGCCTGCTTAAGCTGCTCACAATCACTGTTTTCTTTTTTTCTATTTGGATTTGCAATTCGGCCCCGTGTTCCGCGGAACAGCAGTCCATCCCGGCCGCGCAAGCAATCGAATTCGAAGGCGACCTTCCCTTCACCCCGAACCCGCTCACCCTCAAGGGTTATCTAAGACGTCCCGACGGAGCGGGCCGCCACCCCGCTATCGTGCTTCTGCACGGCTGCGGAGTAATTGCCGAGCGGTACGATCAAAATTGGGGGCAGAGGTTGGCGTCGTGGGGTTACGTCACACTGACGATCGACATGTTCGGGCCACGCGGCATTAACAACGTGTGCGGCAATGCCTATCCCCGCGATCTGAAGTTTGATGCATATAGAGGTCTCAATTTCCTTGTTCGACAGCCGTTCGTCGACGCTAATCGAATCGTCGCTATGGGCTCCTCGCAGGGTGGTTTACTTGCCCTTGTGGCGGTTGAACGCGGGGAAATCGAACAGATGTATAAGAACAGGTTCCGCGCCGCGGTCGCTTACTATCCTGTCTGCGACGAACTCAAAGGGATCGCGGTAGTTCCCGCATTAATTCTGATCGGGGAACGCGATACGTTTGCACCGGGATGCCGCAACATGGTGGACGGCCAGGGCGGAGATTTTGGCACCTCCAGGACCACCGGCGAAGGCGTTCCGATTCGGCTCGTTGTTTACCCCGAGGCGTACCACGGGTTTGATGTCCTCGGATTTAAGACCCCTGTCGATATTGCAGGCCACCACCTCGAATACAATCAATCGGCGGCCGACCAATCGCTCGATGAGCTTCGAGAATTTCTTCGCTCAACAGTTGGGAGGCGTCAATAAGGTCATCGCTTTGCGCGTAAGAGCCGTGGGACTGCTCAGGGTAGTGTACCCACAATGTGAGGCTTCAGAATCGTATACATCCTGCTGTTGCGTCGGGCTTGGTGCGCCTGTTAAAAACCAACCCATATTCGCCCGGAGGTGATAGCCTGCGTATCGAGCAAAGGAGGTTGACATGGCCAGAGGCGAACAAAGAAGCAATCGGGAGAAGAAGAAGCCCAAGAAAGAAAAGATCAAGACAATCGCCGCCGCCCCAAGCCCAAAGGGCCCGGCGGCGGGATGGCAGCCGAACCTGGCGTCCGGTAAAAAGAAATAGAACTGGCTTGCGGAATCTGACGACCCCGAAGGTGGACATCACAAGGGCTTCGGGGCGGGAAGTGCGTGTTTCGGCTATCCCCTGATGTGAACCAATTCACATCGGACGCCTGCGAATTGACCTACAAAGGACTGGGTTTTTTGGGAGCTTCAAGATGGCCGACTGGCAGGTCGGTTTCAGGGAGAACCCTATGACCAAGGCATTTCACTTGCCGTTCGGCAGCGGGCGCTGCCATCGAGCTGGAATGCTGACCACGGTTTTGATCGTTGGTTCGCTGTCCTCCTTTGCGGCCTACGCGCAAACTTATCCGGTCAGCGGTGTCTGGGTCGCGATGGAACATCAATTCCCCCAGTCGAAGGCAGGAGCCTGCTTGACACTTAAAACCATCGGGGTTGACGCGCTTTTTGGCGAGCCTTTTCCGACCGTGATGATTTTCTCGGACGGCCGGAGATTTGTGGTGCGAGGAGGTCGTCCGGCGGAGCTGGCAATCAGATCTGTCAAGAGCGTAAAGGATGGTGGTTTTCGGATCACGGAATCGCTTGGCCGGCATGGCAGTTGGTTGCCCTGGTTTAAGAACCGGCAGTTCCATCTAAAAGTCGTTGACCCGATGCTTATCGAAATCGCTGAAGGACCTGTCAGCACTCGCTTCTTCAAATGTTCGTCCGATCGCACAGCACTTTGAGGACTGGCTGCGAAATACGACATCGAGGATGGTCCTTCCGCTCAATGCTGACGAAGAACTCGTTGCTAGAATTGCGGAAGCATTGAAGGCAGACCCATGAGCGAGATTGAAGGCGAGCACAACGATGGTACGGAATCTTCCTGGACACGTTCGGGCGTGGTTCATTTTCTGTGGCAGCAGCTTCCATATATAATCGCGCTGGTGCTCGCCATTGCGGGCGTTGCATACACCAACGCTTCGCACCAACCTCTCATTCGCTACTGGGAGTTTCTGGCGCTTGCCATCGGCGTGGTCTGCGTCATCCACAAGTGGCCGGAAATCGATGGCAAGGAGGCCCAGTGGCGATTGATCTGGACCCAGGCGCTGCACTGGGTTGCCGTCCTAGTCACGATGAACATCATGCTGGCATCGGGTGTTCAAAAATTGCTTCCGACCCCGGCAACCAGCCTCGTCCTGCTAATGTTGCTTGCGCTCGGTACGTTCCTCGCAGGCGTCAGTCTTCTCTCGCTGCAAATCGCCTTCCTCGGCCTTGCAATGGGCCTTGCGATTCCCGCGATTTCCTGGCTGCAGGAATCCGTGATTTTCTTCCTGCTGGGCGCCGTGTTGCTGATCGGCCTTGGCATCACGTTCTGGCTTAGTCAGGACCGTCGGCCGAGAGCGACGCCCGCCGACGGCAGAAGCCAAATGGACGGCTGAGTGGTGGTCGACCTGCTCACAGCTATCGGCGCAAATTGCGCTGATTTGCACCAAAACGTTCGGCGTGGCGCTGTCTGTCCACGTGTCGGCCTCATCGGCCCCATATCGAAATCTACAAAGCAAAATCGGGAGGAGATGAGCACCAATAGGCAGGCGACAACCATCGCGAGATTTTCGAGATTCGCCTTCCTAAACTCATCGTGCTGATCATGTTTGCTTGCGTCGAACGTTCGGGTGCCAGGGTAGGCGCGGTTCGGTGGTAACGTCCTGATCAAGCGGAAGATTTCTGCTCAGCCCCAAAGTCGACCTGCACTTTGCGAGAACACGCCCTCAAAAAGCCTCGCGCAATTAGGAACCGAATGCGCCGGTTCGTATTTTAGGCGTACAAGCAAACTCTCCACGTCAAGTTGGACACAACAACTTACGGAGGTTTTATCATGCCATGGGCGAAGCAAGGCGCGAAGAAGAAGCGCGCGACCAAAGCCGCCACTGTGACTGCATTGGGAGTTGCCGGACTCGGTCTTTCCCTGGCGGGAAGCGCATTCGCATCCACGATGCGCGCCGGCGATATCCCGCAATCCGATACCACCTCGCCTAATCAGCGCTTCGTTCTGGACGAAGAGGAAATGGCCGACGTCAGTCTGGCCACGTTCCATGTCTTCGATAGGGAAAACGTTGGTGGCGACTTGCAGATGGCCGCCGTTGTTGTTGGCGGCTGCCGGGCTTGCCGTGGCTGCCGGGTTTGGCGCGGCTGCTCATGGGGAGGTTGTGGCGGCTGTGGCGGCTGCGGCGGGTGCTGCGCAGCCTGGGGACGGTGCCGCTGGTGCTAGGAAGGTAGGGCCGCGTACTCCTACGGGACGCTCCCGATCGGGGAGCGTCCAATGTTGCTGTGCGCTTGAGAGCGGCGGTTGACGCCCGATATTGATTATGGCGAGAGCTCCCGCAAAGCATTTTTGATTTCCTTCAAGTCATTCAACGCTTTGCAGTTCCTGAGAAGCGGACCCACTTCTTTTGTGCCTTCCGCTTTTACGGTGCGCAACATCACCGCTACGGACTTTCGGGCGTCTTCTTCGATTTCCAGTCTCTTTTCCGATTGCAATGGCTTGGCGATCGTCCACTCGATTTCTGCGGTCGCTTTCTGGGCCTGAACGTAATTTTTTTTGGCCTCTGCATCAGACGCCAGCGTTGAAAGACCCCCATACATGAGCGAGCATTCAGAAAAGCGGCGCACCACCCTTTCGCGCAGTTCGATGCCGTCCTTGCTTTCTTCTATTGCGCTGTTTATCGCCGCGGTTACGTCAAGCACGGCCCATGTGCTGTCTCGGCGAGGAGGCGCTGCCCATGTGCTGTCGCCGCGAGGGGATTGTGCGCAGGCGAAGCGAGGCAAGATCAGCAAGGCTGATAGCACGCCAAAGATCAGCAATGAGATCACCCTGAAACCGCCGGACATTTTTAGTTCCCCAATCTCGTCTAAACGATTGCCTGAAACAAACAACCCCCACGGCACCGAAGGGCTCGTTCTCCATCAGGGCGAAGTTGACGTCGCACCCAACTATGCCCTGCCAGTTCATCACACGCGAAGGCATGAACCTCAAGCCACCATTTCTTGAACCGCTTGAATATCAAGAACCTGAGCACAGGAACCGCTTGCGGGCGCAGACGTTCTTGTTGCGATCGAGGCCGTCGGTCCTGGGTGGACCACGCGCCCGAGCGTTGTTGCGGAAAGATCACCCACTGGGGTCGGCAATGGGCAATCTCGGGGTAGTGGTCGTTGGCGCGGGAACAGGCGGGCTCAGTCTCGCTCACGGTCTTCGCGCCGAGGGTGTCGAGGTTCGGGTTTTCGAGCGCGACCGGACGCCGGTCGATCGGACGCAGGGATATCGGCTGACGATCAACGCAAATGGCGCTCGCGCGCTGCAGTCGTGCCTGCCCAAAACAAATTTCGGGCATTACCTCGAAGCCTCGGCCAAGATCAGCACGGCTGTGAGCTTCTTCGACCATCGACTTCACCGGCTATTGTCGATCGAGCTGCCAACGACCAGTCAATTCGCCCCCGATGGCGCACGACCAATCAGCCGCATCGCGCTACGGCGGATCCTGCTCGAGGGCCTCGAAGATGCTGTTGAGTTTGGCAAGACCTTCGAGGCTTTTGGAACGACGACCCAGGGACGGATACGTGCGCGCTTCGAGGATGGATCGAGTGCTGAGGGGGACGTCCTGGTTGGAGCCGATGGCGCCAGTTCTCGTGTGCGCAGGCAGCTCCTGCCCCAAGCTCAGCGTATCGACACCGGGCTCATCGGCGTCTCGGGCAAGGTTCCCCTTCAGACGATCGCTCGCCGCGACATGCCCGCGGCCTTCTTTGAGGGCCCAACCCTCATCCTGGGGCCGAGGGGCGGCTTCATGTTCGCTGGCGCGGTCGAGTACCCGCAGGAACACCACGACGGTTACGATCCGGAAGAATACGTGATGTGGGGCTTCTCGGCGCGGCGCGCGACGCTGGGACTGAAGACCGCTTCCGATGATATTTCGGGCGAAGCGGCCAGAGCAGCCGTCCTGGCTCAGATGTCCGACTGGAGCAATGACCTTCGCCGCCTCGTCGAACGCGCGGAGAAGACGTCTTTGACTACTTTCGCCGTGAAGTCATCCGTGCCGATCGAGCCGTGGACGACCAGCAGGGTTACGCTTCTGGGCGATGCTCTGCACAACATGACGCCTTTTCGCGGAATCGGCGCCAACACCGCGCTGCGCGATGCTGCGCTGCTACGCGATGCCCTGCGTGACGTCGACAATGATCAACAGCTATTGCCCGCGCTCGCAAGTTACGAGCGAGAGATGATCCGCTATGGATTTATGGCGGTCCGAGCGTCGCTTGCGCAGATGCGCCGCTTGCATGCAGAATCACCGATCAGTCGGCTCGCCACCAAGGCCTTCTTTAGACTGGCCGATCTTTCGCCGGCGCTTCAGAAGCGGATGTTGGACGTCGGCGATTAGAGGCGGCAGGACTGGCAGCGTCTCGCCGAAGTTAGCTGCGCGGTTTTGCCCTGATGCGCGACCACAAATGGCCGATCAGCGACAGGACCAGTGCGCCGGCAATGATCGGGAGCCAAATCGACATCGTTATGACGAAGAAGGAAATGACGACCAGACGTCCAAAGACCGATTCACTCACCGGGTACTTAAGGCGTGCGAAATATGCGTAAATGACAAAGATGACGGCTGGCACCATCCACGCGGCGACAAGTACCAGCAATAGGTCAACAAGTTGGTTGGCGTAGTGGTACATGAGCGCACCTCCTGACAGTGCCAGCGCGAATTGCTGTCACCGCTTTGAGCGGTGTGTCACAGTGATCATCGAGGAGAATTGGGCTTGTTGACTTTGGCGGGTATCTGCACGATTGGCGCCGCCGTCCCGGCCCGCGCCCAAACTCACCCGATTCGGCTGAGCCGGGCCGCTCAATGCGCACTCGTTGAAATGGCTCGGGCAAGCGCTCGTCCAATGCAATCGTAACCATCCGCGGTGTTGTGCAATCCATCAAACGTTACAAGTTCGCTTTGCGAAACCCCGGCATTGATCGAGTTTCGCATCAGCGCAAAACGGGAAAATAGCCCGACCCGTTCCTGCTTTGCGACATCGGCGATGATTCCCTCCATCGTTGAATAGCCGGCTGAAGCGAGCACCTGTGGCGCATACTGCAGGTCCATTAGCACGACGTCGGCAGACAATGTCTTGAGCGCCCTTACCCCTTCAACAACGCTTCGTTTGAGTCCTTGGTCCGGCCGGCCACCCCAGGCGACGTCATTGGTGCCTAGTTGCCAGATAACGAGATCAGGCGTGTGCACGAAAACGTCACGCTCGAAACGAGCGATGTTGTTCGGAATCGTATCGCCGATTCGACCGCTGTTGATAACCTTGATGGTGGCGTTCGATCTAAGTCTCGAGAGCTCCCGGCGCATCACCTCCGGATATGTGGCCGCGGACCTGAGCACCCAGAGTCCCACTGTTGACGATGATCCGATCGCTACAATCTTTAACGGCTCACCGGATTTCAAACGGGCCGCCGTGCGAGGCAATTGTGCACCGAGCGAGAGCTCCAGATTTGCCGCAAGACACCTCTCGGCAGATGAGATCTCGACCTCGGCTCGAGAAGGCGCACCATCGGACACTCCGATAAGCATGGTTGCGCCGATCAACGCTATTGTTCGGGCGGTTTGGGTACGGAGCGCAAAATAGGTCGACACATGTTCCCCCAGTGACTGGTCGATTCTCTCTTGACAAGCCTTGGCGTCAGACGTTTGGCTATGTCATTGAATTACAGATCAATTGACGCGTGAGTAACATTATGCATCCACGGACAGCGCGGGTAAGACCATGCCCACAACGCCCGTGACGAAGCGGCTAGTATTCCATATTGGCGGCTATGATCCAATCACGCCGCATGACAGCGCGCAACGACGCTTTGTGCGCGAAATTGCCAGGTTCCAACGCACCTGGTCAGTGAAAGCGATCGTCGACGGTTTGCGTGATACCCCTGATCAAATACAATGGAAGGTGACGACAAGCGGCCCCGATTGGCTGGTCGAAACCGATTACCGTCTGGTCCGATGGCACGACGTCATTGAGGCCTTCGCGCGTCGAAGCATTGGCTCACGTATTGCCCACGGCATCCTTGCCTTTCTGGATTTCGTTTTGACCGGCACTCTTTGGCGTTACTTGCTGACCAACTGGCGTTATGCGGGTTTCTTTCTCTATCCATTCGTTATATTCGGACTGCTCATCGCGGCCGCCTTCCTGATTGGCGCGTTTGCATTCAAAGTCACCGGATCAATTCCCATTGCTATCGGTGGCGGTCTCTTCGGCTTCGCAGCCGTTTTGGCGGGTCCATGGCGCTGGCTGAACCTGGCTACCTTGTTCGACGATTGGATTTTTTCCCGCGAGTATATTCGAAGCGGCAATTCGAACATCGCGCAAAGGCTGGACAGATTGGCCGCCGAGCTCGTCGCTGCGGCGAGCAACTCTGCCGCCGACGAAATTCTGGTCATAGGGCACAGTCTTGGCGCCGTACTTGCGGTTGATCTACTTGATCGCGCCTTGAAGCTGGATCCTGCGCTCGGTCGGAACAAAATTCCCGTTACTTTCTTGAGCGTTGGATCGTCCATACTCAAGATCGGCCTGCACCCGAAGGCAACACGCTTTCGCACGACGATGGAACGCGTCGCCAAGTCGCCCGCGATCTTCTGGGGCGACTATCAGGCCCTCGTCGACCCGTTGAACTTTTATAAAAGCCGGCCAATGGCCGAAATGGGCTTGTCGACAGAAGACGAAGCGACCGTCAGGGTCGTGAGACTTAGTCGAATGCTTGACGACGACATGTATCAACGCATCCGCCTCAATTTCTTCCGCTTGCACTGCCAGTTCGTCAGTGGAAATGACAGGCGAACATCGTACGATTATTTCATGCTCGTATGCGGGCCTGTTACAGCCAAATCTCAGACGCTCGCTCCCGATGGCGCGGTTTCGATGATCGGGAATGACGGAGCGCTTCTTGCGCGCGCGCCGCTGTCCGGCACCAAGCTGCTGAGCAGTCCCGGCACGGCGGCCTGATTCAAATGACGCCGGCCATTTCAAAAGCCATTTTCATTGCCTTGGTGGTCAGCTGGTACCTCATACGTTACGAGTATGCGCGGCGTTCCCGCCGCGAAAGGGTCGTATGGAGTGCTCGCGGCCCCATGGAAACGGCGTTGCTGCTTACATCCCTTTCAGGACTGGGACTTCTGCCGCTCGTCTACGTAGCGACGGCCATGCCTCGTTTCGCAGCTTACAGCTTTCATCCCTTGCTGGCCTGGCTGGGGCTTTTCTTTGCGATTGCATCGCTCGGTATGTTTCACCTGACGCACCGTGCGCTCGGCCGGAATTGGTCCATCAGCCTCGACGTGCGGGAGAATCATGAACTCGTGACAAACGGGATTTACCGGAGAGTTCGACACCCGATGTATTCGGCATTTTGGCTCTGGGCTATTGCCCAGGCTTTGCTGCTGCCTAATTGGATCGCCGGCTTTGCGGGCCTGGTCGGTTTTGGGATTTTGTTCTTTGGCCGCGTCGCAAGGGAAGAGCGAATGATGCTGGAGGCCTTTGGCGACAGCTATCGCGCGTATATGGCGCGGACAGGTCGGGTCTTCCCGTCGATACTCTAAGCAGGTCCGTCTCAGGGCCTGTGGACCGCGAGAGCGATCGGGAACCAAATGCCTCAAATTTCGTGCCATTTTCGCAACATCCGACAAAAAACGGCGGTCCGGACTGCCAATTCCTCGGTCCATTTATTGCCGCCGTAGTGAACCTTAGGTTATTCATATTCGCGTAGATTCTGGGCTACTCCGAATTCAAGTGGGGAGATTTCGATGTTGAAATTCGTGATTCTTGGTATCGCTTCTCTGGCCTTCGTGGGAACGGCGGTTGCTGCTGACCTGCCACGGCCTCAGCCGGTCGCCCCGGCGCCGGTCGGCAAGTATCCGGTCGGCAAATATCCTCTCGGCAAGAGCCCCGTCGGCAAATACCCGGTCGCGGCGCCAGTGGTGACCAAGGGTTGATCTGAATATCCATTCGTCGCCGGCGGCGTTCGTTTGGATAGACAGAGCTATCGTGGCATCGGGTCTTGGATCCCCGAGGATTCGAAGATGCGAAGGGTGATTCGGAGATATTCGGGTCTGCAGCTTCTTGCTGGGGCCGCAATTATTGCGGCCTCTGTGGGCTTGGGGGCCGGAAGCAGTGGCGCGCAGCAACTCGCGGCGCACTCCGATCATCAGCAACAGGACGCTCTTCCTAGGTCGGCGGGAAAGCATGCTGAGAGTATGGCTGCTGCCACGTCGGCCCCGTCAGATGTAAGGCGAGCCCGAAGAGCGACGACCAAGGGTCCCTATTTCGTTGATTTTCGGGCCCGGACCGCCGCAACCTACGGTCACGCATTCATCTGGTACGGAAAGACGGGCGAAAAGGAAGTCGAGGTCGCTGGTCTGGCTCCGGCCGGCGATGAGGTACCGTACATCCTGGGACATCTGATATTCGTTCCCTCTGAGACGGGGGCGACCTACGGTGATCTTGACGAGCAATATCTGACGGCGAGCTATCGTGTCTATTTGAACGAGGCTGATGCCAAGAGGGTGTTTGCTTATATCAAACATCTCCAGGAAATTTCGCCGCTATGGAATGCGGCGACGACCAACTGCACCGCCTTCATCGGCCGCGTAGCGAGTTTTATGGGCCTGAACGCTCCGTTTCATCTGCTCTTACCTGAGGACTACGTAAACGAGCTCAGAGAGATGAACGGCGGACGAAAAACGGTCCAGCTTGAACCCGATCGAGGCTAGCCTCCTCACTATTGAGTTCGTCCTGTTTCCTGACCATCCGTCTGGATGGAGGCGTGCTCTTGCGCGATTCGTGCTTTCTTGATGCGTGCAACATGCCACTTTGTATCGCCACAAGCCGACCAAGCACTCTTTCGCGTGCACGGAAACGAAGAACCGCTCCCGAGCGGGCATCGCGCGCATTTGAGGGCGATGGATTAGACCCTACCCTGGTTTTAAGCTAAGCCGTCCGAGCCGCCTGGAACGGCGGGCGGTCGCTCCATTGCGACAAATCAGATGTCTGTAAGCTATTTGCGCCGATATTCGAGGGACACTAATGCGCGCCTATATCATTGTTGCTGGCCTGGCACTTTCGGTCGTCGGAAAAGCCAGCGCCACGGTTGTCGATAAAGGAACCGACGCGCAGAAATCTTGCGAGCTACTTGTTCAGGGCTCGTTTCGCGATCAGGGTGAAGCTCGGTCCGCCGGCTCATGTGAGGGAATGATCGAGACGGCGATGCTCTTTTCACCAAATCTGCCAGCCGAGGTGCGTGCGTGCCCCCCCGCGCAAGGCAGTGTTTTGCAAAGTGCCAAGGTCCTTCTGCGGTACCTCAACAACAATCCCGATCGAGTGAGTGAACCGGGGCTCACCGTCGCTATCGAGGCATTCAGAGATGCCTGGCCCTGCCATGGGGACGATGCCGAGGCTAGATCTAAGAAGCGCGCGCCGAAAAAACCGAAACAATAGACTGACCGATGTCCGAGTTGGGTCACTAGCAGAAGTCGCAGTGGGCCCAGGGAACGTCTGGCTTAGGGCCAAAAGCGGAAGCCTGCTTCCGCGTATCGCTCATCGTGCAGCGCTCGTTGCAAGCATCGGTGAGACGGTCTTCTTGTCGGCAATATCGATGATATCGGCAGGATTGACCGTGTCCCATTTTATCGAAGCCGAATTTGCCCGGTAAAACTTCACCATGACGGCCTTGACCTCGCGCTCGTTGCCGCGTTTGTCGCGGGCCGTGACCAAGCCGGTCAACTGAACGCTCCTGAGTTTTGGGAATTTGTCCAGCGCTGCGGGAACAACCGACCTCACGATGGCACCGAACCCACTCTTCAAGTCACTCTGCTTCGCAACGAATTGATCGAGCCTGACCTCAACCACGAGGCATTCATCGGGAACTGTGACGATCGTCCACGGATGCAAGCTGGGCTCGGTAATGACGCTTTTGGCGAACATCGCGGCGGTTTCGGCCGCAATGGCGGGAGCTGACAGCAACAGCGCCAGGATGAAAACAATTGCAAAATTCATTTCGGCACCAAGTGTTTTGCCATACGCTCTAATTGAGCGATCCTTAAGCCTTAATCGCTGACGGGGTGAAGGATCAGCTTCTGTACCCGCCAATCTGCCGTTTCGGCGGCATAGATCACATTTTCGGACAGGCGTAGAAGTGACCGGTTCGACAGTTGCGAGTCGCCGCGAACTTGCACTGCCCGGCCGCTCACGCAAGTAACGCTATTTTATCGTCGCGTTCACAGTGATTACCGAGGTGCCAGAAGCCCTCGGCCCCTGACCGGTTGCCTTGATTGCAAACGTATCGCTTCCCTTAGATCTAGCCTTTGCCGTGTATTGGAAGGTAGATATGTTGAGCCTTTTCAACTTGCCGTGTGCCGGTTTTTGGTAAATTTCCGAGTTACTCACCGTGCCGCGTTTCGTGATGTGAAATAGGCAACTTTCCCCGGACTTGAGGTCAATGTCGGCGGTCGAGTTCTCGCCCCAATCCGCGGGTGTTATTAATGTTGAACAATCAGAAGCGGCCCGCGCCAAAGATACCGACATTGGAGCTGCAACGATAAGCGCCAAAGCGGCGACGTTACACAATCGCATGTTGGACTTCCTCGTTTTCATTACCGTGATAACATTGCGGTTTTCGCATGACAAACAAACGCACACCGTTGAGTTCGAGCGTCTGTGGTCGCGTTCAGTGACGAGGCTAGAACATACCGAGCAGCCTGACAGCCGTGGCGGCTCGCTGCTATCGGTCATCCTGCTTACTCGGTCATGGCGACGGTGATGGCGGTGGCGGCGCCATCCGGCATGCCGAGCGTTGGCGGCTTGAAGAACGCCTCGTCAAAAGCCCCTCGTCAGCGAGGTCGCGAGCACAGACTCGGGTGAACTCGGCGGCCTCGGCGAAGGCCGTCGGACCCGTGGGGTTCAGGACAATTCCAGGATCGGGCCTTTCAGCGCGCATTTACCTATGGCCTCTCTTTCAATGGAGGCTCTATCGTGGTGGAGTTCGCCGATGATCCCGTTGAGGACATGAATGGTTTGTTCGCCATCGTCGTGTCCGAGTTCGATCGTGACACTGACGCCGTCAATCTTGCGTCGGATTAATTTGCGTGGTCGCGTTTCGCGGAGACCCACGACTTCATAGGCATGCAGCGGATCGACAAAACCTTTGACGATCAGTGGTGGAACTTCCTTGGCTCGGATCGCGTCTTTCACCAGCGTCCAGGTTTCGTGCGCAATCAGGATTGCGCTAGGCCGAGCAGCTGCCTCTAACCGGGCCGCCACGTTCACCGCGCGGCCAATGATCGTATAGTCCATCCGCTTCTGGCTGCCGAAGTTTCCGACCGTACAAAAACCGGTATTGATACCCATTCGGGCGCGGAAGGGGCGCTCAAGACCAACACGCTGCCACTCTGATTCGAGCTCAGCAATACGTTGCTGCATTTCAATTGCCATCGCCACGCATGCCTTGGCGTCTTCAACTACGCCCCTGCTTTCCGGATCGCCAAAAAAGGCGACGATTGCGTCGCCTACATACTTGTCGAGCGTCGCACCATGTTTAAGCGCGATGCTCGCCATCTCGTTAAGATAGCGGTTGAGAATGTCGGTGAGTTCTTCGGA
>Ga0306926_10005597_pt1 | contig 13384 bp, 6 predicted proteins | sample flu12Cox44000178_FD_203759 | JGI IMG/M metagenome (GOLD analysis project Ga0306926, IMG submission 203759) | Lab enrichment of tropical soil microbial communities from Luquillo Experimental Forest, Puerto Rico - flux8day.12C.oxic.44.000.178 (v2)... | ecosystem: Environmental > Terrestrial > Soil... | reverse complement strand
CAGAAAGATATTGTCGTAAGCGCCGCTGGGAGAATAGAGATCGAGGAGCATGAAAGGCGCCGTGGTGCCTGGTTGCACGATCACGCCTTGCTGTATCACCTGGCTTGGCAATTGTGAGTTGGCTTGCCCGGTTCGCATCTGCGCCAGGATCTGGTCAGTGTTGACGTCGGTCCCCAGCAGAAAATCCACGTACAGTGACATCCCCCCGCCGGAACTCGCGCTTAACGAATACATGTAGTTCATGCCACTGACGCCCGACATCTGCTGCTCAATCGGAGTCGCGACTGACTCCGCAATCGTCTGCGCGTCCGCCCCAGGGTAGGTAGCCTTCACCTGGATCATGGGGTCGGCAATGTTGGGGAATTGTGAGGTGGGCAAACTGAGTATCGAAACCACGCCGACCAGGACCATCAAGATCGAAATGACGATCGCAACGATCGGCCGATTAATGAAGAATTTCGACATAGTCAATTGCTCCCTGCGGCCGCTGCGACCGGCACGTACGGCTTGGGAACGACCGGAATGCCCTCTTTTGCCAGTTGCGGAGCTTGCGCAGCGAACTGCTGAACTTTGAGGATGCCGTCGACCACGACACGATCGCCTGGCTTGAGTCCCTCGGTTATGACCCAGTTCGTGCCGACGCGGTCTCCCACTTTTACCGGCCGGAACAAAGCCTTGTTATCAGGAGTTACTACAATCAACTGGTAGTCCGACTGCACTTCAATCACCGCCGCCTGGGGAACAAGCAGGGCATTCTTGTCCACGCCGGTAGCGATCCGGATGTTTCCGAATCCGCCCGGACGAAGCACCGCGTTCGGATTAGGGAATTCGGCCGCGATCTGGATGGTGCCGGTTGAGGTACCGACCTCGCGATTCACGTAGATAATCGACCCCTTGTGGGGATAGGGCTCGCTATTGGCTTGGATGAATTGAACCGGCATACTCTTGAGCCTGGCCTGACTGACCTTACCCGTAATGATTCCCGTCAGCTCGGGCGCAAAGGAAAGGAACAGACCTTCGCTGACGTTGAAGTACGCCCAGATAGGATTGACCTGCGATACAGTCGCCATCTTGGTACTGGTACCCACCAGGTCTCCGACCTGGGAGTTCGAGACCCCCGCGATGCCATCGACGGGTGAATAGACTTTGGTCCACGCTAGATTCAACTGCGCATTCTGCTCCGCCGCCTTCGCCGCCTGCACCTGCGCCTTCCACGAGTTCTGGTTGGCAATATCGTTATCCAGTTGCTTCTGCGGAATAGCGTTCTGTGCCGCCAGGGGTGTATCGCGTGCCACGTCGGCCTCGACTCGCGCAAGATTGGCTTCTGCTATGGCTACATCTGCCTTGGCCTTATCCAGGGCTGCCTGGTACTGCCGTGGATCGAGCTCGAACAGGAGTTGCCCCTTCTTCACGAAGAAACCATTCTGGTAGTCTTGCCGGAGCAGGTAGCCTTGCACCTTAGGTGTGATTTCGGCATTGACGGGGCCGTTGAGTTGCGCCACCCAGTCCCTGGTAATGGGAACGTCCTGCTGTACGACGTCGGCAACGGTTACGTCGGGAGGGCCAGCTTTGGGCTTTTCCTCTTTCTGTTCGCAAGCCGTCAGGAGCAGCGCTGTCGTGAGTCCAACGACGATGGCGCTGCGCCGGACACGCCTCTCGGAAAATGTTCTGGAATGATGGACGATTACACTTGCCAATCGCAGCTCCGTGCTGCCACTCTCAGCTTCGGGTCGCATTCGTACACTCCTGTTTTCCTCACCGTCGGGACGCCAGACATTCAGCCCTGACTGTGCGACTAAAGTGTATTTTCTTGCTTGCAGATAATACCACTGGAAAGTTGCGGAATGCCGAGCCTGTGAGACCTGAGGTGAGCGGTAAGGTCCACGGAAAACCGCCTTACTTATCACTTCTGGTCTCTTGGGAAGCGACTTGGATTACGACTTGGAGTCCTGTCTGGGGATTGGAAAGACGCTCGTCTTGTTCTGCCGCGGGCCAAATTCTTGCACAATTGAGACAAGAATCGCATTCTGGGCACCGAGCCACGCCGCAGCAAGACAGCCTGATGCCGGTGCCGCGCCGTTAACACACTACCCATCGTGACCAAGCACTTCGCGCAGCGAGGCATTCTTAGGTGCGCAGTCCCGGTTAGTAGGTGAATCATCGGCCTTCTTCAAAACGTTCTGCTGCATCTCTCCGGGACCTTTCCTCGCAATGACGGATTCATTACTATTGCAGGCTGCCCTCAATTCGAATCAGGGTGAGCCCCGGGACTCGTATGTCAGACTTCAAGGACAAGGAACTAGGAATGCATCGCCGCATCACACGGCGCGACTTCCTCAATGGTGTTGCCATCGGCGCCGGCGGCGCGCTCGCAAGCTCGTTGTTTCCCGGACTGACCTCGGCGGAAGCGGAACAGCTTGCGCTGGATTCGGCGGGTTACTATCCGCCCACGAAGACGGGTATGCGTGGCAGCCATCCCGGTTCGTTCGAGGTGGCCCATGCCCTGCGCGACGGCGCATTCTGGGACAACGTGGGCAAACCCAGTAACACACGTGAAGCCTACGACCTGGTAGTTGTTGGAGGCGGTATCAGCGGACTCGCCGCTGCGTATTTTTACCGCACACGGGTCGGCCCTTCGGCCCGCATCCTGGTTCTCGACAACCACGATGACTTCGGTGGTCATGCCAAGCGAAACGAATTCCATCCTCGCGGTCGCATGCTGCTAGCTAACGGAGGTACTTGGGCGATCGAGTCGCCCTTCCCCTACAGTGAAGTGGCGCGCGGTTTGATGACGAACCTGGGCATCGATCCCGACGCGCTGGCCAGGAAATGCGATGTCCCTGATGTCTACAAGGACTTGAAATCCGCTTACTTCTTTGACAAAGAGACTTTTGGTACCGACCGGCTCGTAGTGGGCGCGCCCGGCGGAGCGGACGTGACAGGCCCCGAGAACGGGGTCAAATGGGAAGCATTTCTGCGGAGCACACCACTGGCTCCCGAAGTTCAGCGTGACATCCTGCGCATTCAAGACGGCAAGAACGACTATCTCCCTGGGATCTCGTCGGACGAAAAGAAAGGCCGCCTCTCGCGGATGAGCTACAGGGACTATCTGCTGAATGTCGTCAAGGCGGATCCCGCCGTCATTCCCTTTTATCAGCCGCGCACTTGCGGACTCTATGGTGTCGGAATCGACGCAGTCTCCGCTCTCGATTGCTGGGGCCTCGAGTATCCCGGTTTTCAGGGATTGAAACTCGATCCGGGTCCACACCCGCGCATGGGTTTCACGGCCAGAGGTTATGCGACTCCCCGGAGCGATCCTTACTACTTTCACTTTCCAGACGGCAACGCGTCGATCGCACGGATGCTTGTGCGTTCGCTCATACCCGGCTCCGCGCCAGGGAGAACCGCCGAAGACATCGTCACTGCGAAAATGGATTACAGCAAGCTCGACCAAGGCTCTGTTCCCGTCAAGATCCGCCTCAACAGCACCGTGGTCCGCGCGCGGCATCTAGGCGATCCCGCGACGGCCAAAGAAGTCGAAGTGCTGTACTCCACCGAGAAGCATCTCTACACGGTTCGCGGCAAGGCGGTGGTCATGGCCTGCTGGAATATGATGATCCCCTATCTGTGCCCCGAGCTCCCGGCGAAACAGAAAGAAGCGCTGCAATACGGAACCAAGATTCCGCTGGTGTACACCGTGGTGGCGGTGAAGAATTGGACGTCATTTGAAAAGCTCGGCATACAGCGAGTCTCGTCGCCCGGTATGTATCACTACGGCGTCAGTCTCGATCGGGCAGTGGACATCGGCGGATACGAGTCGCCGAAATCAGCCGACGAGCCGATCCTGTTGCGCCTGACGCGCACACCTTGTAAGCCCGGCCTGCCGGAACGCAAGCAGCATCTCATCGGACGCATGGAACTCTACATGACGCCGTACGCGACCTTCGAGCGCAACATTCGCGATCAACTTTTACGCATTCTTGCATCCGGCGGCTTCGACCCGGCGCGCGACATCGATGCCATTACTGTGAATCGGTGGCCGCACGGGTATGCGTATGAATACAATCCGCTGTTCGATCCTGACTGGAAACCCGGCGAGGCACCCTGTGAAATCGCGCGCCAGCGATTCGGACGGATCACGATCGCCAATTCCGATGCTGCGGCCGCCGCCTACACCGACCAGGCGATCGATCAAGGTTATAGGGCAGTAAACGAGATGCCAGGGCTGTCTTAGAATTCTCGCGCAAACATCGAAACATCAACAGCCGGGGCGCCTCAAGGCGCCCGGCCGTTGACAGGAACAAGCATGTTTCCTGGAAGTTGTTGGGCAGCACCTGGGTGCCATCCTGTTGAATGTCGTCCGTCGGCGCTGGGTGCTCCGCCGTTATGCTTCATCTGGTTAATGTCGATGCGTTCATTCGAAACTCGGTTCTGCCCGTCACGTGACCTGGAGTGCACGCGCGGCCTGCAACGTCGTTGCCATCGTTCTCTTAGGTAGATTCAGGGAGCGATCATACACAACGTCAGAGAATCCGCCGATACTACGGGGCGAGCCTCCAGTCACCAATGCAATGAGACCGGAGAACTAAGTTAGTCCGAGGGCCGCGAAGCCGATGCGGCTGGATAGTCAATTGCAGTCTGCATCAGGGACACTAGGTTGGGACACCAGGGCTCACCTTGTGAACGCTCTCAAGACCGTTTACGCAGTTCTGTAAATCGCCCGCGTGCATCCCATCGATGCTAATCAACGGCAGGTAGCGAATATCAGGCACCGGACCAGTCGAGAGCGGCTCCTGTGAGTGTGCTGCAGGGGACTATGCCGTAACCAGCAGTAAAAACGCTGACAAGATTCACAACTTGATTTCGTGGCATTGCAACTTCCAAGGCAGCCATACAAACAGCGGTATATGTGGTCGGGTTACAGCCGCTTAAGTCTTCAAAGAAGCCAACATTGCAATGGTGCACAATCCCCAACATCAAGGACAGAACTCAGCGTGATCACTTGGTGCGGAGGTGCAGGATCCCTTAACGTGATCTTCACCCGGCTGCTGTAAGAGATGGCATCTACGAAGACGACTTGAGTCGCGTTCCAGGTGGCGCCAAGGTGTCAAACGGCGTCCCGCCAATTCGAGACGCCATTCCTGTTTTGACTCCTTGGGTCGAAAATCGGTTGGCCGAAAACAACACCAAGCTGCTTCGGATGTCCTTCCTTCGATGGTTCTGAATGTGAAGGTGACCCACTATGTGAAGGTGCTGCGCCCTCTGCCGGAGGATGCGGTGGGTATTCCCTGTCGACCATGGGCCCAGCCGGCTTGCCCTCTCGGATGTTGTCCCTCTGCTGAGGCTCCAGCGGGCGACCAGCGTGCTCTTGCATTGCTGGCTGGCGCTGCTGGAATGGCACTCTCTCCGGCGGCGGTTGCGTCTTTGTCACCAACGGAGGACGACCGGCCGTTGGTGTGCCGTCAGCTCTGTTCTGGGCAGGCGGCGCGGGCGGCGCGCCTCGCTCCGGCGGCGGCACCCGCTGGGTTGTCGGAGTTGTGCGCGCCTCGTTGGGAGGAGGAGTGCGAGCTTCATTCGCGTTCGTAGGCGGTGTGCGCTGGGCCTGCGTTGCCGGTGGAGGCGTATGCGTCTCGCTTGGTGCTGGCCGCGTATTTGTAGGCGCCGTGCTCCGTGCCACAGTCGCTGGCGCTCCACCGCGCGTTACCGGAGGATGAACCGCGACAGCGGGCCGAGTCGGTGGAACTGCAGGCCGGGCCGCAGGAGCGCCTCCCACGATAGCCGATCGCTCAGGGGTTACCTCTGGATGGGGGATGATCGCCGCCTGGGCAAACTGTTGCGGATTCACTTTTGCCAGGTTGCGATCTACCGGCTGCGCACTCCGGAAGGCGCTGGTGGAAACGGCCGTGATCCCCGTAGTCTTGTAGCGATAGTTGATGTTCGTGATATTGGTGACATTGGTGATGTTCGTGATGTTGATGTTGCGAACATTCGTGACATTAATCTGCCGCAGGTAAGCGTCGCTGTGATGATACCAGGGAAGAAACGGCTCGCCTGGCCCCAGCGGAAACCACGCAACGTTGCCAAAACTAACGCCTACGGAGAAGCCCGCGCTACCGACAAACGCAACGAATGCAGGGCCATAGACCGGCGCAACGGCGATTGGCCCTGGTACCCATCCCCAGCGGGGCCCAACCAGGACCCAGCGGCCGTAGTGGAACGGTGCGAATCCCCACGGCTCTTGTTCCACCCAGGTCCAACCCCACGGTTCTACCCAGGCCCAGCGGCCGTAGCGATAAGGGCACCAGCCAACCGGCAGGCCCGCCGGATACCACACCGGGCCATAGTCAGCCACGGTGGTCCAGCTTCCGTACTGATCGAGATCGTAGTAGCCCGCAACCTCGGGACTGACATACCGGCGCGACGTGGATGCAAGATAGCGACGGTCGCGGTCATTGCACCAGCGATCGAAGTCGTCCGGACTCGGAAGGCCAACCGTTTCAAGCTGCGCGGGATTCGATCCCGTCATTCGCACCGCCTGACCGCTTCCCACCGTCTGCAACTGGCCATTGCTGTCGGTGACTTCCACCTCTCCGCTGTTCACCGTTAGCATTGTCAGATTTTCATTGGGATACACCTCGACTCGGTAGTCTCCCGGACGATTGACGGTGAGAGCAGCATTAGGAGTATCGATCTCAATCTGGTGTCCGGCCGCCACCTCGAAGGCCCGCACGCGCACTGTGCCCTGTGCCAGGCCAAGCTGAATCGATTGGTCACTCAGGTTGGTTGCCGTCAGATCGGTCTCTGCCGATATGCGGATCGCGATGTTGCCGGTTTCCAGCTCCACCCGCGCGCTCTTGTCGGTCCAAAGGCGGTCGCCGGTGGCGACAGGATAATTCAGCGTCGCCTCGCTCCAGTCGTTCTCGCCCGATGGTTCGAAAGACACCGCGCCTTGCATGTAACTCAACCGCAGGACGCGGTCTGGCGGATCCCCTTCGTCGCCAAACAACGCCACAGAAGAAATCAGGCTAACAAAAAACACTAGCGCTGCAGGAAAAGACAATCTCCGTACATTCATTCTGTTCACTTGCCATTCACCTCAATCGCCGATAAGTGGAGAATCTGCGACAGCTTACGGGGCCGAACTATGCAAGCGGTGCGATCTTCGAGCCCGGCAATTCATGAGACGAGTAGCGCTGTTGCAGTTCGATCTATAGATGCACTCGAGCCTATGTCCGCTGCCTTGAACTGATCTTCAACGGCAGATAATGCCACTCCAATTTTTCAGGTATGGAAACCCGGTGCCTGCAGACTAGTTCTGGCAGACCTCCAGCATAACGCACTTGGCATTGACAGTAACGTTATTCTCCGATAGTTTCCCCGGGAAGTAACGATGAGAGTGATTCAGCTTGTCGCTCCAAATCCTCGAGTGGGAGAAATGAATGGCGATGTCGAAGCGAGCAGTCATCGTCGCTGTGTGGTGCTTATGCTTTGCCCTTCCTGCCTCAGTGCAGGCCACTGGGCCGCAAACCACTACCGGATCAGCGGATGCCACAGTTGAGCAGCGAGTCAATGCCATCCTCGACCGCATGACCTTGGAGCAAAAGATTGACCTGATCGGCGGCATCGACGACTTCTACATCCGAGGCTATGACCAACTCGGCTGGCCACGCCTCAAGATGGCCGACGGCCCTATGGGCGTCCGAAACTTCGGGCCGTCAACGGCATATCCCGCGGGCATTGCCCTGGCGGCATCATGGAATCCCGAACTGGCCAACCGGATTGGCAAGGGGCTGGGACGTGATGCGCGTGCCAAGGGAGTGCATTTTCTACTCGGTCCCGGCGTGAACATCTATCGCGCTCCCATGAATGGACGCAACTTTGAGTACTTCGGCGAAGATCCTTATTTATCGTCGCGCATTGCTGTGGGCTACATCGAGGGCGTGCAAAGCGAAGGCGTTATTGCAACCATCAAGCACTATGCGGACAACAACTCCGACTACGACCGCCACAACACGAATTCGGAGGTCGATGAGCGAACACAGCGGGAGATCTATTTTCCTGCCTTTGAGGCCGGTGTCAAAGAAGCGCACGTCGGCGCCATCATGGATTCCTACAACCTCATCAATGGCGAGCACGCCACGCAAAATGGCTTTCTCAATAATCAGGTCGCCAAGAAAGACTGGCGCTTCAACGGCATCATTATGTCCGACTGGGATGCCACGTACGACGGGGTTGCGGCAGCCAACGGAGGGCTCGATCTCGAGATGCCCTCCGGAAAATTCATGAATCGCCAGACACTGCTGCCCGCCGTCAAACAGGGCAAGGTCGCGACGGCGACCATCGATGACAAAGTACGCCGCATTCTGCGCACGGCAATTGAATTCGGTTTCCTGGATCGTGACCAAACCGACCTCAACGTCCCGCGCTTCAACGAAGAGGACCGTCAGGTTGCCTTGGATGGTGCGCGGGAGAGCATCGTGCTGCTGAAGAACGAAGGCCCTCTTCTGCCGCTGAACAAACAGGTGGTGCGCACGATCGCCATCCTTGGCCCCGACGCCTATCCGGCGCAACCTGTTGGCGGGGGAAGTGCCCAGGTCGAACCGTTCTATGCCGTGAGCTACCTCGAAGGGATCGCCAATTATCTCGGCACCAACACGAGGGTTGTCTACAACCGTGGCGTTCCGGACATGTCAGAGATCTCGGAGAGAAGCCACTGGGTGACAGCCGCTCAAAATGGCCAGCCGGGCTTGCGAGCCGAGTACTTCAACAACCCCGACCTTTCAGGTCAACCGGCTGTCGTCAGGACCGATCGAACGGTTGGCAATCCAGCGCTTGAGCCGGGGGCGAAGGGATATTCGGTTCGCTGGTCCGGTTATTACATTCCCTACGCGTCCGGCACGTATCGCTGGTTTACGTCCGCTAGCGGCTCGGACAGCTACAGGCTCTTCGTCGATGATCAGGTTGTCATCGAGCAGCCTAGGCGCGAGGGCCAGGTACCACTTGCCAAGGACATCAATCTGCAAGCCGGCAAACCGTACCGCGTCCGATTCGAATACTCCGGAGTGGAGAACTGGCTGGGCAGCTCGGCGCAACTCGGCGTGATGCCGGTCGATGAAATTGTTTCGTCTGACGCGAAGAAAATAGCTGCGATGGCTGACGTTGCCCTCGTGTTCGCCGGCTACAGTCCCCGGTCCGAGAGCGAGGGCGCCGACCGCACATTTCAGCTCCCACCCAATCAGGATGACCTGATCCAAGCAATTGCCGCCGCCAACAAAAACACCATTGTCGCACTCACGGCCGGAGGCAATGTGGACATGACGCCTTGGATCGGCCTGGTTCCTGTGCTCCTGCACGGCTGGTACCTCGGCCAGGAAGCGGGCACCGCAATGGCAGAAGTGCTTTTCGGAGACGTGAATCCATCCGCCAAGTTGCCCGTCACCTTCGAGCGGCGTTGGAAGGATAACCCCGTTCACGACAATTATTACCCAAATGCTGGTGGCAACAATGTAGCTTACCGGGAAGGTGTGTTCGTGGGTTATCGTGGCTACGAGCATAACGGCACCAAGCCGATGTTTCCGTTTGGCTACGGGCTCAGCTACACCGCCTTCGCATTCAAGAACTTGAACATCACTCCTCCGGCTCCCAGGCTCGGCGAGAAGGTCAGCGTGACCTTCGATGTAACCAACATCGGCCAGCGCGCAGGAGCAGAGGTTGCGCAGCTGTACATAGGCAACCCCACAGCCCCGGTGCCGCGCCCGCCCAAGGAGCTAAAGGGCTTTCACAAGGTGTCGCTGAACCCGGGTGAAAGCACGCATTTGACCCTGGTCCTCGATCCCAGGGCGATGTCTTTTTATGACGTGAAGAGTCACTCCTGGAAGCAGGAGCCTGGCAAGTTCACGGTATTTGTTGGGCACTCTTCCGCCGATATTGACTTGAAAGGCGAATACACGGTTAGCCAATAACAAAGCCGATTGGAGCCCGGGATGTGAGATCGGGCGGCAGGCAAGGTAAAGTCCGGCAGCGCAGCGGCGGCACCGCCTACGTGATATTTACCAGCCCGTTTCGAATGGCGTATACCACCAGCTCGGCGGTCTTGTGAATGCCGAGCTCATCCATGATGTTGGCGCGATGCACTGCTACGGTATTCGCGCTCAGGTTGAGCTGCGCGGCGATCTCCTTGTTCGACTTGCCCTCAACGATGAGCTGTAGGATCTCCAGCTCCCTTGTTGTAAGACCCTGCTCGGGCTCGCCCTTCAGATTGGCGATACGCTCCACCTGAGGATCCAACACCGTCTCACCATTGGCGACGCGCCGGATCGCTGTCACCAGTTCCAGATCAACGGCATTCTTCAGCACGTAGCCACGTGCACCGGCTTCCATTGCCTGGCGCACCAGCGTCTCCTCGGAGTGCATGCTCAGCATCAGGATGGCTATGTTCCGATTCTTGGCCAGGATGCGGCGCATCGCTTCCAGTCCACTTATCCCCGGCAAGGCACAGTCCATCACCATCACCTGTGGCCGGAGTTGCTCGGCCAGCTTGATAGCTCCTTCGCCGTCGCTCGCCTCGCCCGTCACGACGATGTCGCTTTCATCTTCCAGCAGGCGCCGGAAGCCTCGCCGTACCAGCGCGTGATCATCCACCAACACGACGGAAATCTTTTCACGCATTCGACTCAACCCCTTCCTTAGGCACCGTCAAGCGCACCACCGTGCCGCCTCTCTCCGGCTTTAGAAACTCAAGTGTGCCACCCAGCAACTCCGCGCGCTCGCGCATCGCCACCATCCCGATGCCCCGCTTGCCGTTCGACTGAAATCCTTTGCCATGGTCCTCCACTTCCAGCGTCAACTCTCCATCCAGGAAGCGCAGCCGCACCCAGATTTCTTTTGTGCCCGAGTGCCGCGTCGCATTATTCAACGCTTCCTGGAGGACCCGGTAGATATGAATGCCGACCTGGCTCTCAATCGGAAACGGTACACCCGACTTATCGTAGTGTATGACAATTCCATTCTGCCGTTCGACTACCGGCAGATACCAATCCACCGTACTTTCCAGGCCGGTTTCCTCGAGCGTCACCGGATGCAGCGCCTGTGACAGGCTGCGCACGCTGTCGAGAGCCGACTGTGCGATCCCCGACACTTCCTGCAAATCGCCCTGCAGCGATGATCCTTGAGGCGCATGGCGGCCCGCTCGCCGCAACATCGAACCCATCGCCGTCAGGATCTGACCGAACTCGTCGTGCAACTCGCGCGAGATGTGCAGCAGCGTCGACTCCTGCGTAGCAATCAGTTTCTGCGCCAGCTCGCTGCGTTGTTCCGACAGGTCGGAGAGGCGGCGAAACAACTGCCGGTTCGAGCGAATCAGGTACAGGCTCGTCAGAACAATCGCGATCAGCGTCGCCAGCAGGAACCAGTACACCTGGCGCTGCACGCGATCGTAAATCTCTCCGATCCGTTCACCAGCCTGTTTTTCGGCTTCGTTATTCGCCACCAGCAATCGTGCCACCGCAGTGCTCAATGCGGCCTCGCGCGGCTGCAACTCCGCCGTAATTTGCTCACGGGCCTGGGCGTCTTTGCCCGCGGCAGCCAGTGCGAAGGTTTTGTCAGAAGCTACCCAGAGCTGCGCCAGCGAGTCCTTCAGGTACTGCCGCTGTTCCGGGGGGCGGTTGGCGACCGACAGTTTTTCTTCAATACCGAGTGCATCCATCAGGTCCTGCTGTATTCGCTGAAATTGCGGCGCCCACGCACTCAGCGGGTAGGGCTGGCTCTTGTCCACCATATCGCGCATGGCAATGCCCAGGAGGTTGAGATCGTTCTGGAGGCGCAGAAGCTGCAGCGAATCGCGACGATCACGGTCGGTCAGGTCGCGTTGCAGCTGGCGTAACCCGCCGATCTGTACGGTGATGTATCCGGTGTAGGCGACTACCGCGGCTAGCGTGATGACCAGCCCGAACAGCAACGCAGCTGTCGGGGAACGTTCTGTTGTCACGGCATGCCGCACGCTCTGAGCATACAACGCACGCCAAGACGGCGCCAAAGAACCGCGCCGCTAATATTGTTTGAGGTTCGCATTCACCCATATCAGCGGGATTTCCACCCGAGCGCTGTGAAATGATGATGGTGAAGACGTAGTCGAGGGGGCTCGAGCCAGGAAATGGTTTTCGCATTGCAGCCTGAAAACCGCGCTATTTCGTTAGCCCTAGCGCCTTCAACACCCTCTCATCTTCCACCGTGCTGCCGGTATCTTTGCTGACCGCGCCGAATCCCCCTTGGTAGTCCCACATCGTCCAGCCGATCCTGTTTTGCTCGAGGATGCTGCGCACGGTTCCGAGCCAGCGTTCGCGGTCTTCCGGTTTTGCAAAATAACGATAGACACCAAACTCGTCACAGATCAGCGGCACGTTTCGCTGTCTTGCCCACTCCGCGGCAAATCGAATCTCGCCATCGATGTGCTGCATATCCCAATGATCAAGGCCATACTGCATCAGCTTCCAGCGAGCGTAATCGTCGGTTTGCTTTCGCGTAGCGTCATTGAGCGGATCTGCTGCCGCCGGAAACGGCACCTGCCGCAAGATGTTCCAATAGGGCTCGCCCCAGCTTGCGCCTTGGTGCGTGAAAATGTGTGGTTCGTAGTAATGAAAGACGAAGATCAGGTTGCCGTCGGCAAACTGTGGCAGCCGCACCAGGTCCGGGATGTCGGAATAGTTCGCGCCAGCGACGAGAATAGTATGCTGTGGCGCGTTGCGGCGTATTTCGGCAACCACTCGCTGCTCAATGCCTGCCCAGCGAAATACATCGCCGAGTTCAGGCTCGTTGAGAGCCTCGAAAAAGATGTGCTCCGCGTCAAGCGTGGCATAGTATGCCGCGATGCGGCCCCACAAGATGGCGAACTGCTCGACTGCATTGTCGCTCGCCGCCAGACCCTTCTTGTATTGCGGCCCCGGATGCATATCGAGAATGACGGCCAACTCCAGCGATAGCGCCTTCCGAATCACCTGATCGAGAATTTGTACCCGCTCGCACTGCTCCCACGCCGTAGGACAATCAAAAATCACCGGATCAATACTCAGCCTCACGTGGTCGAAGCCCATTTGGCGTATCTTCGCAATGTCATCCAGCGTGGTGTAGGACCCGAGCCGTTGTGGACTGTAATCCTTCGACTGGGCGAACCACTCTGACGCGTTGATGCCATGTCGCAGGTGACGTGCGCGCGCCCAGGCCGTGGCCGCAGGCTGCGCAGATGAGGCCATGGGAGCAACCATTATGAGTAAGGTGAAAAGTAGTCTCGACATGAGTGATCGGATCCCGTCGGCCGGTTGCGACTGCAAGCACTCGCAGCGCAAGCCGTGACTACTGTAACCGAATGGCGTAGGGGCTCGCCTCCACG
>Ga0306926_10005596_pt1 | contig 13384 bp, 10 predicted proteins | sample flu12Cox44000178_FD_203759 | JGI IMG/M metagenome (GOLD analysis project Ga0306926, IMG submission 203759) | Lab enrichment of tropical soil microbial communities from Luquillo Experimental Forest, Puerto Rico - flux8day.12C.oxic.44.000.178 (v2)... | ecosystem: Environmental > Terrestrial >... | reverse complement strand
CGCGATGCGCAAGCCTGCGAGCGGCTTGTTTGGTTTCGCGGGCGGCAACGATTTCGCCGCTCGCCAAAGTCGTGGGATGTGGGTCCTTGAATCTGGGTTTGGCGCGAAATGCAAAATGAAAACCTTTTGCGATTCGCGGTTGGTCAGGATTTGGGCGGTGTCGTTGTCGACCTTGATCAAGTCCGGTGTAAAACCGTGGGTGCAATAGACATCATTGATCAGATGCGTGAACTCGTCGTGAGTGATCGTCCGCTGATAATTCTCGAGCACGTCCCATTTGGGCTTACTCCCGAGAACACCCAGGGTGTCGGTCGCCCCGGCCGTGCCATAGAAGACCGATAGCCACAAAGAAAGTAACGAGCAAAGAATGAGCGAAGGGCGAATTAGCATCGACGTTTTGAACCTCTTCAATACGATCCTGTTCAATGCTAACGGTACTTTTTCTCGGGGACGTCGTCGGTGAACCAGGACGCAATGCAGTCGTCGCTCGCCTCCCGGAATTAAAGGAACGACACGCGGTCGATTTCATTGTTGTAAACGGAGAGAACGCCGCCGGGGGACGCGGCATTACTGGCAAGATCACGATCGATCTCTTACGGGCCGGCGTTTCGGTCGTGACCACGGGTGACCATGTTTGGGACCAAAAAGAAATTTTGACGTTCATCGACTCGGAGCCGCGCTTACTGCGTCCGGTGAATTATCCGGCTGGCGTGCCCGGAAACGGATCAATCGTGCTTGAGACCCCAAAGGGGAAGATCGGGGTGATCGACGTCCAGTGCCGCACTTTCATGCAGCCGATTCTGGATAATCCGTTTCGGGCGATCGAAGAAACCGTCGCGAAGATGCGGAAAGAAACCCCGAACGTCATTGTTGATGTTCACGGCGAAACAACGAGTGAGAAAATCGCGATGGGCCGTTTTCTTGATGGAAAAGTTTCGGCGATAATCGGGACCCATACGCATGTCCAAACCGCGGACGAACAAATTCTTCCGGGCGGGACGGCATTTTTGTGCGACGCAGGGATGTGCGGCCCGGTGAATTCGATTCTCGGCCGCACGGTTGAGCCAATTCTGAACCGTTTCGTTTCGAACATGCCGGCGTCGTTTCCGGTAGCCGCCGGCGAAGTTCGTTTGCACGGCGCACTCGTTGAGATTGACGAAAAAAGCGGACGCGCGCTGAGGATCACGCGAGTGGACGAGCCAGGACCAGCTGAATTCGTGGGCGAGCCAGAACCGAAGATCGACATCGAACAATCGCCAAACCCGGAGCAGACCTAGCCGGCTCATTCGACTTGAACAATTGTGATCGCCCGTTTTGAATTGTTTGATCTAGCTAACCGTCAACACCACATGAAAACACTGTTTGCTTTCTGCCTCGTCACGACGTTTGGATTTTCGATCGCGCAAGCCGCTCAGCAAGAGGGAAACCCTCAGGCCGCGAAAATTGCGCGGGAGGCTTCGCAAGCGGCCAAGGATCAAGATTGGAATAAGGCGATCGACGGTTTTCGCAAGGCCGCAGAGATGGATCGAAAGTTTGGTTCGAGCTTGGCGCTTGCCTATCAACAGCGCGCCTATTCTTATGCCAAGGATCAACGGTTCCAGGACGCGCTGAACGACTTGGGAGAAGCAATCAAAATCAAACCAGATGCAAACGCTTACGAGCAGCGCGCCGCGATCGAAAAAGGAATCAATGACTACGACAAGGCTTTGGCTGATCTTGCCGAGGCGAGTAAGATCAAGCCAGGCGAAATTAAGTACCATAACTATCGAGCCGGCATTTACGAGATACGCGGCGATTTAGCGAATGCCATCGCGGAAACCGACGCGGCGTTAAAAATCAATGCCAAGGACAAAGAAGCGCTCGATCGAAAGGCGCGTTTGCAAAGAATCCAGGCGGCAACCGCGCCAGCTCAGCCTTCAAACGCTCCCGGTGTTCCAGCTCCGCCGAAGAAACCGTAAATGTGCTTTCAGGCTACCGATTCCCGGACTAGCTACCGTTCTGAGAATCGGCGGTGACCGGGACTTTGTCTTTCGGCGGCGGCAGAAACCGTCGCTTCCGGCGGTTGGCAGGCAGCGGCGTCAATGTCATGGTGATGTTGCGTCCGGTTATCTTCGGTTCCATTTCGACTTGCGCCATCCCGGAGAGATCGTCCCGCACTTTTTCCATTAGCTGCATTCCGAATTCCTGATGCGCCATTTCGCGGCCGCGGAACTGAAGCTGCACCCGAACCTTGTTGCCGCGCTCGAGAAATTCTTCGCCATGCCGCACCTTGGTCAGATAATCGTGCTCGTCGATATTGACCCGAAATTTGATCTCTTTGAGCTTTGCGCCGCCGGGCTTTTTGTCTTTATCGTGCTTCGAGAGATCGTACCGGAATTTTCCGAGCGAAACGATTTTGCAAACTGGCGGATTCGCAGTCGGCGCGACCTCGACCAAATCTAGTTCGCGGTTCTGCGCTTCACGCAAGGCATCCGACAATTTCATCACGCCAAGCTGTTGGCCGCTTGATCCCAAAATGACCCGGACTTCGCGAGCGCGAATGCGGCCGTTTACACGAAATTGTGGTTGCAGATTAGTTTAATCTCCTTGGGACGACGAGACGGGAGTGCGCCGGTTCGCCGGTGTTTCCTTCATCGCATGATCAGCGCTCACTTCCGCAAACGCCGATGCACTCTGCTTCGCCGCGGCTGCGACCGACCGCCACGAGGTGCTCGCGCCATTAATCGCGAGCCGAAGGGAAGTTGTAGGCAACATTTCGATACTGGCAAGACGAATCTCGGCGTTGAAGCGAGTTGTTACAAAGCAAGGTGCGCGCTTACATTCACGCTCATATCAGGGGCGGATCGCCGAAGTGCGCTTTGTGCGCCGCATAAAACGCCGCGTCTTCGAGCATGCTGTCGATCGTCGCCGCAATCGGCTCTAGTTTCACTACACCGGAGAAGATCGCGCGGTCGCCAATTTCGCTGTCGATCACGAATGACGGGCGCTGTGTGATTCGCATTGCGTGAAATTCCGCAGTGCTGGTGCGAAGACGTTTTTCCACTGCGGCCGACTTAGCGGTCTCGCGCAATTTGTTCTTGTCGATCTCGCCCGCGGTCGCGCCGATTTCCGCCGAAACATCCCAGTCGCCCACTTTTTTTCCTCCACGAAGCGCGGCGTTCGCGAGAGCGAGTCGAACGCGATCGTCAGTTACTCCAAAGTCTTTCGCGGCCTCGGCCACCGAATTCGGCGCGAGCCACTCCTTCAAATTCGCGTCGTACCAATCCGTGTTCAGCATGAACGGCGAGCCCATCATCATTCCGCTCCGGCGGTAAAACCATTGCTCCTGCTCGCGCGAGGTAGGCAGACCGCTTGAATCCATCAACGCGATCTTCCACTGAAACGCGACGCGGTCTTGATAGCGCTTTTTCACTTCCGCCCAGGTCGACTCCGACCAAAAACACCATGAGGAAACGACATCCAGATAATCCGTCACTGTGATTTTCATAACGTAAATCGACAATAACGATTGACCTTTACCGTCAAACCTCAAGAGTCGAACCTCAAACTTTTGGTGGACCTGAATCACATTTTCCTATTTCTCGCACTCGCAACGCCGCTCCTCGTTTTGGCCAAGGCGGGGCGGCCGGGCGGACTTTTTCGTGGCTGGCGGATCTCGGCGATTATTGTGCTCGCGATCACTGGCGTTGGTTGGCTCTTTTTCCGCGACTACGCCGGTTACGTCGGCGGCGGCGCGTGGTTCACGCTTTTGTTTCTGCCGATGGTTGGCTTGCGAAGAGCATCGCAGCTTGCCGCGAAAGGCCGTTATGAATCGGCGAGGCGATTGACACAAGCGCTGCAAATCTTGCATCCGACCGCGCAATTACGGGAGCAACTTCAAATTTTTGAGCGACTCGAATCGGAGAACCGCGCCGCGCTTGAAGTCGAAACCGAGAGCCTGCCACAAACAATATTCCGGCAATTGTGCAGCGCTCCCGCCGTCACGTTTTTGATTCTGCTCAACGTCGGTGTCTTTGCTCTCGAGCTACGGAGAGGCGCAACAAACAGTTCAATCATGTTACATCACCTCGGCGCGCTCGACGTAGGCGCCGTGATCGGCCAAGGAGAATTCTGGCGGCTGTTCAGCGCGCTGTTCCTCCACGACAGTGTCGTTCACCTCGGATTTAATCTTTTTGCTCTCTACATAATCGGTCCGCCGTTGGAAAAAATTATCGGCACATTTCGATTTGCCGCATCCTATTTGATTTCTGGGCTCGGGTCGACCGCAGGTGTCGTTGCACTGACAGTGATTAAGATTGCGCCTCGAGCCCTGCTCATTGGCGCGTCAGGTTGCATCATGGGAATCGTCGGCGTGTGGGCGGGCTTTCTCCTTCGCCATCGGCATATCCTGGAGGCGAAGCACCGGCTGCTTAACATTTTGCTCATCATTGTAATCCAGGTCGTGTTCGACATCCTCACGCCACAAGTGAGCATGTCAGCGCATTTATGCGGTTTGATTACCGGTTTTGTGATCGGGCTTGCGGTCAGGCCGAGACCACCCTCGTTTTAAGATTTCAATCGGCGCGGGAATTGGCCGCGTTATGCATCTGGCGTATTGAGAGACTTGCCGCCCAAGAATTTTTCGACAATTTCATTCGCTGCCGCTCATGCCGACGTTCCATACTTATAACGTGATTCCCACTCTCCCCGCGGCGCTCGAGCCGCTGCGGGAAATGAGCTTCAACGTCTGGTGGACGTGGGAGCCGTTGGCGCGCCGGCTGTTCCGACATCTCGATCCGGATCTGTGGAACCGGACGAACCACAATCCCGTGCGGATGCTCCAGCTTTCGCGGCAGGCACGTCTGGAGGAACTCGCGCAGGACAAGGCGTTCCTTCGCGATTTGAAGCAGGTCTACGATGCGTTCCGAAATTATCTCGCTCGCCAGGACACGTATGGGAAAACCGGAGCGGGAGCGGCCATCAAAAGACCTATCGCATATTTTTCGGCTGAGTTCGGATTTCATGAATCGATTCCAAATTATTCCGGCGGTCTCGGAATTCTTGCCAGCGACCATTGCAAATCGGCCAGCGATCTCGATCTAAGCTTTGTCGCGGTGGGACTGCTTTATCGGCACGGTTATTTCCGGCAGGAGATCGACAAGGACGGCGCGCAGCAGGCGATTAGTCTCAACCAAAATTTCCACCACCTGCCAATCCGCGAAGTTCAACGTGACGGCACAAACCTTCTTGTTTCCGTTCGCATTTTGGACCGCGACGTGCTTGCCAAGGTCTGGCAACTACACGTCGGCCGTATCAATTTGTTTCTCCTCGACAGTGACATCCCGGAAAACAGCGCCGAAGACCGTCTCATTACGGCCGAGCTATACGGCGGCGACCAGGAAATGCGGATGCGACAGGAAATCATGCTGGGCATCGGCGGCGTGAAAGCACTCAAGGCGATGGAAATCAATCCGGAAGTTTTCCACATGAACGAGGGTCACTCGGCGTTTCTCGCGCTGGAACGCATTCGTCGAAACGTGGTCGAGAGAAAACTCGATTTCTATTCGGCGCTGCAAATTGTCGCCTCCGCGAACGTTTTCACGACGCACACGCCTGTTCCAGCCGGCAACGATTCGTTCCCGCGCGACATGATGCGGAAATATTTCGGCGACTTTGCCAAGGAACTCGAGATTCCGCTCGACGAACTTTTTTCGTTCGGCCAGACGCGCGTCGATCGCTCGGATCCGTTCAGCATGACAATTCTCGCACTGCGAATGAGCCGCCACTCAAACGGCGTAAGCAAATTGCACGGCGAAGTGAGCCGTTCTCTCTGGAAAGATGTTTGGAACGGCGTCCCGGTGCACGAAGTGCCGATCACAAACGTGACGAATGGTATTCACACCAAGACCTGGATGGCGCCGGAGTTTTCTGCGCTCTATCGAAAATGCCTGGGCGATTGGGAGGAACACGTCACCGAGCAGGAATTCTGGCGTGGTGTGATCGACATTCCGGACGCGCAGCTTTGGGAAACACATCAGCAGTTAAAGCATCGCTTAATCGAGTTTGTGCGCGAACGCGTGAAGATTCACCGGGAGCGTATTGGCGATTCGCCCGAAGCGGTCCGAAAAGTAAACCGGATCCTCGATCCGGACATCTTGACCATCGGTTTCGCGCGGCGGTTCGCGACTTACAAGCGGGGCGCACTCTTGTTCAGCGATAAGGAGCGACTGAAGCGCTTGCTCAATGACACCACGCGTCCCGTTCAATTTATTGTCGCCGGCAAAGCGCACCCGCGTGATGAAGGCGGCCGCGCACTGATTCAGGAAGTCTACAAATTCAGCCGCCAAGCCGGATTCGAGAATCGGGTCGTGTTTCTTGAAGATTACGACAGCTATATCGCGCGCCGACTTGTGCAGGGAGTCGATCTTTGGTTGAACAATCCGCTCCGGCCGATGGAAGCGAGCGGTACCAGCGGAATGAAGTGCGCGCCAAATGGCGGAATTAATCTCAGTGTGCTCGACGGTTGGTGGCAGGAAGGGTTTAACGGCAACAACGGTTGGGCGATCGCGCCGGAAATCGAAAGCGGCACGGTCGAATTCCAAAGCGAAGTCGATTCGAACAGCCTTTACCAACTGCTCGAGAATCAGATCATCCCGCTTTATTACGCGAAACCAGACGGCAAACTTCCGCTCGCTTGGCTGCAATTGATGCGCGAATCGATCCGCAGCGTCACGCCAATCTTCAACACGCACCGAATGGTGAAGGAATACACCGAGCGGCTTTACATTCCAGCTGCGCGTTCACACGAAAACTTCGCCCAGAACGGCTGCGAACCGGCGACACAGTTGAGCCTCTGGAAAGCACGAATGCGGAAAGACTGGTCGCAAGTTCGCATTAATGACGTGCAGGTCGGGAACAAGGATCGACAAAACATTCTCGTGGGCGAATCGCTTCAGGTTAGCGCGCATGTCTTTCTGGGAGATGTCGATCCTAATCACGTTCGCGTGGAAGCGTATCATGGCGAAGCCGACAATGGCGGGATCAAGAATCCGTCTGTGAGTGTTCTGAACGCGAGCGGCCAGAACGGCGACGGAAGTTATCTTTATCAGGGATCGGTGCCCGCATCCGAAAGCGGCGCTTACGGATTCAGCGTGCGCGTGGTCCCGACACATCCGAATCTGATGCAAGCGCACGAGCTGCGCCTGATCGCCTGGTCGTGAATTAATCAATCGCGCTAACGGCACGCATGAATTCGGAAAAATCCTTGCCGTTGCGCGCGGCTTGATTGAGCGCTTCCAACCGCGCGTCCGCGAAAGCTTCGGGAAGTCCGATCCGTCGCGAGAGCGCGCCGTTCGCAAAAACGAGCTCGTCCCATTGAATGGACGCGATCTGGTCGTTGAACCGCGCTACCGAACGGCCGCGGAAAAACGCGCGGGTTGTTGCCGGCGGGGTAAAGATCGCGGTTTTAATCTCTTCTTCGTTTACCAACCGTCGGATCGATCCCTGGCGCGCCAGCTCGTAATACAAACCCGATTCAAGATCGACATTGTGATATTCGAGATCGATCGATTGTAGCCATGGATCGCTCCAGGAAAGGTTTTCTTCTTCCTGCAGCGCGTTGAGCAAAAACTTCTTTGCCACCCAATCGACCCGGTCGCGCGCGGTCATCACGTCGCGCTCGAGATCGTTCAGAAGATTTTCCCATTCCTGCAAAATCCACAATCGATCTTCGTCGAGCGACTCGGTTCCAAGTTTGGACGCCGCACACAAGTAAATTCGCTGCACTTCGATTGCGGAAATCTTTCGTCCATCCTTGAGCTCGATGATCCAATCGTAGTTTTGATCGCGACTGATCGATTTATTGGCGTCGGTCGGTTGTGCAATTTCAAGCTGCGGCGCCTGGCCGCGTTCGATCAAATCAAGGACCAACGCGGTCGTGCCAATTTTGAGCGCTGTCGCCCACTCGCTCATGTTCGAGTCGCCGAGAATGACGTGGAAACGGCGATAACGGCTGGCGTCAACGTGCGGCTCGTCGCGCGTGTTGATCAGCGGCCGACGATTCATCGTGTCGATGCTGACGACGACGCTGAAGAAATCAGCGCGCTGTGAGATTTGATACAAGCCTGGTTGACTCGAAGTGCTCTCGCCTTCTACGCCCATCTTCCCGGCGCCAGCAAAAATCTGACGGGTAATAAGAAACGGCAGAATGGCTCCGACGATGCGATCCCATGGCACGTCGCGCTTCATCAAGTAATTATCGTGACAACCGTAGCTGTGGCCGAAAAAGTCCGTGTTGTTTTTATAAAGACGAACTTCTTGGCCTATCGGCAGTTTCAGATTTCGGCGCCGCGCGCATTCCGCTAAAATCCGCTCGCCCGCTTTATCTTGCGTGACGATCTGGCGAAGCGTTGTGCATTCCGGGCTCGAATATTCCGGATGCGCATGGTCGTTGTAAAAACGTGCGCCATTGGAAAGCACGAGATCGCTTTTGATTTCCTCGAAGCTGAGCGGGCGGTTCTTGTCGATCTCGTAATAGGCCGACTCGTCCGTGTCTTGAAGAAGCTCGCGGGCGCGAAAGCCGCGCGCGTCCTGATGTGGATCTTCCAGTTCGTAATCCCATTTCATCAACGCGCCGTGATCGGTGTAACGCCGAACGAGCTCGATTGATTCGGCGACTACATCGACACTTTCCGAGCCATTCACGGTGATGCCGTACTCCGTCTCGAGACCAAAGACGCGGTTCATTGCAGCCCGCCAGAATTAGATGACCCCGGAACCGATGTGCGACGCGGAATCGCCGACCGGCCTGACCGGAGCGATCTTGACTACGTTTTCCGGATCGTAATCGATCAACTTAAGCCAATCTTCGGTGATGTCGGTCGTCGGAAAGATATCGTTCTCGGCGTATTCAGCATCGAATGCGAGCTGCAAATCCATTTCGCGAATTCCCTCCTCCTGTTGCGTCGCAATGGCGCGTTTGATCGCCATTGCTTTCGCGCGCTCGACAATCGAAGCGATGATCGCTCCGCTGATCAGATTGCTGCGGTAAAGAATTTCTTTGCGCCCGCTACGGAGCGTGACTTCGAGAAACTTATTTTCGTCGCGTCGGGCAAACTGCCAGTCCACGAAACGCTCGATCAGTTTATCGACCGTCGCGGCCATGCTCTCCGCTTCTTTCGCAAGCGCGCCATCGTAGGGAAGATCGGGCGTCAAATAAATCCGATAAATGTCACGCGCGCCTTCGCGATTCGGGCGATTCACTTTGATTTTCCGATCGATCCGGCCGGGACGGAGAATCGCGGGGTCGATCAAGTCGGCACGGTTCGAGGCCAGGATGATCACGACGTCGTTCAACGAATCGATGCCGTCCATTTCCGAGCAGAACATTGGGACAAGCGTCGAAAGAATGTTCGAATAACGCGACGCCCGACGCGTACCGAGAATCGATTCCGCCTCGTCGATAAAAAGAAAAGGCATAAAACCGTCGCGACGTTTCTCGCGCGCGGTCGCGAAAATTTCGCGTACCATACGCTCCGACTCGCCGACCCACATGTTCAGAATCTCCGGCCCTTTAACGTGCATGAAGTATTCTTTCATCTGCGCGCCGGTTTTTTCGCGAAGCTGTTTAGTCAAATTATAAGCGGTAGCTTTGCCGATGAGCGTCTTGCCGCAACCAGGTGGACCGTAAAGCAAAAATCCCTTCGGGGTGGCATGCTGGAATTTCTTGAAAAGATCTACATGCAACAGGGGAAGCTCGATCGCGTCCTTGATCGCCTGGAGCGCTTCTTTCTGGCCGCCGACTTTTTCCCACGGCAGCTCGGGAACAACGTCGAGATAATGTTCATCTGATTTCGTGCTCGAGAGCATCTCAAGCGCCATCCGATAATTCGAATCGACGCGCACCTCGTCTCCCGATTTTAAAGTCGAACCGGCGAGCTCTGACGAACGTTGCAAGACCATCGATTGCGTTCCGTGCTCGGAGCCAACGCGCAATCGATCCTTGCCGATCACCTCCGTGATTTTGGTCACGGGTCCTGCCGTTTCAAAACCGAGATCGCCGACGATGACGAACGCTTCATTGACCAGCACGCGCGTTCCTTTTTTCAACTTCGCAAGCGGAATGCGGGGATCAGCATTGCAATAATAATCGGCGCCGCCGACCACGATGTGAGCGGTGTCTTTCGAGGTCGCGCCGAGGAATGTGCCGATACGATTTGCGGGAGAAGTGACTTTCTTGATGACCTCTTCGAGTTTCTCGATCATCTGGCGCGCTTCGCCGATCATCTGCGATTGATCGAACATCTGTGGGCGAAGGTCGAGCAGGTCGCGCCGGATCGGATCGCCCGGCGGGAGCGAAGCGATGACACGATCGAGTTTATCCAGCAGTGGCTGGTTCGAGGCGGGCTCGTCGAAACTTTCGAATTCTCTGCTGCGCTCTTCGCTCATCGTAAAACCCAGTTCATGCCCGAATCGACTGCGATTATAACTTTCTCGTCAAATCTTCGCAATCTTCGACGCCGCGGCGGCACAAATTGTTCAACCAGCGCCGTTGTGGCGCAGTTGCGAAGAATTTGCGATGAGAGGAATTGTCGATCTTGCGACCACCAAGAGGCGAATCTAAATTTCGCTTCTTCGCGAGGAGCCTTAGCTCAATTGGTTAGAGCGCCGCCCTGTCACGGCGGAGGTTGCGGGTTCGAGCCCCGTAGGCTCCGAGGTTTTTGCAGTACAGAAAACCTATGCTGTTAAGCGATTCGTTAGGCCAATTTCCTAGGGCATTACTCTGCAGACGCGTTCTGACCTGATGCCTATTTCAGGCTGTCTCGTGCACGTTCAATCATCTCTTCGTGCGAGTTGCACGAGGAAGCCGTGTGCCACATTGCTCCCGTCAATAGACTCTCCGGTGATCGCTTCGGAGTTGTTGTCGTCCAACGGGATGGTGCCCTGGCCTGCGCCTGTCCCCGCGCCCGGAACGTCAAACACGCTAAAGTTGCCCTGCCAATTGAGCAGGAAGCCGTGATTCACATTGCTTGCGTCGATTAAATTTCCCGCGATCTCGCCTACTGTGTTGTTGCTTTCGGGGAGGGTGCCCTGGCCTGCCCCGGTGCCGGCGCCCGGAGCATCGAACGTGCTGAAGGTGCCCTGGTTAGACCGCATGAAGCCGTGAAGCACACCTTTTGCGTCGACGTAGACGCCTTCGACATCCCCGTTCGGAGTGAGGCCTACGCCGAACGTGCCGTTGCCGCTGCCCGGGGTCATGTCAGCGCCCGGGGCATCGAACGACATGATGGTGCCGTCGGGAGCGCGCAAAAAGCCGTGACCCACAAAGTTCGCGTCAAAATAGAAACCCGTGATCTCGCCCGGCTCATCGATGGCGTTGGGGTTGGTGAATATGGAGCCCGGGGGATCGAACTCGGTGATGACGCCGTTAGCCGAGCGTATGAAGCCGTGTTGCGCTGAGCTCGCGTCCACGTAGAACCCGGTGATCGCGCCTGCTGGGTTGATGCCCATTGGAGTGATTTCTGAGGGGAAGGTCCCCTGCGGAAACGGACCTGTGCCCGCGTCCGGAGCATCAATCTGGGCGAAGGTGCCGTCAGGAGCGCGTACGTAGCCGTGACACCGGCCGGCATTGTCGGTGAAAAATCCGGTAATCTGCCCCGATAGGTTGATGGCGAAAGCACGCGTACCCTGACCGTTCCCGATGGTTCCGCAAGATGTTGAACAAGTGCCCGCGGCCGGATCGTCGAAGATCGTAAAGGTTCCGTCGGGAGCGCGCAGGAATCCGTGCCGGGCAGAGTTGGCGTCCCGGATGAATCCCGTGATCGTCCCAGCTGGGTTGATGCCAAAGGCGACCGTGCCTTGGCCCGGCCCCGTGCCCGCACCCGGTGCATCGAACGTGATGGTCGTCGTCTTCGGTCCGCCAGCATTCGCGGGAAGGACCAGGCCCAACGCGCAGAGGACCAGGGAAAGCGCCATTGGTAGACGCGCGTAAGGGTTGGACGCGCAAATGGGCTTAAATATTTTGGTGCGAATGTTCGGTAGAGTATTTTTCATAATTCGTTTTTTGTTAGTTAGTCAGGGTGATTCATTGGAAAGAGGCTGGCTATGACCAGATCGCGCTAAAAAGGCAGACCAGTTTCGCTTGCCTCCCCGCAGCGCTAAAGCGTTGCAAGCGCGGTCGCGGGAATCAGAGGCCTTGAGCTGCGCAGGATCTCTTGAGAAAGCATTCTTTGGATGCGAAAATCGTGTCGTGAAAATGAATGGCGCGATCTACGGGCGCACATTTTCGTCCCTCCCAAAGCAGCGACGGCGTCGTTTAGTTATGTCGTTCGAAATGGTGCGGCTGGATCGCGCGTCGTCCGAGCCGCTCTACCAACAACTTTATCGTCAAATACGAGAAGAACTTGAGAACGGCAGTTTTGATTCAAGCGCTTCCCGTGTGCCTTCCTCACGAGTTCTCGCTGCAACTCTCGGGATCTCGCGACTAACCGTAAACCAGGCGTTCTCAAAGCTGCTGGCAGAGGGCTATCTCCAAACCCGGGAACGCTCTGGCATCTTTGTCGCAGATCATTTACCGGCCAGTTTTCTGAAGGCTGCCAGGTCGGTGCCGACCGCGCGCGCCGAGCATTCCCCGCGTGTCGCCCAACGAGTCACCAGAATGACCGATTTTCGCAGCGGCCGACAACTGGATGTCGGCGCTGGCGGCCCGCCGAGCGTCACATTCGTCGCGGGGTTGCCGGCCGTGGATGAATTCCCGATTGCTGTTTGGGAACGCTTACGCGAGCAGGTTTTGGCAAAAAAAGGTGCGCACCTATTGCGTTATGCCTCGAGCCGTGGCGAGGTCGACCTACGGAAGGCAATCGCTGCTTACTTGTGCGATTTCCGCGGCGCCAATTGTCATCCCGACCAAATCGTAGTCGTGGGCGGCATGCAGCAGGCGATGCTGGCGTGCGCGCTCGCGTTAATCAACGAGGGTGAAGTGGCATGGATCGAAGATCCCGGCTTTCATCAGGCCCGTAATGTCCTCGCGTTTGTCGGGGCTAAAATAATCCCGCGCCCAATCGATCGTGAGGGATTGGTAATCGAGAAGTGCTCGCGGCAGAAATCCCCCAAACTCATTTTCGTCGCGCCGTCGCACCAGTTTCCCCTTGGCGTAACGATGAGCCTGAAGCGGCGGAAAGCTCTGATTAAGTTCGCAGAGTCGCGTGGCAGCTACATTCTGGAGGATGATTATAATTCCGAGTTTCGTTTCGATGGTCCGCCACTCCCATGTCTTCAAGGTTTGGACCATGCCGGGCGGGTGATTTATGCCGGCACGATGAGCAAGATCCTTTACCCATCGCTGCGCCTCGGTTTTGTGATCGCACCGTCACAACTTGTCGACACCCTCGTCAAGGTGCGCGCTGTC
>Ga0306926_10005594_pt1 | contig 13385 bp, 16 predicted proteins | sample flu12Cox44000178_FD_203759 | JGI IMG/M metagenome (GOLD analysis project Ga0306926, IMG submission 203759) | Lab enrichment of tropical soil microbial communities from Luquillo Experimental Forest, Puerto Rico - flux8day.12C.oxic.44.000.178 (v2)... | ecosystem: Environmental > Terrestrial >... | reverse complement strand
ACCATCGTCGTCGACGGTATGAGATTCTGTTACGTAATCAAACCGGATGAGGTTTTCGGTACACAAAGGGGCTTGAGTGCGTCGTACATGGTGAAGTCGAGTTCGTCATACATGCAGGCGCCGCGTCCCTGAATGACAGATTCGGCCGGAGCCAAACGTCGCGGACAAATGCAAGAGTTTCCACCATCGTAGTTGACATCAATCGAAAATACCTTTGCATTTGTTGTCTCCCCACCGCGGCGCTATGGTCCGCCAGCCTTAAGGAAGGCGCGTTCCCATGGAATTATCCCGTCTCGTTATTGACGACGTCGAGGCTGGAAGCTTCCGCGTGCATCGTTCGGCGCTTACGTCACCCGAGATTTTGGAGCTGGAGCGCACAAATATTTTCGCACGCACCTGGCTCTATGTCGGCCATGACAGCGAGGTGCCGAACCAAGGCGACTATTGCCGTCGCGTCGTGGCCGACCGTCCGCTGTTCATGATTCGCGGCCGCGATGGGGAGATCCGCGTTTTCATCAATTCATGCCTGCATCGCGGCGCCCTGGTCTGCCGACAGGACAAGGGCAGCGCGAACTCGTTTGTATGCTTCTATCATGGCTGGGCCTACGATAACTGCGGCAAGTTGGTCGGCGTGCCCGATCCGGAAGGATATACGGAGGACTTCAGCAAGAGCGGTCGCGCGCTGATGGAACCCGCGCACGTCGACAGCTATCGCGGGATGTATTTTGTCAACTTCGCAACCGAGACCCCTTCGCTCTTCGAATTTCTTGGCGACGCGCGCGAACTCATCGACCTGACGATGGACTCCGCCGAAATTCTCGGCGGCTGGCAGGTGATCAGGGGCACGGCGAAGTACAACATCCACGCGAATTGGAAGCTGTTGCTGGAGAACAGTGCGGACAATTATCACTTCCACACCACCCACAAGACCTTCGCCGACTACTCAGCTGAGCGACGAAGGCAGGCCGGCCTCGGCCACCCGCGGGTCAACAACATCGACGATTCGCGCGGCCTGGTGTTCAAGAACGGCCATGTCGCAATGGTCACGCGCGCCGAAGGACGCACCATCGCGAGCCCGAGCCCCCTTTGGAGCCCGGAGGCCATCGCCGAGGTCGCCAGATTGCGCGATGAACTGGCTGGTCGCTACGGCGCCGAGCGGGGCCAGAGCATGGCCGATTTTTCGCGGTTCCTAATGGTCTTCCCGAACCTCGCCGTCCACGACACCCAATCCGGTTTCAAGCTCCGCCAGTGGTGGCCGATTGCGCCAGACAAGATGGAGGTCACCCAATGGGAGCTGGTGCCGCGCCGCGAGCGCGATGACCTCGCGGCCTATCGGCTAAGCGGCGCCGTAGCGTTCCAGGGTCCGGGCGGCTTCGGCACGCCAGACGACATCGAGGCGCTGGAATCCTGCCAGATCGGATACCGTGCGCACGAACTGGAGTGGTCGGACGTATCGCGCGGCATGCGGCGCGAGGCACGATCCGACGACGAGCTGACCGCACGCGGTTTCTGGCGGCAGTGGCACGCCATGATACAGGGGCGCGCCGGTGCCGATCGGGTCGCGGATTTGCGTTCTCCGCACGGCACCCGGCGCCCGCCGAGCGCGCAATGATGTCGCCCATCCCACGGATTGGCCTTGGAGACCGCACGTGACTGCCACGCAGGCACTGGCGACACCGGCAACCCGAGAGAACCTGCTCCTGCGCCTGGCCGTCGAGCATTTTCTGTTCGAGGAAGCGGCCCATCTCGACAATTGGCGTCTAGACGAATGGTTGGCCCTGTTCACCGAGGATGGCCGCTACGTGGTGCCGACCACCGACCTGCCGACCGGGGACCCGCAGCGCGACGTGATGTTCATCGACGACGACCCGGCCCGCCTTCGCGGCAGGGTCACCCGCCTGAAGAGCCGCTTTGCTCACCGCGAATATCCGTGGTCTCGAACCCGCCGCCTGATCACGAACGTCCGGCTGACGCGGATCGCGGCTCAGGAAATCGACGTGGAAGCGTCGTTTGCGGTGTATCGCGCTCGCGCCGAAGCCATTGCACCCTATGTCGGCATCTACCGCTACACGCTCGTGCGTCAGCGCGACAACACTTTTCGCATTCGGCACCGCCGCGCGGAGTTAGACCTTGAGCGGCTAACGGATCACGGGGCGGTCAGCATCATCCTGTGAGGCAGCCCCCGCTTGACGTCGCAGATGAGATGGAGATCACGCGCATGGGCGAAATTCTCGGCCTCGGGATCACCCACTACCCCGCCCTCACCGGCCGCGTTCCGAGCCCCATCTCGCTGAAAAGGTTGCTGAAGGATCCCGGCCTTCCCGAGCGCTACCGGACGCCGGCCGGCTGGCCCGAGACCATGCGCCGCGAATGGGGCAATGACGAAGGCGCGTCGTTCGCTCTCAAGCACAAGGAAGAAGTCATCGCCGAAATCAGGAAGGTGCGCGCGGCGCTCGACGCGTTCAAGCCGGATTTCGTCCTGATCTGGGGCGACGACCAGTACGAGAACTTCCACGAGGATATCATTCCGAGCTTTTGCATCCTGGCCTACGATTCCACGGATGTGCAACCGTGGGCGAAGCCCGGCGCGCCACCGAACGCCTGGGGCGAGCCAGCGGAGACTACTTTCCGCATCCGCGGGCATCGGCAGGGGGCGAAGTATCTCGCAAGTCAGTTGATCGAACAGAATTTCGATCTGGCCTATGCCTACCGCCCTTTGCACGTTCCGCTGGGCCACGCCTTCATCAATTCCCTGATGTTGCTGGACTGGGACCGGCGCGGATTTGATTTTCCAGTCGTGCCCTTCGCCATCAATTGCTATGGGCGGAAAGTCATAGCCGCCCAAGGTTATATGGAAAGTTTGGCCAATCCTATTCCAGAGGCTAATTTCGACCCACCCTCGCCTTCGCCGACGCGTTGCTTCGACCTTGGCGCTGCCTGCGCGCGCGTGCTGCGCAACAGCCGTTGGCGGGTGGCGATGCTGGCGTCATCCAGTTGGTCGCACGCATTCATGACGCGTAAACACTCGTTCCTCTATCCGGACACCGCTGCCGACCGCGCCCTGTTCGATGCGCTCAAAGCTTGCAATTACGAAAAATGGCGCGCTACCACACTCTCCCAGATTGAGGACAGCGGGCAGCACGAGCTGTTGAACTGGTTCTGCCTGGTCGGTGCCATGGCCGAGTTGAGGCGCGCGCCGGACTACGCGGCCTTCGTCGAGACCAACATCATGAATTCGAACAAGGTCATCGCGGTCTATAGTCCCTAATGGCAGGCCGCGTGCGTCTGACAGCGCGGATGGCGCGGCACAGTCAATCGGCCCGGCGAGTCTTCGATGTAGGGTTCCAGCGCCAATAACGGCTGACCGTCCCGGCATCGACCCGGAGATCGATGCCAGTGATCATTTCCGCATCGTCCGACGCCAAGAACGCCACGCCGCGAGCGTAGTGCCGGGGGCTCGGCCGATGGCCCAGCGGCACACCCTCATCGCCGAAGCTCATATCGGGCCGGGCCGGCGCCTTAAGCCTCTGTTTCCAGGTCACCCCCCACGCCGCGGCGCGCTCAAGCCCCTCCGCTGGATTGGTGCCGGTCGGCGACAGGCTGTTCACGCGGATGCCAAACTCGGCCAGCTCCATCGCGGCTGCGCGCGTGAAGTGCAGGAGACCCGCCTTCGCTGTCCCATAAGCGATGTTTCCAATGTTGCCTTGATGGGCCTCGGTCGATCCGATGTTGATGATGCTGCCGCGCCGACCATGATCGATCATCGAGCGGGCCACGTGCTTGGTGAACAGCATCGCGCCGCAGAGGCCAACATCCAGCTGTCGTCGGATTTCCTCCGGCGACACGTCCAGAAGACCTTTGCGGATTTGCAGCACCGCGCCGTTGACCAGCACGTCGATCGCGCCGAATGCCACTTCTGCTTGCTTGACGGCCGAACAGATGTCCTCCTCGCGTGTGACGTCGCAGATCACGCCGACCGCTTGTCCTCCACGTTCAATAATCGCGCGCGCGCAAGCTTCCGTATAGTCCGCGCGCAGGTCGACGCAAACGAGCTTTGCACCCTCGTCGGCCAAGCCATAGGCGATGCCACCGCTGATGTTGGGGCCGCATCCCGTTATGAGGGCCACCCGGCCGGCTAACCTCATCTATCCCGCTCCCTGGTCCCTCGTTCTCGTGTTCCCGCGCCGAGCAGGCGGCGCAAGCTCGCTATTCGGGCTTGGCACCGGAGATTTGCACCGCCTCGGCGTTCAAACGGGAGAGCCTCTTAATTTCTTCGGCAAACGAATTCGGCCCCATATCGGTGACGACGATGTCGCGCGCCTCGATCTGCTTTCGTATCTCGGGCGTGTTAAGCGCACGTGAAACGGCGTCATTGACTCGTCCGATGATCTCCATCGACATCCGAACCGGACCGGCCAGCGCCAGATGCGATGTGGCATCGACGCGCGGATAGCCAGCCTCTGCCGTCGTCGGAACGTTCGGCAGCGATGCCACGCGTGCAGCCGAGGCGATGGCAATGACGCGCAGGCGCTTGGCCTCGATCATGCTGCGCGACGAGCCGTAACCGAGAATCGCCGTCTGCACTTCGCCTGCTAAAACGGCGGTCTGCACCGGCGCCAGACCGCGATACGGCACGTGGACCATGTTGATCTTCGCCTGTGATTTGAGCACCTCCATCGCGAGGTTGGGCAAGCTGCCCACACCCGACGAGCCGTAGCTGAGCGCCGACGGGTGGCTTCGAGCATAGGCAACCAGCGCCGGAACCGAGTCCACGGACAAGGAGGGATTCACAACAAAGGCCATCGGGATCGTGCCGATGAGGTTGATCGGCACGAGTTCCTTCATCGGATCGAACGTCCCCAATTTGGAAAGATGCGGGACGATGGTGAAGGTATCGTCGAGGCAGAAAAGCAGTGTGTCGCCGTCCGGCTCACTGCGCGCAACGGCCTCGGCGGCAATCAAGGTGCTGCCGCCCGGCCGGTTCTCCACGATGACTGACTTGCCCCACTGCGCCGACAGTGGACCGGCCAGCATCCGCGCGACCACATCCACCGCAGCCCCTGGTGCGAATGGCACGATGATCCGGGCAATCTTGGATGAACTGTCCTCAGCCAGGCTGCGCCCAGCGCCGAACGTCAGGACGAGCGCCAAGGCGCCCAGCGCCCCAAGTACCCGCTGGCGCGCCGACAAATGGCATGTCTTGTTCCATTTCGATTTCAAGCCTCTCCCTCCGGTCGCTCGAGGGCCGGGCCTCATTGACCCGGACCGGACATGAGGCGCCGCTTTTTGTTGCGATGCACCGCCTGTCCTTCCAGAAAATCATATCCGCGCGTGCCGATGATGCAATCCGAATAGAATTTTCGAGCCCGGGAATTCGTGAGCGGAAGCGGTTGCGAACAGCTTCCAGGCGTGCCCAGCTCCCGGCAACACCTTCAAATCGCAGTTCTTGATTCGGAGGCAATTGAGATGTCACTGATTGCTGCATGCCGTCCTCCAGACGAATGTCCAGTGAACAACACCGGACCCGGGCAGAAAGCATTCCTGCTTGGCTGGACGGGGATACTGACAAATCCCGTGGGACATGTGCCAATACAGGAGCCTATTCGCTCAAGTATCGAGGCAATCCTCCGCGAACAATTCCTCCAGCCTGACTGGGCGCGCCTGCAACCCGTCGAGCTGCGACCAACGCAGTTGCGTCTCAAGGACGTGGCGGTTCGCCGCTAACCCATATGGCCAATGGTCGGCCCCTAGTGCAGCGCGGGCCTCGGCCAAGGCGGCGTGAGGCCACGGCAGCATGACCTTCGGTGCCTGGGTTATCTCAAGCTCTGCGACAGCGATATCTTTTGCAGCCAAGAACGCGTCGAACAGGCGCCGTGCGAGCCTGGAGTCCTTCGCCAACAAAGACTTCTTGATTCCCACAGCATGCATGATCGGGAAATGCTTGGCGACCGCAAACCAAGCCTTCTCGGCGGCAACTGGGTCCGGGAACAGCGACGCTATTCTCGGATCACCCGCGCGATAGGCTGTGGGAGCCCTCAATGTGATGACGGCGTCAAGTTCCCCCGCGAGCAGGCGGTCTTCCAGGCTTCTGTCGGGCCCGAGGATCTCGATCTCGACGCCAGCGGGTGGGCGGCCGAGCGGAAACTCAAGCGGCTTTGTGCGCTCGATCTCTCCCACTCTCCATCGGATGTCCTTCGGATCCACGCCATGATGATCCCGCAAGAAGCCGCGCACGACGACCGCAGCAGTCATATCGTATTCCTGCAGGCCGACCATCTTTCCGCGCAAATTTTCTGGCTTAGATATTCCCCGATCGGTGCGGACAAAAATTGCCGAATGACGGAATGCCCGAGACGGAAAAGCTGGAATCAAGGCGTACGGAAAGTCTTCCTGCTTGGAGACGGCTGTAACCGTATTACTGAAGGACACCTCTGTTACGTCGTATTTGGCCTGCTCGAACGCCCGCCCGAAAGAAATTTCCGGCCGATTAATGTCGACCGCCAACTTGTAACCTTCGATACTTACACGACCGTCCATGAGGGGAATCGTTCGGTCGTAATTCCAAAAGGATGTCTTCAAAACAATCGGCATATGTCATCCGTTCGAGCCCGGGAGAATTCCTGACGCGGCGAAAACGTCGCAGTCACGGAGGGTCCGAAAGATTGTCAGATACGTTCCGCAGTGAATTCCTCAAGCAATTTTCAGACGCCTCACCAGACTAGGTAGCAGATTATCAATGCGAAGCTTGGGCTGTGCTCCGCTGAGATACATGCCAGGGCATCACCACCCGCTCAATTATGCCGACGAGATAGAATAGGATGGTTCCCAGCACTCCGAGTAGCGTGACCGCCGCAAAAACGCGCGATATCTGGAACATTCCCTGGGCAGTCAGGATCACGTATCCGAGACCGACCTGGGAAGCAACGAATTCACCCGCGATGGCGCCCACAAGGGCGAGCGAGATAGCCACTTTCATGCCAGCGAACATGTGCGGCAAGGCTGCGGGAAACCGGACCTTCCACAGGACCTGCAGGGGCGTTGCGCGCATGGATTTGGTCATGTCCAGCACATCCGGATCCACTGAGCGCAGCCCCAGCACGGTGTCGATGACGATCGAGAACAATGCGATCAACATCGAGATCGCAACCTTCGAGCTCAGATTTGTCCCCATCCAGATGATAAAGAGCGGGGCCAGCGCAATTTTGGGAATTGAGTTCATCGAAACCAACAAGGCATAAAGCGTATTTTCGAGAACGCGCGAATACACGATTGCGATCGCGGCAAGGACGCCCAAGATCAGCGCGAGAAAGAAGCCGAGCATGCAGGCTCCCACCGTGTATGCAGCGTGTCGCAGGTACCAGAGCGGGTCGTGTGCAAGCTCAACCAGTATTTCGGACGGAGACGGAAGCAGGTAATTCGGAACTGAAGATTCGAACGCAAAACTCCCAGATCAGGAAAAAACCGACAATGACAAAGGCTGAAGAGCTCGCACGTTTCATGGCTCGCCCTTCAGCAAACCAAGCGCTTCGAACATCCCTCGGATACGCTTGGCATATCGGCCGAATTCGGGCGTCTCGCGCGAATCCAGGCTGCGCGGGCGGGGCAGATCGATAGCGATCGTTTCGCTCGAAGTGCCCCCGGTCCAACTCATTCTCGGGTTCAGAACACCATGACGACGATCGACCTCTGTGCCGGCGACCTCCCAGCTTAGCATCCGTTTCATCCTCCAGGGTCGGCAGCAAAGGCCGGTGCGTAACTCATTCGATCACCTCGTCGGCGCGGGCGAGCAGCGTCGGCGGGATTTCGAGGCCGAGCGCTTTGGCGGTCTTGAGATTGATCACCAACTCGAACTTGGTCGGATTCTGCACCGGCAGATCAGCGGGCTTCTCACCCTTGAGGATGCGATCGACGTAGCCCGCCACGCGCCGATACGGATCGATCGAATCGGGCCCGTAAGAGACGAGACCTCCGGCCACAACGAAGAGCCGGACCGGGTAGACCGCGGGTAATTGATGCCGGGCCGCGAGTGTGGTGATCAAGTCGCGCTGTATGATGGCCAAAGGAGCCCCAAGCACGATCAGCCCGCCATTTGCCCCATGACCGAATGCCGCGATGGCGCGCTCGATCTCGCTGCCGTCGCGCACGCCGACGGGGCTCACCTGCACGCCGAGCGAGGGCGCCACGGATTGGATGGCGCCCGTTTGACCGATCCCGGCGGCGATGGTGGGATCCCGAAGCACGGCCACCCGCGTCACCTGGGGCGCGATCTCCTTGAGCAGCTCCAGCCACTTCCCGCTGCTGCCGTATTCCTCGAAGACGGAAAACCCGGTGGCGTTGCCGCCCGGCCGCGCCAGGCTATCGACGAAGCCGGCGTTAACCGGATCCGGGACCTGCGCGAACACGATCGGCACCGTACGGGTCGCTTCGTGCACCGCTGCCATTGGACCGGTACCGGAAGCCTGGATGACGTCCGGCGCGAGCGCGATCAATTCCGCAGCGTATCGGCGAGCGCGGTCGACATCCGCCGCACCGAACCGGTAGTCGATGCGCAAGTTGCGACCCTCAGTCCAGCCTAGTTGCTGCAGCCCCTGCAGGAATGCCCGCATGCGCGCCTGTGCTTCCGGATCGTTCTCGGGCAGGTGCATCAGCACCCCAATGCGGCGCATCCGCTCGCCCTGCTGCGCGTGCTCCGCGAGCGGCCACGCCACAGCCGCGCCGCCGAGCAGCGTGATGAAATCGCGCCGCGTCATTCGATCACCTCGTCGGCGCGGGCGAGCAGCGTCGGCGGAACCTCCACACCGAATGATTTCGCTGTATTGAGATTTATGAGTAATTCGAACTTGGTCGGTTGCTGTATTGGGAGATCACTAGGCTTTGTGCCTTTGAGAATGCGGCCGGTATAGACGCCGCTCTGCCGATAGGCGTCAACGAAGCTTGCCCCGTAGCTCATCAGACCGCCGGCGAATACATATTCCCGCAATGGGTAGATCGCGGGAATGCGATTGTGATTTGCCAACGCCACGATTTGATGGCGGCTGTTTGTAAACAGCGGACTGGAGACGACAAACAGGCCATCGGCACGCATGCGGGCGATTGCGTTGAACGCTTCATCGATCTCTTTCGAGGTACTGGCATCGAGCACTTGAATAGTCTGACCGAGCGCTCGCGCCGCATTTTGGACCGCGCCGAGGCCTCCCTTGGAGCCTCCCCCCAGGTTTCTAGAATCCACCAGAACTGCCACGGTGCGTGCATGTGGCGCCAATTCGTGGAGTAAGCTCAAACGCTTCGGTCCTAGTTCAACGGTGAAGAAGGTAATGCCTGTGAGATTCCCACCCGGCCGATTGAGACTTTCGACCAAATGCGACTCGATAGGGTCCAAACCGGTGACAAATACAATGGGAATGGCTGCCGCCACCTGCTTGGCGGCAAGAGCCGATGACGCACCGCCCCCGGTGGCCAACACCGAGATTCGACGGCGGACAAGATCGTCAGCGAGTGCTGGCAGGCGCTCGACGTGGCCCTCGGCCCAACGAAACTCGATCGCTACGTTGAGTCCCTGGACATAGCCGGTTTCTTTGAGTCCATCGTTGAACGCGGAGATCATCGAGGCGTATGCCTCGGAAGAGGCACTGTGGAGATAGCCGATCACCGGCATCGCCGGCTGCTGCGCGCGCGCCGCGAGCGGCCACGCGACAGCCGCGCCGCCGAGCAGCGTTATGAACTGGCGCCGTCGCATCATTCGATCACCTCGTCGGTGAGTGCGAGCAGCGTTGGTGGAATCGTCAAGCCGAGCGCCTTGGCAGTCGTCAGATTGATAACGAGGTCGAATTTGGTCGGCTGCTCAACAGGAATGTCGCCAGGCTTTGTCCCGCGCAATATCTTGTCGGTAATGTCTGCGGCGCGCCGAAACAGATCAGGCAAGTTTGGTCCGTAGGACATCAGACCTCCCGCCTCAGTGAATGCCCGAAGGCCGTACATGGTCGGCAGTCGCACGCCCAACGCCAAGCTATTAATTCGAATCCGATTGGTCGACAGAAGTGGCGAAGAGCACACATAAAGTCCATCCGCGCGGCCCTTGAGCGCGTCGAATGCGGGCGCAATATCCTCGGCTCTCTGGACCTCCGATGTGACCACAGCGAGGCCGAGCGTGCGGGCCGCCGCCTGAGCCTCGCCCATTTCCAGGACGGAGTTTGGGCTGCCGATATTGACCAAGATCGCCACCGTACGGAGACCGGGGAGAACCTCGCGCAACATTTCGAGGCGCTTGCTGGCAAGATCGGTTTGCTGAATCGACAAGCCGGTGATGTTGCCACCCGGTCGCGCTAGTGAAGCGACGAGACCCGTGCCGACTGGGTCACCAGCGGCGGCAAACACGATTGGGATGACCGCCGTCGCCTTCTTTGCCGCTATGGATGACGGGGTTGCATAAGTGAGAATAACATCGACCTTGAGCCGGATGAACTCGGCCGCGATCTCGGCGAAAAGCTCGTCGCGTCCCTCTGCCCAGCGATACTCGATGGCGACGGTTCGATTCTCGATCCACCCGAGTTCGCGCAGCCGCTGCACAAAAGCGTCGGTCGACGCCCTCTCCCATGTAGCGTTATTTGCTCCCATGAACCCGATGGTTGGCAACTTTCCCGGCTGCTGCGCGCGCGCCGCGAGCGGCCAAGCAACCAGCGCGCCGCCGAGGAGTGTGATGAACTCGCGGCGTTGTAATCGATCCATGTGATTCCAAGGGCTTACGCTGTCAAAGCGCGCTTAAAGCGCGCTTTGGCATCATTGCGGTATTTCCCGCAGTGTCAAACGCCGCGCCGCCCGTTCGCCGCCAGCGCGGGGGCGCGGCATGAGCACCGCGTTGTTGATCATCGTTATCGGCACGTGCGCGCTGGCAATCACGATCAGCGTGGGCGCGGCGGTCGCGTGGCTGCGGGGGCGATGGCCATAAGCAAAGGGCGCTCCGGAGAGCGCCCTTCGTGTTTGCATTCGATGACAATCCACCGGCCCTGGAAAAGCCGATGCGGAGGTCAGTACACGAAAATGGCAGTTCACGCAACGAACGCCTGTGTACAAACACAACGCCGAGCGCTATGAGTCGCGTTGGCGTTTTCGATGACCGAAAATACTGAGCGCCGACGAGGTGTCAGCCTCGCCAGCGCTCCGAAGAAATCCACCCGGACTGGAAACCCGATGGACGCCCAACCATACTATGACATGAATCAAATGGCAAGTTGATTTACTTGCCGCTGGCGTCCACGCACGCGTAACTTCCGGCCCGGGCCTCGATAGAGGCCGCCGATGTCGCACGATGACTCCCCCTCCACACCGCGAGCCGTCCGCCGCGGATTCGCTCCGCACATCAAGCAACTTGCGATTTTCGCCTTCGAGCAACGGCTCACGCCGTGTTCGCACACCATCGCGGCGCTAGACGCTGTCGATGCCGCGTTTCCGAATTTGAGCTTCCGAGACTTTGCCGCGGCACTCCGCGTGCTCGCAGCCTACGAGCGCGAGACGGGAGGGCATGCGTGAGCGAGCAACCGCAGCGGCGACACGTTCGCGTCGACACCGTCGCGGCCTTCACGGCGTGCTGCGAGGCGCGCGCCGCGCTCTACGCCGTCGGCGAGCTATCGCTGCACGACGCGTTCGACACCTTGCAGGAATGGGCCGAGCGCGACGAGTTGGTCGCCGCCATCGGCCAAGACGAAGTACAGCGGATCATGTCCGAGGCGTTCGCTAAGGTGCGCGACGACCTTCCCGGCGCGGCCGAGGACATCGAGCCGCCAATCATTGATGACGTGACGTGGTTCGCCGCCGGATGGCGCGAAGCGGCGCGCGAATATCACAAAAGCCGCGGCGGTCGCGTCAGCGTCGTATCGCATTCGGATGGCGAGCTTGCACGACTGCGCCGGTTGCTCGCCGACGGCGTTTCGCTCGATCACGCATGGCACGAGCTTGCGAAACGAGCGCCGGGTGATGTCCCGCTCGCGACGCTGCACACAGCCGAATATCTCGCACAGCAAAAAGATCCGCAGCGCTTCAAAGATTGGCTCGCACGGCACAGCCGCGAAGACCGCGCAACAATTCGCGAACATCTCAGCAAACGAGGCCCGTCATGCCGCTAGAACAATGGCAGGAAGAGGCATTCGATGATGTCGACGAAGAAGAACGTAAGCACAAAGGCAACGGCCACGCCAAGGCGCTTCGCTTCCAGATCAAACCATGGGAGGCGATCAAGCTCTCAACTGAGCCAAACTATCGCGTGATGGGAATCCTCCCGCGTGTCGGCCTCGTGGTCGTGTGGGGTCCGCCGAAATGCGGCAAGAGCTTCTGGACCTTCGACCTTGTCGTGCACGTGGCGCTCGGCTGGAAATATCGCGGGCGGAAGGTGCAGCAAGGCGCCGTCGTCTATCTCGCGCTCGAAGGCGGCCCGGGATTCGCCGCCCGCAAAGAAGCATGGCAGCAACGCCATCTCGCCGACCGCGACGGCGTCGTCCCGTCGTTCAACTTAATCGACATGCCGGTCGATTTGATCGCCGATCATAACGCCCTGATCGAAGACATCGAGGCGCAGGTCAGTGAGACCCCCGCCATTGTCGTCATCGACACGCTCAATAGGAGCCTCAACGGCAGCGAGAGCAAAGATCAGGACATGGCAAAATACATCCGCGCTGCCGATACGATCCGCGCCCGCTTCGGCTGTCTTGTCGTCATCATCCACCATTGCGGCGTGGAAGGGAGCCGTCCGCGCGGGCATACCAGCCTGACCGGCGCCGACGACGCGCAGATCGCCGTCTACCGCGACAAGGACGGCAATATCACCGTCACGGTCGAGCACATGAAGGACGGCGAGGCGAGCGAGCCCATGGGCAGCAAGCTCGAACTCGTCAAGGTAGGCACCAACAACGAAGGGGACCCGATCACGTCATGCATCATCGTCGAGTCCGCAGTGGTGGACAAAAAAGCGCGCGCTTTGCCCGCGGCCGCCAAGCTCGCGCTCGAACAATTGCAGGAGCTAATCGCGGACATTGGCGAGGTCCCAGCAGCGAGCAACCACATTCCACCGAATACCAGGGTGTGCAGCGCAGTAATTTGGCGTGAACATTTTTACAACACCTATCCGGACAGCCCGGACAAAAAGCAAAACACGAAGCAAAAAGCATTCGTCCGAGCAGTGACGAAGCTTCAAGAAGCCCATCTCGTCGGCCTTTGGAGCGACAAGGCATGGTTAGCTGCACAAACCGGACAAACCGGACATGCCCGGACATTTTAAGATTGTCCGGGTGAGCGAATGATACGGACACGGCGATGGCGGCGCGCTGTGGCAAGTAAGCCAGCCCGGACGGACAGGACACCCCCCCTTAAGGGGTGTCCGGTGTCCGGGCAGCCGT